>ERZ773109.1848-NODE-1848-length-11927-cov-8.002274_pt1 | contig 11927 bp, 8 predicted proteins | sample MGYA00580569_ERZ773109 | MGnify/ENA primary metagenome ERZ773109 (study PRJEB29015, sample SAMEA2737852) | human gut metagenome | biome: human gut; feature: human-associated habitat; material: faeces | place: China | collected 2012 ...
ACCACTGGTGTAAATTTTCTCTTTTTGACTAGTCCTATTTATATGCTAACACCATATACTTCTTTAGTGCTTTGTGACTTGAAACAAGATACAGTGGAAGTGATTAAGCAGGATGAGAGTTGTGCTGAAATGAATGGGCATAGTTATAGTGAAAGTTTAAATTATTTCTATGATAATGTACTGATGAAGGATTCTTGTCCAAATTATATGGATCTTTTATCGAATGCTTCTTTAATGCGTACATTAAAGGAACAGGGTTCTTTAGAATGGCAGTTTCAAATTGTCCCAGATGAGAATGGAGTATCGAATTTAGGGGCAAGGGCAGTATTTCTATATGAGGATTTGAACCATTTTAAGATTATAATGGGTTTTCGTCCAATTGATGAAATTGTAAAGAGGGAAAAAGTATTAGAACTTCAAAGAGAGATTATTGAGGGCCTTGGTAAAGAATATTTTTCCATATTATTGTTGGAATTGGATAGTGGTCAAATCTTTTCTTATCGTGAAGTGGGGGAGAATGGTAAGTGTATTGCGGAATTTTGTCGTAAATATGAAAATCAGTGGTGTGCATTCTTGCCGGCTTATGCCGATGAGATTGTGACGGATGAAAGTCGTGAGAATTTCTTAGATCAGCTTTCGTTAGATGCGTTATGTTCAAATCAAGATGATTTTTCAATGACCTATGAATTTAAAATGGGTAATCGTATTATTTATCATCAGACACGTATTGTGTATGTTTATAAAAAAGATCGTAGTCGTGTGGCAGTGATTGGTACAAGAAACATTGATGATTTGATTAAGAAGGAACGTATGCAGGAGGCAAAATTAAAAGAGGCGTATATTGTGGCGGAAGAGGCGAATAAGGCGAAGACGGATTTCTTAAACAATATGTCGCATGATATTCGTACGCCTATGAATGTGATTCTTGGCTACAATGCGTTGATGAAGCAGTATTTGACAGATCCAATCTTAGTGGATTATCAAAATAAAATAGAACAGAGTGGCAAGCTATTATTGTCGATTATCAATAATGTGCTGGATATGGCGCGTATTGAGAGTGGTAAGATGGTTGTCGAAGAAAGAGCCGAACAAATCGGGATTGTAGTAGAAGAGCTCGAGAGCGTATTCGAGTCGAGTGCACAAGAAAAGAATATTGTATTTACAACGAGTGTGGATGTGGATCATAAACATATTTTGTGTGATGGTTTTAAGGTTCGTGAAATCTTAATGAATCTAGTTGGTAATGCGTTTAAGTATACGCCTGATGGTGGTCGTATTGAGATTGATGTGAAGGAATTGGATTGTGAAAAACCTGGTTATGTCAAAATTCAAACACAGGTCAAAGATACGGGTATTGGTATGAGTGAAGATTTTCTTCCAACGTTATTTGATTCTTTTTCTAGAGAATACAATACAACGATAGGAAAAGTTTCGGGTACTGGTCTTGGTATGTCGATTGTCAAGAATCTTGTGGATATGATGGATGGAGAGATTTGTGTCAAGAGTAAACTGGGTGAGGGTACTTGTTTCACTCTTACTTTTGAGCATAGAATATCGGATGAGGATTGTATAGAATTGAATCAAAAATTGGATGTTCTTGATGGAAAATCTGTCTTACAAGGTAAGCATGTATTACTTGTGGAAGATAATGAATTAAATGCCGAGATTGCGATGGCCATACTTGAACAGAGTGGTTTAATATTGGATCGTGTTGAGGATGGTTTAGCTTGTATAAATCGGTTGTCTGAAGTGGATGCAGATTTGTATGATTTGATTTTGATGGATATTCAAATGCCAAATATGAATGGGTATGAGGCGACAAGAAGAATTCGTCAATTTGAGAATTCAAAAAAGGCAAGTATTCCAATTCTAGCTATGACGGCCAATGCGTTTGAGGAAGATAAGAAAATGGCAATGGATGCAGGTATGAATGGGCATGTTTCTAAGCCAATTGATGTGAATGTATTGGAAAAACAGATTCTGAACATATTCAAAAAAGTGTCATAATTGGCACTTTTTTCTATACAAGGCATATATTTCCGGTTTATAATGTTGATAGTTCGATGCAAAGGAGTGGTAATTATATATGAGATTTTTTGATTACATTGATACTATCGAAAAGCCTACAATTGACAATATTCGAGTTATATATAAGGCTGTAAATGAGAAGTATGATGATCTCATAGACATGGCACTGGAGCCGAATAGTAAGAATTATAAAAAGTGGGTTCAGAATATGGAGTGTTTAAAAAAGTCTGAAAACATGATGATTGATTGTATTGGCAATAACCAGATCACTGATACGGAGTGGTTAGAGCTTATGTATAATATTTATCGTTATCAAGTTAAATATGGTGGTTTAAAATACCTTACAATTGAATTATAGAAAAAGGGACGTATGATATACGTCCTGATTTTTTTAGTTTAATTTATCTTGTACGATTTTCTTTACCATTGGATATGCGATTAATGCGATCACAATACCTGCAGCTCCTTGGACTACGTTGGCTGGAATTTCACTTGCGGCTACGATCCAGCTTCCTTTTAATATGTATTTGGCAATGAAGTATCCAAATACCATAATGACAGATCCTAATACGTAGCTTGAGATTTGTTTCGGTTTAGAGTAGTTTTTCATAAGTAGTGATACAACGATGGCTTCTAGTCCTTTGATGATTAGGGTAAAGAAGAAGTAGTGTCCGTATCCTCCGGCTACATCGGCTAATGCGCTTCCTAAGCCTCCAATTAAGAAGCTTTCAAATGGATTTAAAAAGCTTGCGAATAATAGGATGAATCCGTCTCCTAGATTGAAATATCCGTCTAATGCGTTTGGTACTTTGATAAACATGGTTGCCACAAAGACAAGTGCCATACCGAGTCCTGTAAGTACGATTTCGTATGTTTGTTTATTTTTCATCATTAATTCCTTCTTTCTTACAACTTATTGACTATTATACTTGTTTCTGTATATAAAAAAATATACAATTATAAAAAATAAATAGGGGACAGTTATATGAAGAAGTATCAGGTAATTTATGAGATGTATAAGGAATCCATTCTTTCTGGAATCTTAAAGTATGGGGATCGTGTGGATTCGATTCGTGAATGTGTAAAGAAGATGAATGTGTCTAAGACAACAGTGGAGAATGCGTATAATAAGTTGGTTTTGGATGGGTTTATTTCAAGTCAGGAAAAGGTGGGGTATGTGGTGAGTATGAATCCGGAGCGTATCTTACTGCATCAGGAGATCTTGGATTATTCTTCGAGTCACAAGGAAAAATCGTATGATTATGATTTTCGGATTCAGTCGGTTTCTTTTGATTCGTTTGAAACGACAATTTGGAAACGATATATGAAGGGTGTTTTGAATGATAAGCGGTTGATGTCAAGTTATGGTCTAGCGCAGGGTGAGTATGGATTAAGACAGGCTCTATGTAAGTATGTATATCAGAATCGGAATATTTTGTGTTTTCCTGAGCAGATGGTGATTGGTTCAAACTATCAGTCTTTGTTGTATATATTTTGTGGGATGTTGGATAAGTCAAAGGTGATTGGTTTAAGTATTTTAGTAGATGATCAGGCTAAGCAGGTGTTTTTGTCGTATGGTTTTCATGTGGAATATTTAAATCCAAATTCTTTTGTGAGGGATATTAAAAGGTTGAATGTGGATGTTGTCTATGTGAATACAACTTGTTTTACGTCGGATAGGCAGTCTATGAGTGAAAGGGTTCGTGAAGAATTGGTTTCTTTAGAGAATGTTTTGATTCTTGAGGATGATTATAATGGGGAGCTTGTGTATGCTTCTAAAATCAAGACTTCGTTGTGTTCGAAAAGTAAGAATGTGATTTACTTTTCTTCGTTTTCAAGACTATTATTACCGAGTCTTCGTATTGGGTATATGATTTTAAATGAGGAGTATATGCGTAAGTATAGTGCTTCTTATTTTGGTCCAACGACGAGTAAAATTGAGCAGGTGGCTTTTACACAGTATATTGTGGATGGGTATTTGCAGAAGCATTTAAGAAAGCTTGTTCGTGAGTATAAGGAGAAGCATTTATATTTAAAGAAATTGTTGGACACGTATATTGGTTGTTCGTATATTTTGGATGAGACGTATATGGCGTATTGGTTAAATTCAGATGTGGATATATCACGCTTTCGAGATTTGTGTGAATCGAATCGTGTCGCAATTAGTATTTCAAATGGGCGTATTGGATTGTCTTTTGCGAGTATGAGTAAAGAATTGATGTTAGATGGTGTGATTCGTCTTGCAGAAATATGGAAAGAGTGTTAAAATTTTATCGATTCGACAGTGAAGAAGATAAGTAGGATTAAAAGTTCTTGTATATAGAGAGAGGGCGTTTGGTGAAAGCTCTTCGGGTATTTTAATTTGAAGCTACTTTGGAGTTGAAACGTAGTCGGCGTTAACGAGTGAATTGAGTGCATTTTTCGATTTTGAAAAATGAACTAGGATGGTACCGCGTAATTATACGTTCCTAGAAATAGGAGCGTTTTTTTATTGGAGGAAAGAAAAGATGAAACAATTAACTGGTAATCAGATTCGTCAGATGTTCTTGGATTATTTTAAATCTAAAGGGCATATGATTGAGCCGGGCGCAAGTTTGATTCCGCACAATGACCCAACATTATTATGGATCAATGCGGGTGTTGCGGCTTTGAAGAAATATTTTGATGGTAGTGAAAAACCGGCTTCAAATCGTATTGCGAATGCGCAGAAATCAATTCGTACAAATGATATTGAAAATGTGGGTCGTACGGCTCGTCACCACACTTTCTTTGAAATGTTAGGTAACTTCTCGATTGGAGATTATTTCAAGGATGAGGCCATTCAGTTTGCGTGGGAATTTTTAACAAGCGAAGAATGGATGGGTATTGATAAGGACAGATTGTATGTGTCTGTATATACAGATGATGCGCGTGCTTATGAAGTATGGACTACAATTTGTGGTGTAGATCCTAGTCATATTTTAAAGACAGATGACAACTTCTGGGAAATTGGTAAAGGACCTGGTGGACCTGACAGTGAAATTTTCTTTGATCGTGGAGAAAAATATGATCCTGAGGGATTGGGAGAAAAATTATTCTTTGATGAAATGGAAAATGATCGTTATGTAGAAGTATGGAATGTCGTATTCTCTCAATATGATTGTGATCCAAGTATTGATCGTAAAGATTATAAGGAACTTCCTCAGAAGAATATTGATACAGGTATGGGTCTTGAGCGTTTGGTTGCCTTGGTTCAGGATGGAGAAACAAACTTCGATACCGATTTATTCTTGCCTATTATTCGTGCTACAGAGGCTATGGCAAAACATCCTTATGAAGGTGAATATAAGATGGCTTACCGTGTTATCGCGGACCACGTTCGTACAGTGACTTTTGCGTTGAGTGATGGTGCTAACTTCTCAAATAGTGGTCGTGGGTATGTACTTCGTCGTGTTCTTCGTCGTGCAGTTCGTTATGGTTTAAAATTAGGCTTGGATGAACCATTCTTATATAAACTAGTTCCTGTTGTTGCGGATTTAATGAAGGATTTCTATCCATACTTACAGGAGCATGTTGCGTTCAACCAGAAGTTGATTAAGGTGGAAGAAGAAACTTTCAAGAAGACTTTAAAGGTTGGTCAGGCTTTACTAGACGAAGAGATCAGCAAGGCTAAAGATGGTAAATTGAGTGGTGAAGTTGTCTTCAAATTGTATGATACTTATGGATTCCCATTTGAATTGACTCAAGAAATTGCGGAAGAAAGTGGAATTAGTGTAAGTCGTGATGAATTTGATGCTGAAATGAATAAACAAAAAGAGCGTGCTCGTAATGCGCGTAATGTAAAGGATTCATTCGCATCTCAAAATGAAGAGTTGATGAACTTCAATGAACCTAGTGAATTTATTGGTTATGATCACTTAACTTGTGATGGTAAGATCATTGCGTTATTTAATGCAGAAGGTAAAATGGTTGATTCTTTAGAAGATGAGGGTATGATCATTTTAGATGAAACTTGTTTCTATGCCGAAAGTGGTGGACAGGTTGCCGATAAGGGAACATTTACGGCTGATGGTGTAGAAGTTGAGGTATTGGATGTTCAAAAGACGCGTAATAAACAGCATATTCACACAGTAAAAATCAATAGTGGTGTATTAGAAAAGGGTATGTCTTTACATGGTGAAGTGAATGTCAAAGATCGTTTGGCAACTACAGCAAACCACTCTTGTACACACTTGTTGCAGTCGGCTTTAGTGAAGGTATTGGGTGATCATATTCACCAGGCTGGTTCTTATAACTGTCCTGAATATTTGCGTTTTGACTTCAATCATTATGAAAAGGTTACGGCTGAACAATTGGCTGAAGTAGAACGTATTGTGAATGAATATATTAGTGCGGCATATCCAGTAACGAAAGAAGTAATGCCTATTGAAGAGGCTAAAAAATCTGGTGCCACTGCATTATTTGATGAGAAGTATGGTGATACAGTTCGTGTTGTAACAATGGGTGATGTATCTAAGGAATTCTGTGCTGGATGTCATGTAGAAAATACAGCTCAGATTGGTCTATGCAAGATCATTAGTGAGGAAAGTATTGGTTCAGATTCTCGTCGTATTACGGCTAAGACTAAGTTTGCGGCTTACCAAGATTTTGCACAAGAACACAATATGTTAGAAAATATTGCGGATAGCGCTAAACAAAAGGGTATTAAGAATATTGATACAAAGGTTGAAACTGCTTATAAGACTATGCATGATATGCAAAAGGAAATCGATAACTTGAAAAACCAAATCTTTACATTGAAGTCTAAAGAGTGGGCTACTGAGGCTAAAGATTTTGGCAAAGTAAATGTATTGATCAAATCTGTTTCTGGAATGGATGCAGGTGCATTGAAGGATATTGTTTCTAACTTAAAGGCTAGTGATGACAAGATGGTTGTATTCTTCGTTAACACAAATGGAGAAAAGGTTGTCTTTGTATCTGGTGCAGGTAAAGAGGCTGTTAAGGCTGGTGTACATGCGGGTCAGTTAGTTAAGAAGGCGGCTCAAATCTGTTCTGGTAATGGTGGTGGAAAGCCAGATATGGCTCAAGCCGGTGGTAAGGATGCTTTTAAGGTCGATGAAGCAATCAATGCGATCACAGAAGAGTTGAAAAGCTTATAGGAGATGTTAGGGTATACTTAGTGTGTACCCTTATTTTTTGGCGTATGAAAAAGAAAAGTAAATATAGAATCCGTATGGATGAATTGAAGAGATTTAAAAAAAAGCATAAGCTCACAAAGAAAGAGAAAGAACGAGTAGAAATGTGGGTGGAATCTGGTCATAGTGCGTATGATACGCGTTGGTGGGATGAGTTGGAGCAGGAAGAAGAACTTGATGAATTACTAAGTGGTTTGACGGACGCACAAGTAAATTATGTATATAGTCATTGTATGAATTGGGATCCATTCATGGAAGAACCATTTTTTGACTTTAATCGATTGGATGATTTGGATTTAAAGAATTTACCGACTTTTGAAGAAGAGGAAGAACCAGAGATTGATTTACCGTTTTAATCGATTTGACATAGCTAATTAACCACTTTATACTTTTAGTATAGTAAATGAAAGGGTTTTATATATGAATTTGGATGAACATTGGTATGTATTATTGACCATACGTTCTAAGGAAGAGGAAGTATGTAAATACTTGAATGAAAACGAGGGTATTTTTGCGTTTAGTCCTAAGATGGAGTTTTATCATAGGGTTTCTAAACAGATTCAATTACGAACTTTATTCAGTGGCTATGTATTTGTGGTGAGTAAATTGTCACAGGTAGAAGTGGATCGTATTTTTAGAAAGTTTCCTTTGGAGAGTGTTTTTATTCACGAATTAAAATATAAAGAGGATATTTCTGCATTAACAGATGAAGAGATTCGTATTCTTACGATGTTGATGGATGACAAGAAGATTCTTCGTATGTCTTATGGTGTATTACTAAACAATAAGATTCATGTGACAAGAGGACCACTTGTAAATATGGATGATTATATTATTAAGTATGATAAGCATAATCGTTTGGCTACATTGAATTTGAATTTCTTGAATCAGATCTGGAAAGTGGGAGTCACCTTAATTGAATAGTGTGATAGAATGGATGTGTTTAAGGACATGTCCATTTTTTATGAGAGGGGTAAAAGGGTAATGAATGTACATATAACAAATATTTATGGGTTTATACAAGATCAAGAATTAAAGAAGAAACAAAATATTTATGCGGATGCAGCTCATGTATTGGGTTTTAAAGAGATGGGAATCTTTAATTTTGATGTGAGTACAGATACAGAGAATGAATTGTCAAAAAGACTGGATGGGATTATTTCATCACTTCAATTTCATGATTTAGTATTTATTCAATTACCGACAGGTAATGGTGAACACTATGATAATCTATTAATTAATAAAATTAAGGCTTATAATACAAAGGTTTGTATTCTTTTACATCAAACAATTGAATATGAGTATGTATTAAATGCTGCTGATTTAATTATGCCTACAAGTAATGAGGTATATGCTTCTTTAAAAGAACGTAATTACACGAATGTATTCTATAAGAAGAATGTTAATTATGAATTTTCAATGACTTCAAAATCATCAAATATTTTATCTTCAGATTTCTATATCAAGAAGTATTTAATAGATGCAGTAGATCAATTAGAAGAATCTGTATTAAATGAACAGGATGAGGATATTATTCATATAGGATTTGGACTACATGATAAGGATGGTCATTATAGTGTTTGGGTTGGTACTGTAATGCAGTCTATACTTGAGCATACGGATTCGAAATTATGTTTCCATATCCTTCATGATGAGACTGTGAGTGAAGAAAACAAGAGAAAACTTAAACAAGTCGCACATCAAAAAGGAGATAGTATACAATTTCATTTTATTGACACCTCAATATTTGATGATGTGAAAGAAAGGCTTTCTCGATTTACTGTTGGAACAATGTTCAGATTGATGTTGCCAGAAATTCTTCCAAATTTGAATAAAATCATTTATTTAGATGCAGATTTATTGGTGAATATAGATATAAAAGATTTTTGGAATATAGATATTACAAATTATTACTTTGCGGGTGTACCTGATTATAATACGTTACAACATACGTGTAATCCGTATCCTGTTATGAATGGTGAAGTAAAAAGAGAAAATTATATTAATTGTGGTTCAGTAATATTGAATTTGGAAAATATAAGATCTTTAGGTAATTTCAAAGATAATTGTATTGATTATTTAATGAATAATCCTAGTTCAGGATTATTAGACCAAGATGCTTTAAATGTAATTTGTAAAGAAAAAGTATTAATATTAGATGAAAAATGGAATTTGTTTGTGACTTTTGCTCGAAGCCAGAACATCCAAGATTTAAGAGAATGTATATATCATTTTGCAGGTACTTTCTTGATTTTATACAGTGGATGTAGTGTGGATTTAGAATATTTTAAAACTGTTTGTAGAACACCGTGGAAGGATAGTATGGAAAATTATTTGATTCGGGGGTGTTTTGAAAGAGTAAATGATAGAATCAAACAGTATGAGAATATGATTACAAGATTGTGTCAGCCAGGTGTTAAACATATTGTTTATGGCGAGGAAAATGAAATGGTAAAAAAATTATATGATTGTATTCCATTTAATGATGGAGATTATAGAGTGTTGAAACAAGCATATAATCAGAATGCCGATATTTTACCTTGTAAGAATTTAGAAGCTCTTAAAAAAGAAAATGGTCCAATAATTATTTTTGTTCGCTGGGAATCTGATAATAGTACAGCTATTCAAAATTTAGAAAAACTTGGTTTTAAGAATGAAAAAGACTTTTTTGTGATTGCAAGATTCTTTTCGGTTTTCGATGGTGGATTTGCGTAGGGGGATTTATGAAGGTACATATTTCAAGTGTAAATGGATTTGATGATAAAAATGAATTGATGGATAAACAAAAACATTTTGCTGACATAGGAAGAAACTTGGGATTTTACGATCTTGGTATTTTTAGATTTGATGTAAAGACAGATAGTGATAGCGAATTGTTAAAGCGATTAGATGGAATAATTTCTTCTGTTGATTTTAATGATTTGGTTTATTTGCAGTTGCCTACAGGAAATGGGTATGAATATGATTCAAAACTATTATTTAAGTTAAGAGGTTACACTTCCAGAATCGTTTTGATTATGCATTCTTATTTTCTTGATAAAAAAGAAAAAAGAGAATATATGAAAATGTTACCTAATTTTGAATTTATTATTACTGATAAAAATAGTTTTGCTAGAGAATGCTTAGCTTGTGACTTTAAGAATGTTAAGGTGGTAAAAAAACTAGATGACTTTAATATTCGAAAAATTTTTTATGATACGATTGAAGATGCTATGTATTCAAATAATAAAATGCACGAAATGGAATTGATGAAATATGATGATGAGATTCATATTGGATTTGGTTTGTATGATAAAACTGGAAATTATACGCCATGGCTAGGTGTAACCATTCAATCTATATTAGAACATACGGATTCACATGTATGTTTTCATATTTTACATGATGATACTCTTAATGCATATAATCGACGTAATTTAATTGAGATGGTAGATTGTTTTGAATCAAGAATTTTATTTCATAGAATTGACGTAGAGATGTTTAATTCTGTTAAGAAGCAAATTCAAAAATATACGATTGGAGCAATGTTTAGAATATTGTTACCGAGTATGTTTAAGAATTTGCATAAAATTATTTATTTAGATGCTGATTTATTAGTAAATCGAGATATAAAAGAGTTATGGGATATAGATGTAGATAATTATTGTTTGGCAGCTGTTCCAGATTTGAATGTAAAATTAGGAAGAGTATGGGCCTATCCAGTTCGAGAAAAAGAAGTTGATCAAAAAGAATACTTTAATTCTGGTGTTCTTGTAATGAATTTAGATAAAATAAGAAATAAAGGAGATATGGAAAAGCAAATCATTGATTATTTACAATTTCATAATTATTCAAATTTGCCAGATCAAGATGCTTTGAATGTCATCTACAAAGGTGATGTCTTATTTTTAGATGAGAATTGGAATTATTTTGCAGAAAATGTTCGATTGAATAAAGAGATTGAGTTAAAGAAAAAAATTTATCATTATGTTGGAAATATTTGTTGTTTGTATAGTTTGACAGGTATGGATCTTCTTTATTATAAAACAGGTTGTAGAACGCCTTGGGGACATAAACATTTTGATGCTTATTTAATTAGTTCTTTAAATCGCTGTAATAATCGAATTAAACAATATGAATTGTTAGTACCTATTTTGACTGGTGAAAATGTCAAAAAAGTATTCTATGGTCCGGAAAAGTTATCAATGCGATATTTATATGATTTAATTGGTATCAATGAAGGGGATTATAGAGTGTTAAATGAAAATAGAAGTGATGGTATTCTTCCATGTCATTCATTGGACAAAATTAAAAGTGAAAAAGATAAAATTGTTATATTTGTATTAGTAGAGGCAGATAATGGAAATGCTTTGAAGAATCTAAATGATATGGGTTTAATTGAGGAAAAGGATTATTTTATTATCCAAAAATTAGTGTTGAACGAATATGGTGGTTATTTATTATAGAATACTGATCCGTTTATATTCTAATAACCCAGGTTATAAAAATGGTTATATTTTTTTGGTAAATGTACTTAAATCATTAGAAACCATTATCATATGTTTATTTTTAGGCAAAAAATGGTTAGAAAAACAATATTTAACTTGAATAAATCAAGCTTTTCGTTTAATATTATTTTATATTAGGGGGAAGTATACTTTTTAGTGTACCTTAGCTTGATTTTTTAATTTATTATGTGAGTACCCATCTGACAACCCTAGGCATTTACCAATCCTCTAGCCGTGG
>ERZ773109.1849-NODE-1849-length-11926-cov-3.083818_pt1 | contig 11926 bp, 7 predicted proteins | sample MGYA00580569_ERZ773109 | MGnify/ENA primary metagenome ERZ773109 (study PRJEB29015, sample SAMEA2737852) | human gut metagenome | biome: human gut; feature: human-associated habitat; material: faeces | place: China | collected 2012 ...
AACTCCTACAAGAATATATTGTCTGTCATTAGAGCATCATTGCAGATGTGAACTTAGAATGATAAATGCAAAGAATGTAACAATATATGGTTTCCAAAGTGAAGAAGAAAAAGCAGAGGGTGAGTTTGCACTTCCAATAGAATTACATAATTGTAAGGATATTACTTTTGCAACAACATATTGTTTTAGAACTGTTTTTGTACAGAAACCATTTCCTTATTGTGTAAAAACATGGAATTGTGAAAATATTAAATTTTTGAATGTTCATAATTTTTCACAGATGAAATACACCATGGATAATTTCTTATTAGATGTGAATACCGGCATTGAAATAAGACCATGGCAGGCAGTTTCAATAGAAATAACAGGAAAAGGCGAGAAACAGCCAAAAACAGAAAAGCTGTATTCAGGCTTCCAATTTGCTGATGGTGGAAGCTGTGACGGAAAGGGCAATTTCTATTTCCTTGACAGCTTATATAAGCAGATTTACAGAGTGGATAGGGAAACATTGGAGCTGTCTATGATTTTTGAATCTCCTTATAAAATTAATTCTATAGGATTTGATACAAGGGATAATATTATTGTTATTGGCGAGTATGCCATTCCAAGAGATGCAACAATAAATGGAAAACCTAACATTAATGTTTTGCCGGAGGATTCATATGGAACATCTTATGGATTCTGGTACAACAGTCAGGCTCAGATTGTGGCATTTACAATTGACAGTAACAGAGAATGTGTAAAATTAGAAAAAGTAAACATTGGCGACATAGAGCCGGCAAGAGTTTTATATCCGGGAAACAGATGGCGTGACGGTTCAGACTTTAAGGATGTTATTCAGTATAATCCGAAAAAAGCATTCTTAGCACCAGATGGGGTAACAATTATTCCTTGTCACTATGATTTGATTAGAGCTAACAATCTTTCAAGATCAAAGCCGGGACGTAAATTATATTCAGTTGATGAAATGTATAAGAGAGTTTTCCAATGTGACATTAACAAAGAAGGCTTATTAACAAACCCTCAGGTTATTATTGAAGAGGGTGACTTTAGGGTTAAGAAGTTTGACGAAAAAATCTATGTTGGTGATGATAACATTAAGGTTTATAAGGATGGAAAGTTAATAGATATTATCAGGGTTCCGGAAAGACCTACAACTTTTGATTTTGGAGGGATTAAGCGTAATACTCTTTTTGTTACATCAAGACATAGCGTTTATGCAATTAATATGCAACAAAAAAAGGATGAGGAGAAGTAATAAAAGTATGAGAAAGCAACTAAAAGCTTTATTAATAACAGTAGCTTTAGTTACATTGTCAACAGGACTTATTGGCTGTAACAATGAGAAAAAGCAGCAACAGACAACAACTCAGGTGGAAACAACAGAAAATAAAGTTGAAAATAATATTGAATTTAAGTCTGACGGAGAGCCGGTAAAGGATGATAGTGTTTTAGGAAAGAATACATATGTATTTTCTCCTACAGACAATAAGGATGAAATTCAGAAAAAAGCAAGTCAGATTTTTGCAAGACAGGAATCTAACCAGTTTGGAGATGAAAGATATGCATTACTTTTTAAGCCGGGAGATTATGGAACTTCATTGGAAATTAATGTAGGATTTTATACACAGGTTATGGGACTTGGAATTTTGCCTACAGATACTAATATTAATAAATTATGGGTTAATGCAGATTGGATGTTTCACAATGCTACCTGCAATTTCTGGAGAAGTGCAGAGAATTTTTCGGTAAATGATTACTGTATGTGGGCTAATTCACAGGCAGTATCTCTTAGACGTGTTAATTTTAATGACGGTATTGTTTTAAGCGATGGCGAGGGCTGGTCATCAGGTGGCTTTATGGCAGACTGCAAAGTGGAAAAGATGGTTTCCTCAGGTTCACAGCAACAGTATCTTTTTAGAAATAATAATTGGGGATATTTTGAAAATGGCGTGTGGAATATGGTTTTTGCAGGTGTAAATGTTGATACTATTCCTACAGGCGGATGGCCATATGAACCATATACTAAAGAAGAAACAGTTCCAAAGATTCAGGAGAAGCCTTATTTGGTTTATGATGAGGACAATGGATATGGCGTTATGGTTCCTGAAAAACGAACAGAATGTCAGGGAATTTCGTGGGAGAACGGAGTTAAAGGTACTTTTTATAGCTTGAATATGTTTTACGTGGCAGATGCCCAAAAGGATAACGCAGATACAATTAACAAGGCTCTTAAAGAAGGAAAAAATCTTCTTTTGACACCTGGAATTTATACTTTAGACAAACCTATTACTGTAGAAGAAAAAGATACTATTATATACGGCATGGGACTTGCTACTCTTGTTTCAACTAATGGAAATGCATGTATGGTAACATCAGATGTAGATGGAATTAAAGTGTGCGGAGTTTTATTTGAAGCAGGGGATAAGCAGTCAGAAACATTGCTTAAAGTTGGAAATGAAAAAGCAGAAGTTTCCCATAGCGACAACCCTATTTGCTTTAGTGATGTGTACTTTAGAGTAGGAGGCGCAAATTACAAGGGCAAAGTTAAGAATTGCGTTACCATTAACAGTAATGATGTAATTGGAGACAATTTCTGGGTTTGGAGAGCTGACCACGGAGACAATGTAGGCTGGGATATGAATACAGCACCTAATGGTATTGTGATAAATGGTGACAATGTTACAATGTATGGATTGTTTGTTGAACATTTTCAGGAATATCAGACCATATGGAATGGTAATGGCGGTAAGCTATACTTCTATCAAAGCGAAATGCCTTACGATGCACCTAACCAGAAATATTATATGAGCCATAATGGTAAGGTGAAAGGTTATGCATCATTTAAAATAGGCGATGAAGTTAATGATTTTTACGGCTGTGGACTTGGAATTTATTGTTACAATAGAGATGCGAACATAGAAATATTCAGTGGAGCAGAGATTCCTGACAAGGATGGAGTAGAAATTAGAAATATTGTAACTGTAAAACTTAACGGCCAGGGACAGATTACACACGTCATAAACGATAAGGGAGATTCAGTTGCTTCATCAGGAGATACAGCAAGAATCCAATCTTACGAAAATGGTGAGAAAGAAAAATATTAAAAAAATTATACCTGCCATCCGCCGTCAACGGTAATAATTTGTCCTGTAACATAGGAGCCTGAATTAACAAGACCATATACAGCATTTGCAACATCTTCAGTTGTGCCAAGTCTTGATGCAGGTATTTCTTCTATAATAGAGTCAACATCTTCCTGTGTAAGATGTCCATTCATTTTGGTGTCTATTATTCCACAGGAAACAGCGTTAACCTGAATGTTTGAAGGGGCAAGTTCCTTGGCAAGAGCCTTAGTGAAAGAATCAATGGCGCCCTTGGTTGTGGAGTAGCAAACTTCATAGGAAGCACCGCGCTGCCCCCAAACAGAAGAAATGTTGATTATTTTTCCATAACCTTGCTTTAGAAAAATAGGAATAATCATTTTGCTCATAGCAATGGCAGAGGTAACATTAGTGTTCCAAAGTCTGATCCATTCACTATCCGTTATATCCTGAAGCAATCCCAACACCGAAATTCCACTATTGTTAACAAGAATATCAATGGAAATATCTCCTAAATTCTTAAATAGCTTTTCAGCATTATTAAAATCAGATAAGTCGCACTGATAATAAGAAAAATCACTTCCAAGCTCTTCTGCAAGCGCTTCAATAGTAGCTTTATTTTTGTTGTAAGTTCCTATTACTTTATAATTGTTTTTTATAAAAAAACGGCAAATTTCACTTCCGATATCTCCGGAAGCTCCTGTAATTAATATTGTTTTCTTCATAATATATCATCCTTTATAATAGATAGTGCCATATAAGTACCTTAGTACCTTGGTACTGTATTTATTAGAAAAAAGTAGTACCTTGGTACTATAGTACCATAATTATAGGAAAAAATAGTACTTAGGTACTACTTTTTTTATGAAATTAATATTAAAAAAGTAAAAGTGAACCGGGAAATGAAATTAAATAGGAATAAATTGCTAATATGTGCAGGTTGACAATCTACATAAGAGTTGTTATAATTGTAACAAAATTGTAATATTTAGAATTGATTGAGAATAACTTTAGGTATATTTTTAAGATTATATTAAAAAATGTATTGAATATGTAATCAATATGTATTAAAATACTTATTTGATATGAATTTAAACATATACCGAAATTTTAGAACAGAATTAAAACAAATGGAGGCAGAATTTTCATGAGAAGTAATTATGCTAAGAAACTTGTAGCAGGTACACTTGTGGCATCTATGACAATCACAGCATCTATGCCATTGTTTGCAGATGAATTAGCGACAGAAATACCTAGCGCAGGTGCAGCAGTTATTGTTGAAGATTACATCAATAATAGTGGTAAAGAAACTGATATTGAGAAGTTACTTCCTACAGAAGCAACAGATAGTACAGCAATATCTAATGAGACAACAAAGACAGAAAATCAGACTGAAAAGACACAGACATCTAATACAGCAACATCAAGTGAGGACAAGTTATTTGCTAACATAGCAATTACTAAGGTTTCAGGTGGTGCAGAAGATTATGTTAATGTAAGAAAGAAACCAACAACAGAATCTAAGGTTGTTGGAAAAATTTATAACAACAGTGGTGCAAAAATTCTTGAAAAGACTAATAACGGTTGGTACAAGATTGTATCAGGTAACTGTACAGGTTATATTAAGTCAGATTTCTTTGTAACAGGAAGTAGTGCTAAGAGCAGAGCTTTAGATAATGGTTATGTACAGGCAGAAGCTAAGGATGCTATCCATGTTAGAGCAGAAGCTAATACTAATTCTAAAGTAGTAACTAACGTTTACAAGAATGAAACATATACTATTAAGAAGTTTGACAAGACTGGCGAATGGATTAAGGTTAAAATTAAAGCCGGTGTTAGTGGTTGGATTTCAGCACAGTATGCGAATGTTAACATTAACATGGAAACAGCTATAACAAGAAAAGAAGAAAAAGCTAAGATTAAGAAAGAACGTGAGGCAGCAAAAGCGGCAGCTGAAGAAGAGGCAAGAAAGCAGGCTGAACAGCAGGAACAGCAGGCATCAAATGATAACAGCCAGAGTTCAAGCGACGGTACATATTCGAACAGCTCAAACTCAAGTTCAAGAAGCAACTACAGCAACTCATCATCAAGCAGTAGTTCATCAAGTAGTTCAAGTAGCAGTAGTTCAAGCAAGAAGAGTTATAGTAGCTCATCAAGCAGCTCAAGCGGTTCGGGAACAGGTTCAGCAATTGTAGCATATGCTAAGCAGTTCCTTGGTAACCCTTATGTATACGGTGGAGCAAGTCTTACAAACGGAACAGACTGTTCAGGATTTACAATGTCAGTATACGCTCACTTTGGGTATGGACTTAGCAGATCATCATATACACAGGTTAACAACGGTAGAGCTGTATCAATGAGTAGCTTACAGCCAGGTGACTTGTTATTCTACAAGTATGGTGGTTCTACAATCAGCCACGTAGCTATTTACATTGGTGGTGGACAGATTATACATGCTTCAACAGAAGAAACAGGTATTATAATTAGTGGTATGGGATCACCTTGTGCAGCTAGAAGAATTATTGGATAATTAAATATAATACAGAAACAAGACCTGAATTGGCAACAACCAATACAGGTCTTATTTTTTTGCAAAATAGTGTGGCGAATTTTAGAAAAAAGTCAATAGTTTATGTGTAAAATGTACAAGTTTGGAACATATCAACAAAACATTAGTTCTTTACAGCTATCGACAAAGATTTACATAAAATGACACACTTTTATGTTGATAATGTTAATAAGTGGGTTAATAACCTATTTTAAGGGAGAATTTTATTGAAAAAAACTGAAAAAACAATGTTAATAACTTTTTGACTATAATTGTGCCAGATAGTTAAAAATGGGTTAAATTTGTATAAAATATACAAAAATAGCGTCGAAAAAAGAGTAGAGAAAAATAAGTGAAAAAAGTGTGTTTTTTCTTGTGGAAAATCACCTTAAATGGTATAATTTAATTACTAGTTAACGAAAGGAAGTGGTACCATGAAAATTAAGATTTTCGGTAAGAACATTGAAGTAACAGAAGGCATCAGAAGCGCAGTAGAAGAGAAAATCGGAAAGCTCGATAAATACTTCGCGGAAGAGACTAGAGTGGACGTTACATTAAGTGTTAATAAGAATGAACAGAAGGTGGAGGTAACAATTCCAGTCAAAGGACGTATTATCAGAGCGGAAGAAATAAGTGATGATATGTATGTATCAATCGATATGGTTGAGGAAACAATTGAAAGACAGCTTGTTAAGTATAAGAATAAGATTATTGACAAGAAGAAATCAATTAAGGAAGCTTTTACAGAGACATACATTGAAGCTGATTACGAAGACGAGGATGAGGATCAGATTAAAATCAAAAAGACTAAGAGATTTGGTATTAAGCCAATGGATCCTGAAGAAGCTTGCGTAGAAATGGAATTACTTGGACATAACTTTTTTGTATTTCTTAATGCAGAGACAGAAGAAGTTAATGTAGTTTACAAACGTAAAGGTAATACATACGGTTTAATAGAACCTGAACTTGACTAAAAGATAAAAAGTAACTAAGAAAACTAAATAATATCTAATAAGAGTCCCTGATTGGTTGAAATATATCAGTTAGGGATTCTTTTTTCCGTTTATAAGAACAAAAGTTATGAAATGCCTACGTTTACACTTTTTTAACAAATAAATAACACATACTTGTATTGAATAAAACCGATTTAAATGGTATTATATTCCTTAGCGTGTTGTATTTTACAACAAATATATTTGAGGAGATTACCATGGGCGTAATTAATAAAATCGTAGGAACGCATAGTCAGCGTGAATTAAAAAGACATAATCATACAATAGAGAAGATCTTAAGCCTTAAGCCGGAGATGGAAAAACTTACCGACGACGAGATGAAGGCTAAGACAACAGAATTTAGAAATAGATTACAGAAAGGTGAAACTTTAGACGATTTGCTTCCTGAGGCATTTGCCTTAGTTAGAGAAGCAACAAGAAGAACACTTGGAACAGAACATTATCCATGTCAGTTACAGGGTGGTATTATCTTACATCAGGGACGTATCGCAGAAATGAAAACCGGTGAAGGTAAGACACAGACATGTTTGTTGCCTGCATATCTTAATGCATTGGAAGGCAAGGGCGTTCATATCGTAACAGTTAACGAATACCTTGCTACCCGAGATGCTGAGTGGATGGGACAGGTTCACAGATTTTTGGGATTAACAGTAGGCTGTGTTCTTTCAGACATGGAACATGAAGAAAAGAAAGCGGCCTATAACTGTGACATCACATATATTACAAATAACGAATTAGGATTTGACTACTTAAGAGATAACATGGTTGTTTACAAAGAACAGTTAGTTCAGCGTGGACTTCATTACTGTATTATCGACGAAGTTGACTCGGTTCTTATTGATGAGGCAAGAACACCTCTTATTATTTCCGGACAGAGTGGTAAGTCAACTAAGTTATATGAAATGTGTGACATTCTTGCAAGACAGATGGAACGTGGCACAGCTAATCCTGAACTTAGCAAGATGGATGCCATTATGGGTGTTGATATTGAAGAAGATGGAGATTTCCTTGTAAATGAAAAGGACAAGATTGTTACTTTAACAGCACAGGGTATTGAAAAAGTTGAAAAATTCTTCCACATTGACAACTATGCTGATGCTGAAAACTTAGAACTTCAGCACAATGTCATTTTGGCATTAAGAGCACATAACCTTATGCATAGAGATCAGGACTATGTAGTTAAGGATGATGAAGTACTTATTGTAGATGAATTTACAGGACGTATTATGCCGGGCCGTAGATATTCTGATGGTTTACATCAGGCTATTGAAGCAAAGGAACATGTAAAAGTTAACAGAGAAAGCAAGACTCTTGCAACAATTACATTCCAGAACTTCTTTAACAAATATGACAAGAAGGCAGGTATGACAGGTACAGCCTTAACAGAAGAAAAAGAATTTAGAGATATTTATAGTATGGACGTTGTTGAAATTCCAACAAACAGGCCAATTGCAAGAATTGACCATGAAGATGCAATGTTTAAGACTAAGAAAGAAAAGCTTCATGCAGTAATAGAAGAAATCGTGGCATCTCACGCAAAGGGACAGCCGGTATTAGTTGGTACAATTAATATTGATTCTTCAGAAGAAATTAGTGCATTACTTAAAAAGAGAGGAATTCCTCATAATGTATTGAATGCTAAATTCCATGAAAAGGAAGCTGAAATTGTAGCACAGGCAGGTCAGCATGGTGCAGTTACTATTGCTACTAATATGGCAGGTCGTGGTACTGATATTAAGCTTGACGACGATGCAAGAGCAGCAGGCGGTCTTAAGATTATAGGTACAGAAAGACATGAATCAAGACGTATTGATAACCAGTTAAGAGGTCGTTCAGGTCGTCAGGGTGATGTTGGTGAATCTAAGTTTTACATCTCATTGGAAGATGATATTATGAGATTGTTTGCTTCAGAGAAGCTTATGTCAATCTTTAATGCATTAGGTGTTCCAGAGAATGAAGAAATTCACCATAAGTCATTAACTAAGACTATTGAAAGAGCACAGAAGAAGATAGAAGGAAATAACTTTGGCATAAGAAAGAACCTTATGGAATATGATAAGGTTAACAATGACCAGAGAGAGATTATATACGCTGAAAGAGCAAGAGTTCTTAACGGCGAGAATATGAGAGATGCAATTATCAAGATGATGAATGAAGTAATTGAATCTCAGGTTGATATGTTTGTTGGCGATGATCAGGAGACTAAGGATTGGGATGTGGCAGGTTTAAGTCAGTCATTATTTGAAATTATTCCTGTAAAACTTGAAATTCCAAAGAGCGAGATTGAACATCTTTCAAAAGCTGAATTTAAACAGTTATTGAAGGAAGCTGCAGTTAAGCTTTACGAAGCTAAGGAAGCTGAGTTCCCAGAACCTGAACATATTAGAGAATTAGAAAGAATCGTTCTGTTAAGAGTAATCGACAGAAAGTGGATGGATCACTTAGATGATATGGAACAGTTGAAACAGGGTATTGGTCTTATGGCTTATGGTCAGAGAGATCCTGCTGTTGAATACAAGATTCAGGGCTTTGAAATGTTTAATGATATGATTGAAGGTATCAAAGTTGAAACTGTTAAGACTTTATATCATATTCAGGTTGAACAGAAAGTTGAACGTGAAGAGGTGGCAGAAGTTACAGGAACAAACAAGGATGATACAGGTGTTAGCAAGACTAAACACAGAGAATCTGAAAAGATTTATCCAAATGATCCTTGTCCATGTGGTTCAGGGAAGAAGTATAAAAACTGTTGTGGACGTAAGGCTTAATACAACGGCTTGAATTATAAAGAAAGGGGTTGCTTTAGACGACTCCTTTCTTTTTTAAAAATTTAGAAAAAGTAAGATTGAGGTATGATGTGGTAGAACTTGAACAATACAAATATCAATGGAATCAATATGCAGATCAATTGGAAGAACTGCGCAAAGCCTTTGACATACAGGCAAAAAAAGAAAGAATAGAAGAAATTAAAGGAATAATGGAAGAACAGGGATTTTGGGATAATTTAACAAGGTCTCAGGAAATAACAAAAGAATTAAAACAATTAAAAGACGGCCTTGAAACCATTGAACACCTTCAGCAGAAATATGAAGATCTTGGAACTTTAATTGAAATGGGTGAAGAGGAAAATGATGCTTCAATAGTAGAAGAAGTTGAGCAGGAAACGAAAGAGTTTATAGATGAATTTGAAAAAACTAAAATAGAGACTCTTTTGTCAGGAGAATATGACAAAAACAATGCCATTGTAAAAATCAATGCAGGAGCAGGGGGAACAGAGTCTTGTGACTGGGCAAGTATGTTATATAGAATGTATACCCGTTGGGCAGAAAGTAAGGGATATAAAACAGAAGTACTTGATTTCCTTGATGGAGACGAGGCAGGAATAAAGTCCATAACATTTCAGGTTAACGGCGAAAACGCATATGGTTATTTGAAATCAGAAAAAGGAGTTCACAGACTAGTTAGAATATCTCCTTTTAATGCAGCAGGAAAAAGACAGACTTCTTTTGCTTCATGTGATGTAATGCCTGATATTGAGGAAGACCTTGATGTTGAAATAAATGATGATGACATTAGAATTGATACTTACCGTTCAAGTGGTGCCGGTGGACAGCACATTAACAAAACATCATCGGCGGTAAGAATAACACATAACCCTACAGGAATTGTTGTGCAGTGTCAGAATGAAAGATCTCAGCTTCAGAATAAAGATAAGGCTATGAAGATGTTAAAAGCTAAACTTTATGTTCTAAAAAAACAGGAAGAAGAGGAAAAACGTTCAGGAATTAGAGGAGAAGTAAAAGAGATTGGATGGGGCAGTCAGATACGTTCTTACGTTATGCAACCATATACAATGGTAAAGGATCACAGAACAAATCAGGAGATAACAGACGTTGGAAAAGTAATGGATGGTTACATTGATCCCTTTATAAATGCATACTTAAAATGGATTAATATTAAGAAAGATAACTAATTTTTGTTGCCGATTACCATTAACCGTGCTATTATTCAATGGTAAAATAAACTAAACTTTAACAAGCGAGGAATAAACATGATAAAAGTGGCAATTTTAGGATACGGAACAGTAGGTTCAGGAGTATTCCAGATCATTAAAGAGAACAAAGAATTAATTACAAACAAAGCAGGACAGGAAATTGACATAAAATATGTACTTGATTTAAGAGAGTTTCCAGGAGATCCTTGTGAGAATGTATTAGTTCATGATTACAATATTATTTTAAATGACCCTGAAGTTGAGGTTATTATAGAAGTAATGGGAGGGCTTAAACCATCATACGATTTTGTTAAGTCGGCATTAGAAGCAGGCAAGAGTGTTTGTACATCAAACAAAGAACTTGTTGCAAAATATGGTGCAGAATTAATTAAGATTGCCCAGCAGCATAACAGAAACTTCTTGTTTGAAGCTGCAGTAGGTGGTGGAATCCCTATTATCCGTCCACTTAACATGCATATTACAGCTGATAAGATATGTGAAATAACAGGTATCTTAAATGGTACAACAAATTACATTTTAACAAAAATGGACAAAGAAGGAGCTGACTTTGACAGCACTTTAAAACAGGCACAGGATTTAGGCTATGCTGAAAGAAATCCTGAAGCTGATATCGAAGGCTATGACGCAGTTAGAAAGATTGCTATATTAGCATCTTTAGCAAAAGGTAAAACTGTAAACTTTGAAGAAATTTATACAGAAGGAATTTCAAAAATTACAGCAGAAGATTTTAAATATGCTAAGGCTATGGGACGATCAATTAAGTTATTAGGTAAGTGCAAGAACGAGGATAATCAGGTAGTTGCATCTGTAGCACCTAGACTTTTGGCACCGGATCATCCATTATTTAACGTTAGTGGCGTTGTAAACGGAATACTTGTACGTGGAAATATGGTAGGCGACTTAGTATTTATCGGTAGTGGTGCAGGAAAGCTTCCAACAGCCAGCGCAGTTGTGTCTGACGTGGTAGATAGTGTAAGACATCTTAATGTATCAACAACAGTAATGTGGGATGAAGAAAAATTAGAATTAGAAGATTTTTCAAAGTCAAAGAAGAAATTCTTTGTTAGAAGTAGTAGTTCAAAAGAAGACATTGAAAAGGTATTTGGCAATGTTGAATATGTTGATGCTAACATTGACGGAGAATTTGGATTTATTACAGAAAAGATTAGTGAAGCTACGTTTGCAAAAAAAGCAGATGAATTAGGCACAGTAATCTCTAGAATTAGAATAGAAGGTTAATTTTATT
>ERZ773109.1860-NODE-1860-length-11871-cov-4.698375_pt1 | contig 11871 bp, 8 predicted proteins | sample MGYA00580569_ERZ773109 | MGnify/ENA primary metagenome ERZ773109 (study PRJEB29015, sample SAMEA2737852) | human gut metagenome | biome: human gut; feature: human-associated habitat; material: faeces | place: China | collected 2012 ...
CTTTGCCGTCAAGCCGAGCAGCGGCGGCGGTGGAGCAGGCGGCGGCGCTGTTGCACCGGCTCCGACCGACAGCGGCTCATCCTCCATTACCGCGCCGGACGGCACCAAGGTTCCCGCAACGGTTGAGGTAAAGAACGGCACCGCAGCGGTTTCTGCCGACAGCTCCAAGCTGACTGCGGTTTCCGGCAAGGATTCGCTGACGCTTGACCTGTCCGCAGACTCCACCGTACGCACGGTATCGCTCACTGGCGATGTGGTAGCTGCTCTTGCCGGTGCAAAGAACGGCGCAGCGCTTACCCTGCCGAACGGCACGGTTGCACTCGACCGTGAGACGCTGACCGCACTCGGCAACGCCGCACAGGCCGATGGTATGGCAAGTATTTCGATTGCTTCCGCTGACAAGTCCTCCCTGACTGACGCACAGCGCAAATACCTGCCGAAGAACAGCATCATCCTGAACATTTCTGCGCAGGTGCAGCCGAAAAACGGCACTGCAACCCGCATTCATGCGCTGAACGGCACGGCTTCGGTTTCTGTAGTATACAGCCTCAAGAGCGGCGAGAACGCCGCGCATCTGGTTGCATACTATCTTGCTGAGGACGGCTCGTTTGAAAAGCTGCCTGTCATTTATGATGCAGCGACCGGAAAGGCTACCTTTAAGACCACCCACTTCTCCACCTTCGTTATCACCCACGAGTACAGCAGCGACTTCTCCGATGTCAACCTGCGCAAGTGGTTCTACAACGAGGTCAACACCGCACTCGAGAACGGCTGGTTCAAGGGCCTGACCGCGACTAAGTTCGGTCCGGATGACGGCATGACCCGCGCAATGCTGGTTCAGGTACTCTACCGCATGAGCGGCAGCAAGGCCGCTTCCACCGCACAGTTCACCGATGTGGCGGACGGCAAGTGGTACGCGGAAGCCATCGCATGGGCCTCCGAAAATGGCATCGTCAACGGCTTCACGGACGGCAGATTCCAGCCGGATACGCTGATCACCCGTCAGCAGTTGGCGGCCATCCTGTACCGCTACGATACCTATCGCGGTCATACGCCGCAGGGCAGCGCAGCACTCGATGGCTACGCAGACGCGGCTTCTGTCGAGTCGTGGGCTGCTGAAGCAATGAGCTGGGCGAACAGCAACGGTCTGGTAACCGGCGTTACCCCGACTACGCTCGTGCCGAACGGCACCGCAACCCGTGCTCAGGTAGCGGTTATCCTCAGCCGCTACACCGATCAGTAATCCCATCCGATTCATACCGCACAACGGATGTGGTATGAACAACCGCCCTGTAAGGGCAGACAATACCGACAGCGCCTGAAGACGCACACAAGCGACACCAACTGTCAAATGGTGTCGCTTGTTTTTTGCTTCTCGCACGGAATACGCTCACGCGAGAACGAATCGAACAGCCGCGGCAGAAATTCCATGCTCATATGTCAGCTTCTCCGGCGTGATATACTCTGCCAACCGAATCGCAAGTATTTTCAGGCTCGCGGCTCATTATATCGTACATCATGTTCTATATTTGCATAATACTGTGCAAATTCGACTCATTTTGATTTACAACGTCGTTGAAGGGTGATATACTGAAATTACCATATAAGATGCGCCGGATTATGCTTTGAGGAGAATGCTATAATGACCATGAATGACCCGCTGCTCCGCACGGACAGCTATGCAAAAATCTTCCTGTATAACACCCATGAAACCGTCGCCTGTGTGCCGCGCCACACCATCCGCATGCGCGATAAAGTGCGCCCGGACAAGCTGCGCGAAGCCGTCGAGCAGGCACTGCTGCGCTTTCCGCACATGATGCTAACCGCCGAGCCAACCGAGACCGCGTTCCGCTACCGCCGAAACGTGCAGCCCGCCGTAGTGCTGCCGTTCGACGGTGTATCCACCCGCTACACCATCGGCTCCAAGGATACGAACGGATACTTATTTCTCGTCGGCTACCACGACAAGACCATCTATATGGAGTATCAGCACTCTATCTCGGATGGACGCGGATTCGAGGAGTTTATCCGCTGTGTACTGTTCCAGTACCTGAAAAACTGCGGTTTCCCGGTTGAGAATGACGGCTCTGTGCGCGGCATGGATACCCGCTGGTCTCCCGAGGAGAGCGCAAACGGCTACGAGCAGCTGGCAGACCGTGAATTTTCGCCGGATGGCATCTGGAAAAAGCCGGAGGCTGTTCATGCCCCCGAGGTACAGTGGGGCGCTGACGGCTCCGAGGTCGTTACCGAGGTGACGTTCCCGTTTTCGCAGCTGCACGATTACGCAAAGTCCATCGGCGTCAGTCCGCTGTCTGTACTGGCTCCGCTGATGATGAAAGCGTTTGATGATAAGTTCGGCGGAACGGACAAGCCGGTTATCGCGGAGATTCCGGTCGATCTGCGTCCGCTGCTGCCGACGCTTACCACGCGGTATTTTATTTGCTTTATCGATCTGCCGTATTTTCCGGAGTACCGCGATCTGCCGAATGACGAGGTGTTCCGGCGCACAAAGGCGTTTTTGAAGGATCAGATGCAGCGCGAACAGCTGCTCTATCGTGCAAAAGCCGCCGCAGATCGCTGTGAATCGCTGCATGAGGCAGACATGCCGCTCGCAGAGAAAATGCAGGCGGCACAGAAGGTCACGACTGATTTTGTGCTCGAGGACAGCTTTCTCATTACCAATGTCGGCCGGTTCGCCCTGCCGGAAAGCTGCCGTCCGTATGTACTCGATTACGGCGCAATCCTGCCGTGCGCCGTGCAGCCGTTTGCGTTGCTGATCTCGTCGTATGGAGATAAAATGAAACTGTCCGTCGCGCAGCGCGACCACGATATGCAGGTTGTCGAGGATTTGTGCGCCGGTCTGCGGCAGCTTGGCATCCAGCCTGAAACACTCAGCTATCCGTTTGTGGTGACACGGTATAACGGACTTGAGTGCGGGATGTAAGTTCAAAACTGTAATTTCAAAAGCAAAACGCTCAGCTATCGTTTGATAGCTGAGCGTTTTGCTTTATCCAAGCCGCGCGACTGTATAGCCGACATACAGACCGGCACCGGTCACAAGTGCATTCTCGTCCACATCGAAGCCGCCGTTATGGTTGGTGATCATCGTGTGCGGCAAATCCGGATTGCCGGTGCCGAGATACGCATACGCGCCCGGCTTATACAGCTCAAACTCGGCAAAATTATCGCCGCTGAGCGACAGCTCACGGTCTGTGACAACGTGTCCTTCTCCGAGCAGCTCGTCCACGACCCGAGCAGCTTCCTCGCACACCTGCGGGTCATTGACGAGCGCAGCGGCAAAGTCCGTCCACTCGACTTCCGCCGTGCCGCCGTACAGCGCCGCAATGCTCTGCGCGGTCTCACTGACCTGTGCACGGACGCGGTCGCGGCTCTCCTGCGAAATGGTGCGCGTTGTGCCCTCCATTTCAGCAAATGCTGCCACGGCGTTGTAGGTCGTGCCTGCATTCAGCTTGCCGATACCGATGATGACCGGCTCGGTCGGTGAAGTGCGGCGCGTAACCAGTCCCTGCACTGCCACAACAATCTGGCTGGCGATATACAGCGCATCCACGCCCATATGCGGCGTGGAAACGTGCGTGGACCTGCCGTGCACGCGAATGCGAAAATGATCGACTGCGGCGTTGTTGATGCCCGGTTTGAGTCCCACCGTGCCTGCCTCCAAATCATACGCGGTGTGCAGACCGAACACGCGCTCGGCACCCTCCAGCACACCGGCTGCGACAAACGGCTTTGCACCTTTTCCGATTTCCTCTCCCGGCTGAAACACAAGACGGACCTTTCCGCTGAACGCGTCTCTGTTCTCCGACAGGATTTTCGCGGCACCCAGAAGGCAGGCAGCGTGCGCATCATGGCCGCAGGCGTGCATAACGCCTGCATTCTCCGAGCGATAGACGCACTCATGCGTCTCCTCAATGGGCAGCGCGTCGATATCCGCACGCAGAACCAGCACTTTTCCGTTGTCCTTTGCGCCCTTCAGCGTGCCGAGCACGCCGGTTTCGCCTACGCGCGTGTGCGGGATGCCGAACCTGTCCAGCTCTTCCTCGATGCGCTGCGCCGTGCGGAATTCCTGCAGGCTCAGCTCCGGGTGCCGGTGAAATTCCCGACGGATGGATACGATGTAGTCCTTCGTTTCCGCTGCGGCTTTCTTTACATCCATGACGGCTTTTCCTCCTGTTTATCGGTGTTTCGGTTTGATCTTATCACGCAGACCTTCCAGACGGTTGAGTGCATCGAGCAGCGTCTCGTCCTTCTTGGCAAAATGCAGGCGAATCAGGTTGTTGACCGGCTCACGGAAGAAGCTCGATCCGGGAACCGCGCCTACGCCGACATAATGCGCCAGATCCTCGCAGAACGCAAGATCGCTCTCGTAGCCGAACTCGGCAATGTCGAGCAGAACATAGTACGCGCCCTGCGGGTCGGTGTGGGCAATCTTCAAATCGTCCAGACCCTTGAGGAACAGGTCCTTTTTGTGCGTGTACTTGGCCTGCAAATCGTCATAGTAGTCCTGGCCCATCTTGAGACCGGTAACAACAGCCTCCTGCAAGGGTGCTGCTGCGCCGACGGTCAGGAAGTCATGTACTTTTTTCGCACGGTCGATAATCTCCGGCGGGGCAATGATATAACCCAGTCGCCAGCCGGTAACCGAGTACGTCTTGGAAAGCGACGAGCACGACAGCGTGCGCTCCCACATGCCCGGCAGAGTGGCAAAATAAGTGTGCTTGTTCGGTGCGAATACGATATGCTCATACACCTCGTCGGTGATAACATAGGTGTCGTATTTCTCTGCGAGAGACGCGATAATCTCCAGTTCTGCACGGGTGAACACCTTGCCGCACGGATTAGACGGGTTGCACAGAATGATGGCCTTCGGGTGCTGACGGAACGCATTCTCGAGCACGTTCGCATCAAAGTGGAAATCCGGCGGCACGAGCGGCACATAAATCGGCTCTGCGCCGGACAGGATGGTATCCGCGCCGTAGTTCTCGTAGAACGGGGAGAAAATGATAACCTTGTCGCCCGGATTGGTGACTGTCATCATCGCAGCCATCATCGCCTCGGTGCTGCCGCAGGTCGTGACGATTTCGGTGTTCGGGTCGATCCTGCGGCCCATGAAATAGGTCTGCTTGGCGGCCAGTGCCTCACGGAAGTTCTGCGAACCCCAGGTAATGGAATACTGGTGGTAATCCTCGTAGGCCACCTGCGCCAGACGGTCGAGCAGCTCTTTCGGCGGCTCGAAGTCCGGGAAGCCCTGCGACAGGTTTACCGCGTCATACTGCATGGAAACGCGCGTCATGCGGCGGATGACCGAATCGGTAAAGCCGGCGGTGCGCTCAGATAAGCTCTGCATGGTTATTTTCCTCCCATAATGTAAGATTTCTGATCGTTAAGCGTGTGCTTCGGGTCGAGAGCGGTCTTGATCGTGTTCATCACGGCAAGATTCCCCTGCGCGGTCTCCCGCAGGAAGTACGACCGCTTGGAAATGCCGATGCCGTGCTCTCCCGAGGCTACGCCGCCGTACGAATACGCCTTGGCGTAGGCCTGCTCCATGTTGTCGTGCAGTTCACGCTCCCATGTCTGCTGGTCGCGGCCGTCACGCACCACGCACAGATGCACGTTGCCGTCACCCGCATGACCGAACGCGATCATGCGCACGCCTGAGGATGCTTCCAGCTCGTTGATGTAACGTACAAAGTCCGCCGTGTGACTGATGGGCACCACGATGTCCACCGGCTCCTGCTCGGACACAGCCTCGACCGCCATAACGAGCGCACCGCGCACCTTCCAGATGTCGGCAGCCTGCTCAGCACTGCGGAGCACGATATAGTCGATCGCACCGTTGTCAAGTGCAAGGCGGCGCACGCGCTCGATATTCGCGTTGACCTCGCTCTCGTGACCGTCAAACGTCAGCAGAATGTACGAGCCCGCATCCGGACGCGGATATTTCACCCTGCAAAACTCCTCGCCGAGCGCGACCACCTTGCGTTCCATGAACTCGACTGCGGTCGGGTTGGCATTTGCCTGCAAAATCGTCAGCACACTGCGGATACCCGTGCCGAGGTCGGCAAACGGCACGAGCACGCTCACCGAGGCTTCCGGTCTGGGCAGCAGGCGCAGCAGGCACTTGGTAATAACGGCCAGCGTGCCCTCCGAGCCGATGAGCAGGTGCTTGAGCGACAGTCCGCTCGCGTCCTTCACCTGCTTACCGCCGACTTGCAGCACCGTGCCGTCCGCAAGAACGACCTCCAGTCCGCGCACATAATCGCGCGTTACGCCGTACTTGACTGCGCGCATACCGCCCGCATTGGTGCTGATGTTGCCGCCGATGCTCGACGCCTTTTCACCCGGGTCCGGCGGATAAAACAGACCGCGTTCCTCGACGTAAGCCTGCAGATCCTTGAGCAGCATACCCGGCTCGACGGTGATGGTCATGGTGTCGCGGTCCAGCTCGAGCACGCGGTTCATGCGGGATACGTCCAGAATGATACCACCGAACAGCGGAATTGTCGAGCCTACCAGATTGGTGCCCGCGCCGCGCGGCGTGACCGGGATGCCGTTTTCGTTGGCGTACCGGAGCACGTCGCTGACCTCCTCGGTCGAGAGCGCGAACACGAGCGCGAGCGCGTCTGCCGTGCCGGTGCGGCGGCCGAGTGCATCGCTCAGGTATTCCACCGGAATATTTTCTGCGAAAAGCAGACGGTCTTCATCCGAAATGATATTCTGCAAAGCCTGTTTGCTTACTTCCATTGCTGTTTCCTCCTGCCGAAAATGCCGCCGGTTGTTTCCGGCGGCATTGGGAACGATTATGCATTACTTGTCTGCCAGCAGATCCTGATCCCAGCCTGCCTTGATGAAGTAGCCGCCGAACTGGTCGTTGAATACCTTCTCGGTCTCATCGGACTGGAACGCTGCTACGACCTTCTTGTAGGTCTCCAGTTTGTCCGCATCCTCGAGGTCAGCGGAACGCGCTGCGATCAGGTTCCAGTACTCCTCGATGTCCAGCTGGTCATCCTTGTAGATGGCGTCCTCAGTCTTAAGGCCGAAATCCAGTGCGTAGTTGCCGTTTACGACAGCTGCGGTAACGTCAGCCAGCGTGGACGGGATTACATTAGCCTTCAGCTCCTCGATGGTGATCTTGGTGTTGTAGGTCTCGATGTCGTCGATGGTCGGGTTGAACTCTGCGCTGTCCTTCAGCTTGATCAGGCCCGCTGCTTCCAGAACCTTGAGGGCACGGCCGCCGTTGGTTACATCGTCCGGAATGGCTACGGTGTCGCCGTCCTTAAGCTCATCAACCGACTTAACCTTGTCGGAGTACAGGTTCAGCGGGATGATAAAGGTGTTGCCGATATTCTCGATCTCGTATCCGTAGTTGTCGATCTCGCTCTGCAGGTAAATACGATGCTGGAAAGCGTTCAGATCGATCTCGCCGTTAGCAAGTGCGTTGTTCGGGGTAACGTAGTCCGAGAACTGTACGAACTCAAGGTCGATGCCCTCGTCAGCCAGCTTTTCCTTGGCCGGGGTCCACAGATCCTCGTAAATGCTGCCGACTACGCCGAGCTTTACGGTTACGGCATCGCCGGAATTGCTGTCGGATGCCTGTGCATTATCGGAAGCTGCGCTGCTCGAGCCGCCGCAGGCGGTCAGGGACAGGGCGAGGGTCGCTGCGGACAGGGACAGTGCGATGATTCTTTTGAGCTTCATTTTAGATGCCTCCATTATTGTGAAATAAAATTTTCAATTGACTGCTTTTATAATGTGAGCGACAGCTGATAATTCTCGCTCATGGTCTTGCAGGATGCGTTGAACTTCTCCTGCTCCTCCGGGGTGAGGTGCAGCTCAATGATCTCTGCGATGCCGTCGCGACCCACGATAGCGGGCACGCTGGCGTACACATCGTGCTGACCGTATTTGCCGTCCAACAGAACAGAAACCGAAAGAACGCGGTTCTCGTTGTAGAAGATGGCGCGAACGACCTCTGCGGCAGAAGCGCCGATGCCGAACTCGGTGCACTGCTTGCCGCGCAGGATGGTCCAGCCGCCTTCACGGCCTGCGTCAGCAAGCGCATCCAGGTCGAGTTTGCCGAAGGTGTCCGGATACTCCTCGCGCCACTGGGAAAGCGGCTTGCCCGCGATGGTGACAGCCGACCATGCGACCATCTGGCTTTCGCCGTGCTCGCCGAGCGCGTAAGCGGTGATGGATTTCTGGTCAATGCCGATCTCCTGCGCGATCGCGCGGCGCAGTCTTGCGGAGTCCAGCGTAGTGCTGGTGGAGAAGATGCGTTCCGGCGCCCAGTTCAGCGTGTGCTGAATGTAATGCGTGATAACGTCCGCCGGATTGGAGATATTGACGATAATGCCATCAAAACCGGATTCTTTGATGGATTTTGTTACATCTTTCAGGATGGCGATGGTCTGACCCAGCGTATCCATACGGGTCTGATTGCCGGTCGGCAGCGGGCCTGCCGAAATGATCATAATCTGTGCGTCCTTGGCCTCGCTGTAGTCACCTGCGGTGACCTTGGTGCGAACCGGAAGGTAATTGGTCGCATCGGTCAGGTCGAACGCCTGTGCGACTGCCTTTGCGTGGTCGGAGTCGATGTAGACGATCTCGTCTGCCAGACTCTGCGAAATCAGTGCGTAGCCGACATGGGAGCCGACATGGCCTGCACCGACAATAACAACTTTGCGATTGGAAATACTCATGTCAGACACTCCTTAGTGTGTGTTCTTCTTGACGACCTTGCCGCCAACGAACTCCATAATACAAACAATGATGACGAGGACCAGCACAGTGACGTTGGTAACGTCCAGCATGTTGCGGTCGTGGCCGTAACGGATGGCGAAGTCGCCCAGACCGCCGGCACCGACGACACCTGCCATTGCAGTCAGGTTCAGCAGGCTGATCGCCGTGATGGTTGTGCCGCGCGCGATGGCGGCTACGCTTTCCTTCAGGTATACGCGGAAGATGATCTCCAGCGGTGTGGAGCCCATCGAGAGCGCCGCTTCGATCAGACCGCCGTCCAGCTCGGCAAGTGCACTCTCCACCTGACGGGTGAAGAACGGCACCGCACCGAATACCAGCGGAACGATTGCACCCCGAACATAGATTGCCGTACCCATAATCGCACGGGAAACCGGCATTACCCACGTCAGCAGGATGATGAACGGGATGGAACGGAACAGGCTGACCAACTTGTCCAGAATCTGATAGACGATTTTGTTTTCCAGAATGCCGCCCGGCTTGGTGACCGTGATCAGCACGCCCAGTGTCAGACCGAGCACGAACGAGATCGCACCCGACCAGACCACCATGAGCAGCGTGTCACCGATGGCTGCGTAGAAGTCCGGCAGCTTTGCCATCACATTCGGAATGATGTTATTCAGAAACTCTTGCATCCTTGATGACCTCCACTCCTACGTTTTTCTCACTGAGATAAGCGATTGCCTGTGTGATTTGATCGCGGCCGCCGCTGATGATAGCTACCGTGCCGCCAATCGGTGCATTCTGCACGATGGCAATATCGGAAAAGATGATGTTGAGCACAATGTCGAATTTGCGCGATACCGTCGAGATGAGCGGCTCGGATACGTTGCGCTGAATATAGCTTAAGCGCACGATCAGTTCACCCGGATTCAGCTTGACGACCGGCGAATCCTCCGCGATGAGTTCTTCGATCTTGCGGAGATTAGAGGTCGTGTGGATGAAGTTCTTGGTGATGTCCTCTCTCGGGTTGGCGAAAATGTTGAACACCTCGCCGGACTCGACCACCTTGCCGCGCTCCATAACGGCTACGCGGTGGCAGATCTCCTTGACGACCGCCATTTCATGGGTGATGATAACGACCGTGATGCCGAGGGTTTCGTTCAGGTGCTTGAGCAGCTGCAGAATCGCCTTGGTGGTCTGCGGATCGAGTGCCGAGGTAGCCTCATCGCAGAGCAGCACGTTCGGGTCGTTCGCCAACGCTCTTGCGATGGCAACACGCTGCTTCTGGCCGCCGGACAGCTGCTTGGGATACGCCTCCGCCTTATCACCGATGCCGACCAGATCAAGCAACCGCTGTACCTTTTCCGCAATCTGCTGCTTGGAAAGGCCGCTGCCGCGCAGCGGATACGCTACGTTGCCGGCTACGGTGCGCGAGGGCATCAGGTTGAAGTGCTGAAAGATCATGCCAATCTTCTTGCGGGCCTGCCGCAGCTCCTTTGCGGAGAGCGACAGCATATCCTGACCATCTACGATCACCTTGCCGGAGGTCGGGCGCTCGAGCAGGTTGATGCAGCGCACCAGCGTCGATTTACCTGCACCGGAAAAGCCGATCATACCGAAAATTTCGCCCTTGTCAATCGTCAGCGAAACATCCTGCACCGCATGAACGGTTCGCTTACCGCTCACAAACTCCTTCGAGATATGTGACAATTCTATCAAGAAAATTCCTCCTTATTCCTCTTAAATGCGCAAAAAAGCGGGAAGCTCGCAGCTCCCCGCTTCAGAAAATGCAATGAATCCGCAAGGACGCGCAGCGTCAGGCAAGCCGGTTCAAAGTAATTTCGTATTCTGTCGGTCAGGCAGCATCTGAGCATAATACAGCATGTTCATACACATTCGACCCGACATTCGTGCGTTTACGATGAACATTTTGCTCGCTCCCTTCCGATTTCCTACTGGATTTGTTGGTTATAGAATAACACAGCCAATCCCCAGTGTCAACCTCGGAATTATAGGAATTTCGTTTTCTGGCGGTTTTGCCAGTTTTGTATAAATCAAGTCAGTAAAATCTATGGGATTTGACTGATATTTTCAGCAGTTTGCTGTAATTCAAAGTGGTCTTCTTGGCAGGCATATTGGGTACCGAGCAGTTCATGCAGGGCGATATGCCGCGCGGCACCGGAGCGTGGATTGAAATTTACTTGTTGTAGTCCTCGCCAGTGATTTCCTTGGTCGCTCCCTTCACGGGAGCGTGGATTGAAATAGGTCAAAATACACAACCGCCTTGAGTGACACAGATAGCCGCATCGTCCCCATCCCTTACAATCTTTCACCCACCCCGACCAAAACATTTGCACATGTCATGACACATGTGCTATAATAACTCCAATACCGCTATTGACAGCGCCGCACAGATTGCTGCGGCGTTTTGCCGGGAAGGAGAAAAATCAAATGAAAGCATACTTTGACAGCATCGAAAAGGAGGTTCCGGAGCAATTACAGCAGGTTTTCCTTAATCGCCGCAATACGGCTGTCATTACGATCGACATGCACGATGGACACCTGTCAACCGACCCGGACTGTCCATGTCCGTCTCCGCGAGGACGCGAGATCATCGAACCGCTCAATCATTTCATGAACGAAGCACGCGCGCTCGGTCTGCCGATCATCCATGTCCGCTCAACGCTGCGTAAGGGCGGCGCAGACGAAAAACTGTTTCCGTCTGCGTGGCGCATGGTGTTTCCGGTTACGGTCGGTGAGATTCCCAACATCGCAGAGCACGCCATCGAAGGCACACGCTGGAACAGAATGTCCATCGATGTACACGACGAGGACTACATGGTGACGACCAAAAAGCGCCTGAGCGCGTTCTATCCGACCGATCTGGAGCTGCTGCTGCGCAACCTCGGCATCCACCGCGTGGTGCTGACCGGCTGCATGACCGACTGCTGCGTCATCAACACCGCCTTCGATGCCGCAAACCGCGATTTCCGCGTCGTTGTGCCGCGCGACCTGACCCGCGGCTCCGAGCACCTCGAAGAGCCTGCGCTGCGCATGATCTCGCTGCATCTGGGACTTGTCGTGGATTCGGATGCGCTGCTTGACGAGTGGCGCTCTCAGGACTAAATGCATACCTGAAATTACATATAA
>ERZ773109.1861-NODE-1861-length-11870-cov-3.325264_pt1 | contig 11870 bp, 10 predicted proteins | sample MGYA00580569_ERZ773109 | MGnify/ENA primary metagenome ERZ773109 (study PRJEB29015, sample SAMEA2737852) | human gut metagenome | biome: human gut; feature: human-associated habitat; material: faeces | place: China | collected 2012 ...
GTTGATGAGAAAAAGAATGTTATGAAGAAAGTGATAAATCCAAGAGAAACTTCCACTCAGTCCGTATAACTCACCTTCCATCTGGTAGCGATTAGCACAAGGATAGTGAATATAAAATAATAGCCAACGCGGCAGAACTGAAGCGCGCCGGGCACTCCAGTCTCTGCTTGGCACATTCAGTCCGTTGACTAATGGGAAAATACCGTCGTTTGGGCAAGAACACTCTGCTTATGTTCTTGGGCGATATAGGGAGTAAGTCGCTCTCCTTCCTCATGCTGCCCTTCTACACCTCATTCCTCTCCGTGGCAGACTACGGCACGGTGGATCTCATACAGGTGTACGTGCAGCTGTTGGTCGGTCTATGTACCTGCACACTCACCGAGGCCATTTTCGTGTTTCCCAAGGGACAGACGTTTGCCATGCAGCAGACTTATTTCACCTCAGGGCTGCTCTTCTCCGCCGGTGCCCTCGCCCTCACCGGCGTGCTGTTTGCCGTGGTGGTTCTTGTGCTGCGGGCGGTCTCCTACGAGGGCATATTCACCGAATACAATCTCTGCATCTTCCTCATGCTGTGCGCCACCTTCTTCCAGAGCTATACCCAGCAGTTCGCCCGCAGCATAGAGAGAGTGAACGTTTACGTCGTCTCAGGGGTGGTCCTTACCCTGACCACCGTGCTCACCTCGCTGGTCACCCTGCCTCTATGGGGGCTTCACGGCTATGTCTACTCCATCATCGTTTCCTACTTCGCTGCCGCCCTCTACTCCGTGGCGGCAGCCCGGGAACACACCTATTTCTCCCTTGCCCGGTTGTCGTGGCCAAAGTTGAGAGAGATGCTGCGCTACTCCATCCCGATGATGCCCAACGGTATCATGTGGTGGGTGTCCAGCACTATGAACCGTCCCATTCTGGAGCACTATTCGGGGATAGAGGCCATAGGCATCTTTGCTGTGGCCAACAAGTTCCCATTGCTCATAAGCATGTTGTACACCGTCTTCACCTACTCATGGCAGATTTCCGTCCTCGAAGAATTCGGAAAGCCGGGCTACCGGGAGTTTTATAACAAGGTGTTCCACGTGCAATTCCTTGTCTTTGTACTGTTCGTGCTGGGCATCACGTTCCTCAGCCGCCCGCTCATCGGGTTGATGACCACGGCGGACTATCATGAGGCGTGGCAATACGTGCCGGTGCTGTCACTGTCCGTCGTCTTCTCCAACTTGGCAGGCTTTGCGGGCACCAACTTCGCGGCCACGAAGGAGAGCCGCCACTACTTCACTACCAGCTTCTGGGGCGGCCTGCTGTGCCTCGCGCTGAACTTCCTGTTAATACCTCGCTGGGGACTCTGGGGAGCGACATCCGCCATACTAGCCTCTTACGTCTTGACCTTCCTGCTGAGGGCAAAGGTAACGTGGAAATACAGCCCCATAGCGCGATGGGGGCTTTACCTGCAGGTGCTGTCACTGGTCTGCCTGTATATTCTTGTCTACGAAGTCATTCCCAGCCTCTGGCTCAACTCCTTGCTCCTGCTATGTGTGCTTGGAGCCGTCGCCCTGCTAAACAGGGACTGCTGGGGTGACCTCACACACCTGTGCAAATTGTTAAAACGGAAATAAATACCAGATGAAGAAAGTATCCCTTCTCACCATCCACTTCGGCGCTAACTTTGGTTCCAACCTACAAACCATAGCGACAGTGGAGATGCTGAAGAGGCACGGCTGCAAGACGCGGGTGGTGGATTACATCCCCGCCCGCTACACTTGGAAGCGGTTCTTCCGGCGTGGCCTGCGATCTGCCACGTCCGTCCTCAAGCTGCCCCTGCTGCTCTTTGTGGAGGCGGCCAATCGGTACATCTACCACTCCTTCCTGTCGCGCCACGTCACCTTCTCCCGGCCCATCCACGCAGAGGACGACTTCGCCGCCGTCTGCCCCAAGGCAGATGTCTACGTCACCGGCTCCGACCAAGTATGGAACAGCCTGCACAACGAGGGGCTGGACAGGCATTACTATTTCGACGGCTTCCCCGACGGCACACGGAAGATAGCCTACGCTGCCTCCATCGGGCGGGAGAGACTGGAGGCGAACGAATACGCGGAGGTGAAGCGGATGTTGGGCAGCTATAAGGCTATCTCCGTGCGCGAGACAAGTGCCAAGCGGTTGATAGAAGGCATGGGCTACGAGGCGGCGCACCTACTCGATCCCACCTTCATGCTCACTTCGGACGACTGGCTGCGGTACATGTCCGCCCGCCTCGTGAAGGAGCCTTACCTCCTTGTCTATTTGCCCTACAATATACATGATAAGACATTGATATACTGTACTATACGGCGTATTTCTGAAAGGAAGCGGCTGAAGGTGGTTTCCTTCTCTTGGCACCTGTTGCCCGACCGTTTGGCCGACCGGACGTTCTACTTCTCCAGTCCTGGCGACTTCCTCTCTCTGATGTGTCACGCCGATTACGTGGTGACCAACTCGTTTCACGGCACGGCCTTTTCCGTCAACCTGAACAGGCAATTCTCCGTTTACCTGCCCTCTGGGTTCGGCACGCGCATTGCCAGTCTGCTGGAACTGTGCGGTCTGGAAGGCCGCCTGCTGGGTGCCGATGAGATCATATCGGACAGCAAAGCGGACGTGGCCATAGACTACGCCCCGGTGAACGCTGTACTGGAGACGGAACGCCGGAAGGCACACACCTTTCTGGAACAGGCATTAAGCGACTGACCCCATGTACTTCAAGACACTTGATAAAGCAGAATGCTGCGGATGCACAGCCTGCTTCGCAGCCTGCCCCAAGCGGTGCATCACCATGCGATCCGACGAGGAAGGCTTCCTCTACCCCGAGATAGACAAGGCGGCCTGCATAGAGTGCGGGCTGTGCGAAAGGGTGTGCCCCTTCGACCATCCGACTTACGCCAATACCCCCGCGCCGCAGGTGTACGCCTCCTACGTGAAAGACGAAAACCAACAGGTGCAGAGCTCCAGCGGCGGACTGTTCTACGCTGTCAGCCGTTGGATCATTGGGCGGGGAGGCATCGTGTACGGGGCGGCTTTCGACGAACTTTTCCGGCTGCGCCACACGGGGGCGGAGACCTTGGAGGAACTCCGTCCGCTGCGCGGTTCCAAATACCTGCAAAGCGACCTGCGCGACACCTTCCGAGAGATACGCGCCCACCTGAAGGCAGGCCGCTGGGTCTACTTCACGGGCACGGGTTGCCAAGTAGCGGGTCTGAAAGCCTTTCTGCAGCGGGAGCACGCCACGCTGGTAACCTCCGACTTGGTGTGCCACGGCACCCCCTCGCAGCAGTTATTCGACTGGCATCTGGACTATCTGAGGCAGAAAGAGAAGGGCGAGATAACCTTCTACTCGTTCCGGGACATCGGAGGGTGGGGGGTTTGCGAGACGTACAATTACGTCTCGCAAACCCGGCGCAAGAGCGGTGTGCGCCGCTTGTACAGCTACGATCTCAGCCCCTACCTCTATCAGTTCATGCGGGCGTTCGGCTACCGCTACAGTTGCTACCGCTGCCCGTTCGCCCGGATACCCCGTCAGGGCGACATCACGTTGGCTGACTATTGGGGAGTGAAGAGGCATTTCCCAGATATGGACACGGGCAAGGGCGTGTCTCTCGTGCTGCTGAACAGCCCGCAGGGAGTCGCCTTATGGCGGGAGGTGGAGAACACTCTGCACAGCCGCCCCTCGTGCGTGGAGCACGCCGCCACCGAGAACGGCAACCTGCTGCACCCCACCCGGATGCCCGCTATTCGCCCCCACTGCTACGACATGATACGCCGCCGGGGATACAGAAGTGTGGTCCGGAAAGAGTTCCGCCCGCCCCACTATTACTGGACAAGGCTCCGGGTGGTCCTCGCACAAACCCAGGTGTGGGCGTTGCTCAAGCGGGTGAAACGGAGACAGGAAAGGTAAAAGAGATTCATACATTATATACACAAAAATTTGTAGTCATAGATTAGACTTTCTGCCCTCGGTGGGGAAGTTAGCCCCGCGACTGCAAGAAAACCAATCCTATCATACAAAAATGAGAAGAAAGATACTGCTGGCCTTCGGCACACGGCCCGAAGCCATCAAGATGGCTCCTTTGGTAAAAGAATTCCGAAGACGACCCGACAAGTTTGAAACCGTCATTTGCATTACGGGGCAGCACCGCCAGATGCTGGACCAAGTGTTGCGCCTGTTTGACATCCGGCCCGATTACGACCTCGACATCATGCGGCAGGGGCAGGATTTGTACGACGTGACCGCCCGCATCCTCACAGGAATGCGCGGCGTGCTGGAAGAAGTGCGTCCCGACGTGGTGCTGGTGCATGGCGACACCACCTCTTCCACGGCTGCCGCCCTCGCCGCGTTCTACCGGCAAATTCCGGTGGGTCACGTAGAGGCGGGGCTGCGCACGCACGACATCTACAGCCCTTGGCCAGAAGAGATGAACCGCCAGCTCACTGGGCGCATTGCCACCTATCACTTCGCCCCCACGCCATTGAGCAGACGGAACTTACTGGCCGAAAACGTCAGGCCGGAGCGGATAACGGTGACAGGTAACACGGTGATAGATGCCCTTTACATGGTGGAGGATAAAATCAAGGGCGACAAGGCGTTGGATGCGGAGCTGGAGGACATCCTGTCTCAAGCCGGTTATGATGTGGCCCGCCTTGTCCGAGGACGCAGATTAGTACTCATCACCGGACATCGCCGCGAGAACTTCGGCGAGGGTTTCCTCTCTATCTGCCGCGCCATACGGACGTTGGCAGAGCGTCACCCAGCGGTGGATTTCGTCTACCCCATGCACTTGAATCCTAATGTGCGCAAACCTATCCATGAAGTGTTTGGCGAGAGCCTTTCCAATTTGGGCAACATGTTTTTCATCGAGCCTCTAGAATACCTCTCGTTTGTATATCTGATGGAAAAATCTACCATTGTATTGACCGACAGTGGAGGCATTCAGGAAGAGGCTCCCGGATTAGGCAAGCCCGTGCTGGTGATGCGTGACACCACCGAGCGTCCCGAAGCGTTGGATGCGGGTACCGTGCGGTTAGTGGGCACGGACTACGGCAAGATTGTCACCGAAGTCTCTGCCCTGCTGAACGAACCCGCCCGCTACGAGGCCATGAGCCACGCCGTGAACCCCTATGGAGACGGGCTTGCCTGCTGCCGCATAGCAGACTTTTTGGAAAAAGAGGTACAGGTATGACTTTCACATCACCAGAAGCATAAAGCAAACTGTGTCAAGGTTTGTATTCAGGTCGATTTTGGGATCATTCAAAATCCCGAAATCGTTCCGTAAATATGATACTGTTTTTTCGATCTCTGTCATATCTACATGATAGAAAAACAGTCACTGAATCGGATTGCGAGTTGTTGAATGGTTTGTCCCCAGTCAGCAACAGGCATCGTCCATTTACAACGGATTCGGGTATAGGCCAGATAAACGAGTTTTTCGAGTGCCGTATCCGAAAGTCAATATCTTTATTTTTCGTGATTCTACGGATTTGACGAGATATCCTCCGACCGTATTGGGGGGAAGAGTAAATTAAACTTTTTTGTTTGACATAGTTTAATTTACTCTCCCAATCACCATCGCCGAGAGCCGTCTTATCCCGCTGACGAAAGTGCTGAAAGTTCTGTTCATGCGCACCATCGTCACCCGTCACATCTTGCAGACGCGAGGCAACAATTGGAACCATATGTGGAATGTCGGAGTGCGGATGCTTTTCCTGCTTAGTCTCCTCTCCCTGATGTCATTGTACCTGCGGTCGGAGTAAGGTCGACTCTGACGGTAGCTTCAGCTTTCGCATTGAATAAAGCGTCCATGCACATCATAGTCACATCAAGACATAACGGTCCATTTCTATCGGATCCTTATGAAGAGGCTTAAGGCAACCCATTTTTACAGTAAGTTAAAATATTTTCCCCAGAAATATGTTAGAAACTCTTTACCTCGTCCTAAAGGACGACTTGGTGTATTATCCGCCGGTGCTCTCCATTCTTCACGTCTGCGCGGAGGCAGGTCGCCCAGTGGTATTCATAGGCAACTATGCCGATGACGAGGGTCGCCGTCGGTTCGAAGCGGCAGGCGTGACGTTTTGCCCTGTCGTCCGACTCTCGGATCATGCCCCCCTGTGGCGCAAGTTAGCGGAGAAGCTGCGTTTCCGCCGTCAAGTATATAAGTATCTGCGCGTGTCGGGAGCCGGACCACAGAGCCGCGTGTGGCTGTTTCACAGCGAGACGCTCTGCCTGCTCCATCGCTTGACGGACCACCACCGCGTCATCTTCCATCCGCTGGAGTTCACCCGCCCCGTGGCCGATTGGAAGTACCGCCTGCTCAGTCCCGCGCTCAATCTTGCTCATGCCGTGCGCAAGGCCCATCGCGTGGTGTGCTGCGAGTACAACCGCGCCCAGCTGACGCGTGGCGTGTTCGCCCTCGACCGTTTGCCCGCCGTGCTGCCCAATAAGCTCTATGTGCCTGATATAGAAGATGACACTCCTCTGCCGACAGACGTGCAGCAGACGTTGGACGACCTATTGCCTCGTCTGGCTGGCAAGCGCGTTATACTCTATCAAGGCGTGTTTCTCAGCCGCGAGCGGCGGCTCGAAGAGTTTTGCGAGGCCGTCAGCTCCATGCCATCTGAATACGTGCTGGTGGCCATGGGACGCGGGTCGGACTATTACGACGACCTGCGCAGCCGTTATGCTTCGGAGCGCGTGCTCTTCGTCCCTTTCATCCGCCCGCCCCATCATTTGCAGGTCACGCGGCTGGCTTCCATCGGCGTACTTTCTTATTTTCCCGATCCATCAAGCCTCGCTACCGTCATCAACCCTCTCTACTGTGCTCCGAATAAGATATTCGAATATGCTCGATACGGTGTGCCCATGATCTCCAACGACATCCCCGGCCTCTACTACCTTTTCATGCAGTATGGCTGTGGCGAGGTGGTGTCGTCGCCCATGACTCCTGCGGCCATCCGCCACATCATAGAACGTATATACGACCGTTACGACTGTTACTCGACCGGCGCAAGAGCCTATTATGAATCGGTGGACATCAAGAAGCTGATTGGCGAAGTGCTGGAAGAAAACCCTGCTGAACGATGAACATCACCCTGAGCGGGATGGTTTGCATCCTGCTGTTCGTTGCCCTCGTATTCCGTTGCAAGTTCAGGCTGTACGCGCTGGTCACCATGCCCCTGTGCATGATTCTACTGCGTCACTTTCAATTTTTCAGTTTCTATGAACGGTTAGACCTCATGGTCGATGTGGATATTCTGCTATTGATTTCCCTCTGTGTATTCCTGATGGGCTATGCTTTCGGCAAGCGTCTGCGGGCCGGACGGATAGAACGCTTCTATAGTGGTCTGTCGCGCTGTGTGCTGACGGACGACCGCGTATTCGTGTCACCCCGTGCCGTAGCGACCTACTTCTGGGTTACGGTGTTCTATTGTGCGTTCGATCTTTGGCTCAACACCCTGCTCTACGGTTCGCTGGAGAGTGCCCTGATACGCTTCTACGCCAAGCCCACCGCCGACGACTTTCCTGCCATCCTGCACACCATACAGGGCTTCCTGTACAAGGCTCTGACGGTCTTTGTATTCGTGTTCCGTTTCTATCTGAACAAGCATCACCGCCGCTCTGCGCTGTTCGGCCTCACGGTGCTGCTGTTGGTGTTGATAGCCGTGCCAAAAGGCAGCCGGGGGGCTGCAGTGGCTCCATTCATGATGCTGGTTATGGCAGACTGCTTCTCGTTCACCTTCCAGAAAGGAGTGTCCATATGGGGCAAGGTCAGGGAGTATGTGGTTATAGGCTGCTTCTCGGTCTTCCTGATTTTGACACTCACCGTCATCAGGAACATCGATTTCGACGAGATAGAGGATGTGTATTCCGCCGTTTCTGAATTGGACATGGGCGATGCCTCCGACTCCTACTCGCAGGGCGAGGGAGAAATGCTGTTAGAGGACGTGCAACGCTGTTACACAGAGTTCGGTAACCGAGTCGATTTCCTTTCTCCGTTCTACACGTTGGAGACGCTAGTGTTGGCACCTGTCCCACGTGTACTGATGCCGCAGAAGAAAGTATCTTTCGGCTATGTCTTCAATGAAGTAAAGATGGGGGGCACGAATCTGGACCACCCCGAAAACCTCTTCTATCACGGGGCGGTGGGCTGGGCAGCCGGACTTGCGGGCGAAGGCTGGGCCAACGGAGGACTGTTCGGGGTGGTGTTCTACGCACTACTGTTTGGCATCTACTCCGGTTTCTGCGCCAAGATGTATTACCACCTGCTGACCTATGCCACCCCGTTGGCTCTGTTGTTCAGCCTGCTGTTCTTCCAAATGTCATTCAGTTTCATACGGGGCGACCTGCTGGCTGGCTACGTACAAGGGCTGTATCCCTTGTTGATTCTTACCGTCCTTTTTGGGATGGTAAAGTATTTCAAGAAATACAGGATTCGATTCAAGCTGTCTCCTACAACTTAATAATTCATTTATGAATGAGTATCAAGTATCCCTCATCATCCCGGTGTATAACGTGGAAAACTACATCCGGGAGTCGCTGCTGTCGGCTCTAGGACAGACCTTTGGCAGCATAGAATACATTCTGGTGGACGATTGCGGCACGGATCGCAGTATGGAAATAGCCTGTAGCATTGTCGACGGACACCCCCGCAGGCAAGATGTCCGCATCGTGCGTCATGACAGGAACAGAGGCCTCTCTGCCGCCCGAAACACGGGCATGGCTGCTGCAACAGGCCGTTACGTATTTTTCATGGACAGCGACGATGAGCTTACGCCTGACTGTATTGAACGGCATTATATGGTCATTACTCAGTCATCTGCTGATTTCACAATAGCCAATATAAAATTAATCGGTTCGAAATCCATTCATATCAAAGATATTTCGGACGATTGTATTTCGGATGACCTGCTTTCCTCTTTCCTGAAAAAGAAGTGGAACGTCAGTGCCGGGAACAAATTATATTTAAAGAATTTTTTGACAAGTCATGCACTTTCTTTTCAAGAAGGATTGATATTCGAAGACATTCTATGGTCGTACAACTTGTGCCTGCACACGGATAAAGTGGCATGGATAAGAGAGAGAACCTACCTGTATAAGTTACGTAAGAACTCCATTACTGCCTCAAAAAGCAATTCTCAAAAGATAGAAAGTCTGCTCTCCATTCTGAATAAATTGGTAGACGACTGGGAGCAGGGTATAATAAGCCGCAAGTATACAAAAGAGTTTGCGTACATGATAGACTTTAGCAGGCTGAATACCGCATTGCTTCTATTACACTATTCGGGCAATAGAAAAGAAGCTGCCATGTATTATCGACAGTTATGCGTGGGTCGTTTGGCTTCCCTGCCTGTTTCTTCACGACCAGCAATAGTATTAAAACTTCCGTTTGTGTTGTTCTGTGTTTTTATGAGCCCTTTATATTATTTATATAAGCTCTTAAATAAATAAGAAACAAATATTTAACAAACATATGGCAGTATTCAAAAACAAGACCGATGAGCATGAGCAAGGCCTTGATGAAAAAGGGGGCTATTGCCTCCTATTCTTAATAATTAAAACTACAATGCTCCTTATGTTAAGCAATCCATTTCTTCAAGCGACATTGTCCCAAAATGGAAAGCGAACGGCATCACGATTTTCCCGGGAGAAATCCATGCGCCAATTTATCGACGTTATTTCGTAGTTATTTAACCCTTTTTTGTATGCTTACCGCTTCTATTGTTACCTATCATACTTCGCTTCTGGAGATAAACGCCGTATTGGATTGCACCCTTCAAAGTCCTGTCGACAAACTCTACATCATCGACAATTCCCGTAACGACGCCCTGCGTATTTTGGAGAGACGATCTCCGAAAATCCGTTACATCCACAACGCCAACATCGGCTACGGGGGAGCGCATAATCTGGCTATCCGCGAGGCGATGGAGCTCGGCAGCGATTATCATGCGGTCGTCAATCCCGACATCATTTTCGAGGAAGGCGTGTTGGAGGCGTTGGCGGCTTATATGGATGCTCGTCCGGATGCGGGGTGGGTGATGCCGAAAGTCGAATATCCCGACGGGGAGTTGCAGTATCTGTGCAAACTGCTACCCTCTCCCGCCGATCTGATTTTGAGACGTTTTTTCCCTGCATCCGTGGGTATGCGGGCGAGGGACAGGTTCGAGATGAGAGATTCTGGGTACGACCGGCCGATGAACGTTCCTTTTCTGTCGGGATGTTTCATGTTTTTGCGAGTCGATGCCTTACGGAAGGTAGGGCTTTTCGACGAACGCTTTTTCATGTATGGCGAGGACATCGACCTCTCCCGGCGCATGCACGCAGTATATAAGACGATGTATTATCCGGAAGTGTCTATCGTTCATGCGCACGAGAGGGCATCTTTTAAAAACCGAAAGATGCTGCGTGTCCATATTGCCAATATTGTCAGGTATTTCAATAAATGGGGATGGTTCTTCGACCGGGAGCGCCGGAGGGTCAATGCCGAGGCGGCTCGGTCGTATCTGCAGGGCCGATGAGATGCAGAAAGGCTGTTCGGCGTTCGTATTGGGAGAGAACGTTGGCTGGCATCGGACGATTGCTGTCTTCTAAGCGTCGGAGACAGAGGATGGACCGGAGTGGCCGTGTGGAAGAAAACGATTCTTAGCGGGAAGCCCGAACGACGTTTGATGTGAACTTGAAGTTCAGTGTGAGTAGCTGTTGTTCGCATTGCTGATTCGGACTATTAGGTCTGATAAGATCGAAAAGATTACGTAGTAAAAATTCACCTCTGCCATGAATTAAGGTGGCAGGGGTGAATTTCGTTTTTTGAAACGTCGTTAAGAGACGAGGTGCGGATAGTCCTGTCATTCATAGTCGGCTGTCGCATTAACAGAGGCGCTCGTTTTGCATACCCAGATCGGTAAAAGATCTATCCGTTTGATCGGAATATGTTCCAGTGGCAAAAGCAGGTCAATGGTAAAAAATATTTCTATTCCATATGGCTTGCCCGCAATATAACTAACTTGCTGGAGGTGTATGTGCGCCCCTTTGGTGATCTTGTTAAACCGTTTTTCAGGGAAGCAAGGTCTTTTCGTAGGTTTTCCCTGCAGAAAAAACCGCGCTATTGCTCCCGGAAGGAAGATCTGTATACCCTTGACAATATCTTGGCAAATCGACGGGTCCGAGTTCTTATTACGGCTCTTGGCCGATCATCGACTTGGATTTGAGCGAGAATCTGGATGAATTCAATCGCATACAACGCAAATTGATTCGGTTCAGCTTCATCTTCCGATTGACTCAAGCCCCCGAACAGACGGGTACGCATCGTTTCACGATCACCTACACGAACGAGGACGGTGTGGAGCTGACCGGAACGACCGAGCCGATTACAGTGCGCAGATAGACGAACACAACAATTGTTTAATAAATGCGGGGAACGGTGATGCTGTCCCCGCATTTTATATTTCTATTGACTCTGATTGCGTAATCTTTGTGTCGCAACATGCAGAATATCTTAAAGCAGCTATTTTCTATTTCAAAGTGAGAAGCACGAAGATTTTACTTGTGCTCATTAAAATTCCATTGATTGATGGGAACATTTTGGGAACATCTTAAAAGAAAAACCGCCTCTCACATACGTGAGAGGCGGTTTTTGTACCCGGAGCCGGGATCGAACCGGCACGGATTGCTCCATTGGTGTTTGAGACCAACGCGTCTACCGATTCCGCCATCCGGGCATAGAAGGTTATAGGCCGTTGAGCGAACAAAGATAGCGATAAATTCATTATCTGCAAATGCAGGGTCTAAATTGAAGCGCAATAAATGAATTGGAAGTCGATCGAATATTGATGCGGAGACGGGAACAACGCTCTCT
>ERZ773109.1879-NODE-1879-length-11822-cov-7.742670_pt1 | contig 11822 bp, 20 predicted proteins | sample MGYA00580569_ERZ773109 | MGnify/ENA primary metagenome ERZ773109 (study PRJEB29015, sample SAMEA2737852) | human gut metagenome | biome: human gut; feature: human-associated habitat; material: faeces | place: China | collected 2012 ...
TGTGCTGGGGATTGACGGGCATGTGGTATGTGTGAAGGACGGATATTACTACGATACTTGGGACAGTGGCGAGGAAGTGCCAATTTATTACTGGGAGAGGTAAAAAAGTGGAAACGATACAGGCAATTCTTTCTATTTGTGGAGGAATTTCAATCATTGGAGGAGCGGCTGCAGTGATTCACAAGTGGATTGCCCCAGCCTTTAAGTTAAATGAGAGAGTAAAAACGCTGGAAGATCATGATAAAAAAGACTTCGAAGCGCTTAAGGAGATACGAGAGCGGGACAGTCTTATTATGGAAACACTTGTGACGATGATAAACAGTCAAATTTCAGGAAACAATATTGAACAGCTAAAAAAAACGAGAGACAAGCTTATTTCTTATCTTGCGCAGAATCAGTAAGGAGAATTTTCTTGAAAATATATGATTTTACGGTGATAGAATTGAATTATTTCCGTACATATTGCAATTTCACATTGGATGAGCGCCAATTATTCGAGCTAAGAGCGCGGAATGTCCCTCTGGAAAGGTGCGCGGAGTTAATGAGTGTAAGTGTGTCAACCGTAAAACGCATGAGCCGCCGGGTGAATAGCAAGATAATAAGGGTATGCTGATACTTTTATAAGCCTTTGATGAACTGTCAGGGGCTTATTTTTTATGCCATAATTTAGTTATACAAAGTCATTGATTTAGTCATAGGAGGGACAGGCATGGCATTACCATATACACCTGGATATGGGTATAATCCGTATCAGTTTGGGCAAATGAATCCATTACAGCCGCAAATGGACAGGCTGGCGCAGATGCAAGCCCAATATCAGCAGCCCCAGCAAGCTCAACAGGTAAATCAAGGGATTTTGTGGGTGCAGGGCGAGGCGGGGGCCAAGTCGTATCTTGTGGCTCCAAACACAAGCGTCCTTCTGATGGATTCCGAAACTTCCAATTTTTACATAAAGACCACAGATGCCGCCGGGATGCCGACGCTCCGGACGTTTGCTTATAAAGAGGTTGTTTTGGGCTCGCAGGAGCCGCAGAAACAGGCCGAAATAAATCTGGACGATAAATATGTTACCAGACAGGAATATGACGATTTACGGGGCAAATACGAAGAATTGTACAGCTATCTTGAATCGGCAACAAAGCCAGAAGGAGGTAAGCATGGCGAATCCATTGTTTAACGCTTTGAATGGTGGGGGCCCATCTGGAATGATGGAACAGTTCCAGCGTTTCCGGAAAGAAATGGAAGGTAGGAACCCCAATGAGGAGATCAATAAACTGTTGCAGTCTGGCCGAATAAGCCAGCAGCAACTTAACCAGGCCCAGCAGATGGCACAGCAGATGCAGGGCGTATTCAAAGGCTTTTTTAAATAGTACATAACCGGGTGCACACGGTTTGTAAATATCATAATCGGAGGAGATTATTACTATGACAGACGGATTAACTGCTTCTGATGTTGCCGTTTTAACTGGCGGCACAGGGAGAAATGACGGCTTCGGTGGAGATTGGGGAGCCTGGATCATCCTTTTTTTAATTTTCGGTATGTTTGGCTGGGGCGGCTTCGGCGGCTGGGGCGGAAATGGTGGAGGTGCAAACTCTCCGGCATTCCAGGGCTATGCAACCCGCGCTGATATCGACGCGGCACTGTCCACACAGGGAATCGAAAACGGTATCCAGAACCTTTCCGGTCAGCTTTGCAACGGCCTTGCTGGTGTAAATGCGAATCTGTCCAATCTGGGTTATCAGATGCAGCAGTGTTGCTGCGACACCAGAGAGGCAATCGCTGGCGTAAACTACAACATGGCAGCCCAGACCAACATCCTCCAGAATACCGTAAACAACGGATTCCGCGATGTGATCGAGGCGCAGAATGCCGGAACGCAGCGCATCATTGATCTGTTTACACAGGACAAGATCCAGTCCTTACAGACTGAGTTACAGTCCGCACAGCTTCAGCTGTCCAATAATGCACAGACCAACAGCATTATCAATGCGCTGAGACCTACACCAGTACCCTCTTATCCGGTAATGTCCCCGTATACATCCATCATCAACCCGACAGGCTTTAGCTTTGGCGGCGGATGTGGATGCAACGCAGGATGCGGATGCTAAAACTGCATATGGAGTTTCTTTCGGATCGTCTTGTTGACCTCAACAAAATGATTCTGGATGTTCGGCTGATGCCGTTATTACGCAGATGGGACAGGCCGTAAAAGTCTGTCCTTTTTGCGCAGAAGGGAGAATATTATGATTGAGTTAGTAAATACAGCGCCGGTCACAGTACCGGTAGGGCAGTCAATTCCATTTTCTATAGTAGCTACAAAGGGAGGATGCGCTGAAAGACACCGGGCCGGGAGTGCACAGGTTACGCTTGCAAAGCCTGGTAGATATCTGGTTACATTTTCCGGCAATGTTGCGGTACCCACCGGAGAAACAGCAGGAGAAGTGGCACTTGGAATCGCCAGAGATGGGGAAATTCTCGGTGGGACGGTCATGCGAGCTACTCCGGCAGCCGTAGAACAGTATTTTAATGTATCGTCCCAGACATATGTTGACGTGTTCTGTGGATGCTGTGAAAATGTTTCCGTTAAAAACGCCGGGACGATTTCGGTTCTGGTAGACAACCCCAATATAACAGCTGTCCGGGTATGCGGTTGAGAGGAGGGAAAGAAATGAGAGATATCAAGGATTTATGTGCAATTGTCGAGGATGAAATCGGAAAAATTGCCGAGAAGGGCTTGAATACTGCGAACTTGGAAACTGCTTACAAACTTATTGATATGTACAAAGATATCAAAAATACAGAGTATTGGGACAAAAAGGCAGAATATTATATGTCTGTACTATCTGAAATGGATTCTGGATACAGTGAAAATGCGTATTCGAGAGATGAAGGATATAGCCGGCGCAGAGGACGCAATAGTGACGGACGATACAGTTCTGCTGATGGGCGCATGATGGGAAATTATGATCGTGATTCCTCCTATGCTCGGAGAGGCGAGCATTATGTTAGGGGGCATTACAGCCGAAATGATGGCAGAGATGCGTATACAGAGTATATGGATAATAAGCAGTCTTATCGTTCCGGGAAGTCTGAAGAATGTAAACGCAAAATGCTGGCAGCTTTAGAGGAACACATGGACGAACTTACACAGGAGGTAGGAGATATGTCCAAAGATGCTGAATGCCGAGAAGCCCGGGAAACAATTTCGAGGTATGTAGAAAAACTAAGAAATATGCTGTAATCACAAACAGGCGGTGGGTCTTCCCTACCGCTTTTTGAAAATGTGGGGATGGATAGCCCGAGGACAATGTGATAAAATAGATACATAAAAACAAGCAATGATTAATGTAGGTGAGGGGAATGGTAAGAAGCAATTGGGTATATTGCCCGATATGTAATAATAAAACACGGACAAAAATTCGCCCGGATACAGTCGCGAAAAACTTAATTGTATTTTGCCCTGTATGCAAAAATGAATCTGTGGTAGATATAGAAAAAAATAAGATTAAATTATCATAGTGCCAGTCGCCAGTCGCAGAGCCAGTGAACTGTTCGGAATTTCCGACAGGTTGCTGGCTCTTTTCTTATATTTGATTTACCTCCTTTCTTTGCACACGTCCTTAATAGAAACGGCCACATAAGAGCCGGAGGTTGAAAAGCGGATGCAATTTCCGGCGTGTGCATTTCTTCTATATGCCATCATCATATCCGCAGAGGTGACGGAAAAAACTTACCAGTGTCGGAGCTTGAGCGAAGTTATATCGGCGATGCGGCGTAGATATAACAGGACGTCAGGCGGCTGGTAGCATTTCGGAGTAATGTATGCGGCGCAAGAAGGCGTGACGGGGAGTTTTTAAGAAATGCGCATGGGGAAATATTCCGTAGATAGTAGCGGGGCAGACTGTAAATCTGCTGTCTTTGGACTCGGGTGGTGCAACTCCATCTTTCCCCACTCATGAGGCTTCGCCAAGCGGTTAAGGCACCGGGTTTTGACCCCGGCAGAGAAGGAACGCTCTTTACGCTGGTTCAAATCCAGCAGCCTCAGCTACCTCGCCCGTGGTTTATCGGGCTTAATCCATACCGCTGACGGGCGGTTAATCAATCACGTTTAGGAGGATTTATGCAGAATATTGAAGCGATTTTGACAGAACTGGGAATTGAAGTTCCGGCAGACAAGAAGGAAAACCTTACAAAAAAGGTGGCAGAAAATTACATCACGAAAGCTGAACATGAAAAGAAGCTGGGAAAGGTTGAGACTGACCGGGATACTTGGAAAGAAAGAGCTGAGACAGCAGAAAGCACTCTGAAAGGCTTCGAGGGCGTTGACCTTGAAACCATGCAGCGGGATTTGGCTGATTGGAAGAAAAAGGCTGAGGATGCCGAGAAAAACGCACAGGCGCAGCTTTATGAGAGAGATTTTTTGGACGCTCTGAAAACGGAGTTTGAGGGGATTAAATTCTCCAGCGAGGCGGCGAAAAGAGCCATCATGGCGGAGGTCAAAGATGCGGGGCTGAAGTTGAAGGATGGAAAGATTCTCGGACTGAATGACCTTATTACCCAGATGAAGGAAAAAGATGCTTCAGCGTTTGTTGATGAAGAGCAGCAGAGAGCGCAGCAGAACGCGGCGAGATTTACACAGCCCATAGGACGCGCACAGCCAGCAGGAGGAAAGAAGTACACCATGTCGGAGCTGATGAAGATGAAGAATGAGAATCCGGGGCTGGACATTGAACAGTATATGTGAAAAGGAGAATACAAATGTCACTTTTTGACCAGAAGAATTTTAACGGAGAAGTATTTGGGAAGTATGTTGACCGGGTGAAGAACCTCAACCGCAACGAACTTCTGAAATCCAGCGCAATCGTTGAGCACTCAGAGTATGCAAGTATGCTTCCCATGCAGACAGGTGGCAATCTGATTACAGTACCTATTAAGGCGAGAATCGGCGGCACGCCGGATAACTATGACGGCTCTACTGATATTAAGAGCGACAGCCGTGCAACTTACACGCACAGCCGGGTAGTAGTAGGAAGAGCGCATGGATGGACGGAGAAGGATTTTTCTGCGGATATTACAGGAGAGGATTTCATGCCGGCAGCGCAGGAGATTGCTGAGTATTGGGACGATGTTGACCAGAAAACGCTTCTTTCTATCTTGAAAGGCGTGTTTTCAATGAACTCCAAACAGGCTGAAAAGGACTTTGTTGCGAAACATACGTCCGATATTACCCGCAACGCAGACGCGAACGTGTTTAGTGAGACAACTTTGAATAATGCCATTCAGAAAGCGCTTGGTGATAACAAGGCTAAATTTTCGCTTGCAATTATGCACTCTATGGTAGCCACGCATCTTGAGAATCTTAAACTATTGTCTTATATGAAGCAGACAGACGCAAACGGGATTGAGCGCGACCTTACGCTCGCAACACTGAACGGACGTGTTGTGTTGATTGATGACAATATGCCGACGGCAGAAATTAAGGAAGGATATGTGAGGGCGAAAAGCACGAGCAATGGCGCGCTTAAAGTTGTAAATACATCGCCTAATGCTGGAGAGGTACAGAATACAACTGTGCAAGAAGATATTTCAGACATTGAAGAAGGTGAATATGTCGTGCTTCTTCCCGCAGGGACGGCTTATACGACCTACGTCATGGCTACAGGTGCGATTGAGTATACCAATGTAGGAGCAGATGTTCCATATGAAATGGATAGAGACCCGGCGAAAAATGGCGGGGAAACAACATTGTATTCCAGGCAGAGAAAGATTTTCTCTCCCTATGGCATTAGCTGGAAGGGAAACGCACTTTCTCCCACGGATGCGGAGCTAGAAGCAGGAACCAGTTGGACGATTGCGAATAGCAATGAAAGCTCGAACGAAAAATGGTTCCCGGAAAAAGCCATTGGTATCGCACAGATTATAACAAGAGGATAAGAACGGAGGCCGACGGGATGGCATACACCACATTTACATTTTACGAGCAGACCTATCACGGGAATGTCGTCCCGGCGGAGGACTTTGACCGTATTGCAGACCGCGCCAGCGACTTTCTGGATGTTATAACCTTTGACCGATTGGCTGACGTCTTACCGTCTGATGAGAGGGCGGCGACGAAGGTGCAGAAGGCCGTGTGCGCGGTCTGCGACAAGTTATATCAATTGGAATTGGCAAATAAACAGGCACTATCTGCCGCCGCTGGTGGAACATCTTCCGGCGGGTCCGGCGGTGCAACGTCGGGAATGATAACATCCCGTTCTGCTGGCTCTGAATCAATTTCTTATGCCTCACCGTCCGAAATGGCAAACGGCGCGAAAGCATGGAGCACGGTCTACCAGGCAGCGGGGGATATGCAGAAAACTAACAAGCTTCTGGAAGATGCGGTAAGGTGGTATCTAACAGGAGTAAGAAATGATGATGGCGTACTGCTGTTGTACGCAGGAATGGAGTAAATATGGAAATATTGATTACAAACATGACCGCAGTTCTGGCGGTTATTGGTGCTTTAGCATTCATGGTGTCGGTCATTACACAGGTATTCAAGGGTGTAGGTGTGCTCGCTAAGATTCCTACTGACATTCTGGTGTTCGTCCTGTCCATCGGAATGACAGTGACCGCCTTTGTGGCGTATATGCAATACATCCAGCAGACGATTTTGTGGTACATGATTCTGGCGGCGATTTTGGCGGGATTTCTGGTCGCCTTTGTGGCGATGTACGGCTGGGAGAAATTTGCAGAATTATGGAATAGATTTAAAAGAGTGGAGTAGTACATATGGGCGGACGTGGTGGAAACAGTGGGTTTCTTAGACCATCTAACGATCAGCGAAAAAAATGAATAGGCTCCGTGAGATTGCGCCTGAAAATGGCTATCAGAACATCAAGTTTTCTCAAAATAAAGACGGAACCATTGATTACACCTACGAAAGAGAGCGAGATGTAATACACGTTCATGGTGGAAAAATGCAAAGCCCAGAAAAGAATGATTTGTACAAACGGACAGAATATCATTCTGGGAAAATAATGAAAGATGGTCTGATAAAAAGAAATCTGACAACACATGAAGATGTTCTTGTGAGAAAAGGGAAAAGGTCAAATAAGAGGAAAAAATAATGAACTACCGTAGTAACTGCAATTATGACAATCTTGAACGCCGGATATTTGACGGTGTGGGAGAATATGGCATACCACAGATACAACCTACAATATATGAGGGAGGCTGTGACTGGATCGGGTTTAACTATGCCAAATCCTGCAAGGAGCCTGTAGGGAAAGGTGTTCATTTCTTTTTGGATGATTACCAATTTAACCGCCTGTGGACTAACATTGACCGGTATATCCCAATGCTTCAGAAATTCCGCTATGTAACGTCTCCGGATTTCTCTACCTACACAGATTTCCCAAAGGTCATGCAGATATACAACCATTACCGAAAGCATTGGGTAGGCGCATACATGCAAGAGGCAGGGATTCAGGTTATCCCAACAATCTCATGGAGTACACCAGATTCCTTTGAATGGTGCTTTGACGGAGAACCAGAGGGTAGCACCGTAGCAGTGTCTTCTATCGGTTGCATGAATAGCAAAGAAAAGAAAGCACTGTTTCTGGCGGGATATGAGGAGATGGTAAGACGGCTACACCCGGAAACCATTATCTTTTACGGCTCCGTGCCAGAGGAATGCATGGGGAATATCGTGAGGATTCGGGCGTTTACAGATAAATTTAAGGAGGCTCTGTGTAATGGGTGGTAGAGGCGGAAGCAGCGGAATGGGTAGCAGGGGCGTCAGTGGCGGGTTTCAATATAAATTTCCTGGTGGAATGACACGGACAATACAAAGAACAGCCGCAGGTAAGGCTTTAATTGATGGAGCCGTAAGCAAATATGATTATGATAAGTTGAAAGATGCTGTCAAGGGCAAAGAAGGGTACAAAGAGCTTTCAAAGGCAGATATAGCAGCCATGCATGAGAAGCGTAGACACAAGCCGGATTATGAAACTGGAGCAGGGATTCCAGGAGGAAATAAGGACAACCGGAAAGCGGCACGCTTAAACAGGCTAGCAGATAGAGCTGCAAGACGTAAGCGGAGAAGATAAACCCAGGGAGGTTCGCCATGCATAGTGACACTGTGACAATTTTCAATTTTTATGAATCCAATACCGCAGCTATCTGGTATCCTCATGTTCTTTCTGGGGTGCATCTGGAAACCGACCGGGGGCGGATCATGAAACTGTACGGCCCCGACAGCACCGATAATGCACAGCTACATATCCCGTTTGTGGATAAAGATAGGAAAAGAGTGGTGGTTGATGCATCCGGGAAGGAACTGCCGTGGCTGCCGCCAAAGGAATGGCGGAAACAGGTGAATGACCTGTTGGACGACAGTATCACATTCAACCCCACCACGGATTTTTTTATGGCAGGTGCATGGGACGAAGAGGGCCCCATTGATGATGCAGATTATACAGACAGGCGGTATGAGGGATTTTACGCCTTCATGAACACCGAAAAGGATTTTGTTTATCTGATTTCATCCGTGGGCGGCCCGTACAAAGTAATCCCGCATTTTGAAATTCTGGGGAAGTGATGATATGTTGAGAAGCAAGATAAAGCATTTCAAGGGATTTTCCGTGATTGATGGAGATGTTCGGATTAAGTTGGACATGAGCCGTTTTGAGGAGCAATTCCGGCGGGCACAGTACCAGCTTGACGGCGCAGTGATGAACAGTATGGTTCCGTTTATGCCGATGATAACCGGGAGCTTTATTAACACAACCAGAGTGGCCAGCGCGGCCATACGGGGATCTGGGGAAGTATACGCGGCTTATGGCCCGCAAGGCAGATTTTTGTATGAGGGAAAAACAATGGTTAGCCCCACAACAGGAAGCACATGGGCCAAAAAAGGAGAAAGAAAAGTCCTCGTCAGTCAGTACAGCGGTAAAACAAGAGCGAAGGAACTACTATCTTATACACAACAGGCGCACCCTAAGGCACAATCCCATTGGTTTGACGCAGCAAAAGCAAAAGATGAAAAGACCTGGATAAAAAATGTGAAGAAAACAGCGGGAGGTGGTAAGCGTGGATAACGAATTGAAGCCCATCGGGAAGGATGCCGGTGGATATGATGTCCTCACGGCGGCGATTAAGTCGCTCTTAAACCAGTTCCCTGGGCTGTATCCTGGCGAAAAAATTATGTTTGAAGAGCTGGGAGAAGAAAAAGGAATTGCTTTTTCTAGTGATACAGGAGCGCTTGTGTACGCTGAGACAGAGGATATTCTGGGCGGTGTACGCCAGACTTGCCAGTATCCTTTTTATGTCATTTACAGGGCCGCCGGTAGCGCCAAGGAGCGGCAGAAAATGAGTATACAGGAGTTTCTTGACACTCTGGGAAAATGGGTCTGTCGGGAGCCAGTGACTATAGAGGAAAGGACCTATAAATTAGACCACTATCCGGAGCTGTCTGGAAACAGGAAAATCACGAAAGTAGTCCGGGATAACTCCTACGGGGTTGTCCCACAGGAGAACGGTGTACAGGACTGGCTGCTTCCGATAACTGTATCATACACAAACGAATTTGAGAGATAGGAGAATAAGAAAATGGCGAAATGGACCTATGCTGCCGGAGAGGCAAAAAGAAAAGATTTTATGGTGTTCTGGATCGTTGACGGATCCGACAATGTAACAGGCAAGGAAAACCTGGAGATCATCGGAAAAGGCGTGGAGGATATGCCGATTTCGATGAACGCTGAAACCGAGGAGAGCCAGGACGTACTGGGCAACAACAACTATGACATCACCGGATATGCCGAGAGTATGACAGTAGACCCGCTGAATGTGTCCGGCGAGAGCAAGTACGCACAGAAGATTGACGAGCTGATGGAGAACAGGGCTACACTGTCGGATCTGCACCTCAAATATCTCTGTGTAAAGAGATACAAAACTGATGAGAGCAAAAAGATGCGTGCCTGGATCCAGGAGGGCGTGGTGGAACTGGGTGACTTTGCTGGTGGCCTTAAGGGCGTATCTGCAACCCATACCGTGCACTACGTTGGAGACAGGATCCTGGGAGTAGTAGACCCAGCCACAATGGCATTTACGTCGGACGCCGCAGCCGCAATGGCGTTATAAGGAGGGGACATGGAAAATATCAAAGTAAGCATTGAGAGCCCAGTTAAGTATTATGACTTTATGGATCAGCATGGAGAAGTGTTGGCCACTCTACGATTTGTCCCCACGGACATTGATATCATCGAGAGATACCGAGAGGCGTCTGTGGTATTTGAAAAAATGCGTGATGAACTGGAAAAGGTTGAGAAAGACAAGCTCTCAGAGGATGAGGCTGTGGCTCTTAAAAATAAATATGCTGCTGAATTAAAGGAGCATTTTGACGAGCTTTTCAAGGCTGACACTTCCGGCCTGTTTGACGTCGCAAGCCCGTTCACGCCGCTTGAAAACGGAGAGACATGGGCACTGGTGATTTTAAAAAGTGTCCAGAAAATCGTTGAAAAGGCAACGGGGAAAAGCTTTGAAGCAATGCAGAGTAAAGCCTCAAAATACACCGAAAAATATCATGCCGGGCCCGGTAAATATCCGTTCCCGGTGAAGTGATGGCAGCCTGGGATCTGCCGTACAGCCTTAATGTTGGGGGAGTGGATTATGAAATACGGGAGGATTTCCGGGCTGTGCTGGATATTCTTACAGCGTTTGGCGATGATGAGCTGACCGCAGAAGAAAAGACACAGGCCATGATAGAGATTCTTTACTTTCCCGTCCTTCCCCCTCCGGAGACATTAGGGGAAGCCGCCGAGGCTGCCAGATGGTTTATTGACTGTGGAATCACTCGGGAGGATGAGCAACCCACGGCCCGAACAATGGACTGGGAACAGGATGCTGTGATAATCTTCCCGGCGGTTAATAAAATTGCTGGATTTGAGACCAGAGGGTGTCAGAAGATACATTGGTGGACGTTTTACGGTTGGTTTATGGAAATTGATGACGGGCTTTTTTCTCAGGTACTTTCTATACGGCAGAAATTGGCAAAGGGAAAGAAAATGGAAAAGTGGGAACAGGAGTTCTTAAAAAATAACCAAAAACTCTGTGAACTGAAAGGAGTTACAGACGGAGCACAGGAAGACTGTAAGTTTTTCGCGGATTTGTTGGGTCGGGGTGAGTGAATTTGCAAGCAGATGGAACAATCGTAATTGATACGAAAATAAAGACCGATGGTGCGAAAGTTGGAACAGAAGACATAAAAAGAACATTATCAAGCATTATGGACTATATAAAGCTTCTTCCTCAGGCTTTTAAAGATATCCCTAGCATTGCAAAGTATGCTTTTTCCTCTGTCGCAAAATCAGTTAAGCAGTCATCCCCTAAACTAAGGAGCCTGCAAGATGAAATTGATCGTTATACTGACGCGCTGCATTATGCAGAACAGGCTGGGTATGGGTTAGGTGATGCTCCATATGATGAAGCGTACAAAGGGCTTCATAAAGCCAGGCAAGCCGCAGAAGCATATAAAAAGCAATTACTTGGAGTAGATAAGACCCAAAAAAAAGCAGGCAATACAGGAAAAAAGTTTAATAAATCCTTAAAGGACACGAACAAATCGGCTCGCGGTGCCAGAATGAGTTTAGGGAAGATGCTTGCCACCTCTGTTCTGTTCAGCACAGTATTCCGGGCCATATCTATGGTTACTGCCGGGCTTAAAGAGGGCATGGACAACCTATCGCAGTATTCCGATGATACAAACCGGGCTTTATCGTTACTTCTGTCATCTTTGACGCAGCTTAAAAATACGTTTGCAACAGCATTTTCTCCGCTTGTA
>ERZ773109.1889-NODE-1889-length-11789-cov-3.924749_pt1 | contig 11789 bp, 12 predicted proteins | sample MGYA00580569_ERZ773109 | MGnify/ENA primary metagenome ERZ773109 (study PRJEB29015, sample SAMEA2737852) | human gut metagenome | biome: human gut; feature: human-associated habitat; material: faeces | place: China | collected 2012 ...
TGTCCTTGGTCCCCCCTGCCAAAGTATCTGTATCCGCTTCCAAGAACAATCGTTTTTTCAGTTATAGATACTCCTCCGCCATATCGAATAGATTTTGCAACCGTCGATATATCAAATACTTATATGTGCGACAGAAGGTGATGTTGAAAATTTCAGACTCGCCCTCCGCCTCTTTTCACCACTATGCGCCTTGCTTCGTTTACATCCTGCGATCAGGGCATGTAAATACCGTAACGGGATCATCCCGTTACGCATGGTCTCTACGCAAGAAACCACATAATGTGAACACAAACATATATAAAAAAACGATAACGAACAAGTTATTGGATCGAAAAACAGTTGTCTGTATCAGTATAACATATTAAAAATGAAAAAAATAAGTTTATACAACGCTTATTTGCAGATGTCAAGCCGTCGTTTTGCCACCCAGTCCGTCAACTGTATAAAAGGTTCGTATTTATATTTTTCATAAATGTGACCGTCAGACATTTTATAAAATATACCCATTCATTATCAGCTGTTTATCGGCACCTATGGTTTCTTGCGTAGAGACGTTTTCATTCAATGCAGCCATAATCTTCCGATTGGCAGTATCTATCGTTGAGTTCTCCAGCGAAGCCAGATAGATCAGGGTGGTTCGTTCCGAAGTGTGCCCCATCCCCGCGCTGATAACGGAAAGGGGAATGTTGTGTTTTCGTGCAGCCGTGGCCCAGCTGTGCCGGGCTACATAGGACGAGATCGCCTCCTTCAGATTCAGGCGTTTTGCCAGTTCCTTCAACTGCTGGTTGTAGCGATTCAGTGCTGTCTGATACTGGGAAAAGGCCTTGTCCGGTTCCGTAGTCCGCAGAATCGGGAAAAGGTAAGACGGATAAGTCGCCGCCGCATGCCGGACGATGATTTCGCGCATGCACGGTTCGATGCGGATGCGCAGCGGTTGCCCGGTTTTGCGACGCGTGTAGACGATTTCATTGTCCCGGATATTTTTCGTTTGCAGATAGGCCATGTCGACGAAAGCCATGCCGCGCGCGCAGTAGCTGAAGACAAAAAGGTCGCGTGCCAGCGAGAGAGAGGGGACATCGGTCAGATCCAGCCGCCATAGCTTGGCGATGAAACGCTCGTCGATAGCTCGCTGGCGGGTACGGTCGACTCCGGTATAGACATGCCGGAACGGATAGGTCTGCTCGATACCGTACTTGCGGACGGTTTTATTGTAAACGGCTCTGAGAATACGCATGTAGAATGATATGGTGTTGCGCACGACGCCCCGACGGATCAGAAAGCCGTTGTACTCGTCGATCAGGGATTCCGTTACGGCCGAAAAAGGAATGTCTTTTGCCCCGAGAAAACTCATAAAACTATTCAACGTCCGCCGATAGTTCCGGGCCGTTCCGAGGCGGTTGCTGTTCGTCAGTTCGTCGATCTCGCGCCGCATCGATTCGGCTACCGTTATGCGCTGTTCCATGATACGGAATCGCATGATGATATCGTCCGGTCCGTAACCGTTCCCTTGCGTGTCTAATTCCCGTACGATACGGTGCAAGAATGCTATGTCGTGTTCGATACAATGCTGTAGCAAACGTCCCTCTGGGGTCTGTGAAATTGCCGGGGCGATGCATTGTTCTGCCGACAGCCAATGTTCGGGAGCGATTTGCAAGCATGTAGCGATCCGGCATGTTTTTCGACGATGGGTGATTTGATAGTAGATCGTGCCGGCCTTACCCTGTACGCCGGAATGACGCAATTTCACTTGGATGGTTGTCATGATGCGATTTTTTATATTCCTCCGAAACTTCGGATCGACGCATAGACGAAGTCTCGGTTTGTCGGAAGGTCAGGTTCGTCGATCCGGCGGGAAAGGTAGGGTACGGATCGCCGTGTCCAAAACCTTTTAAGCTATGCCGACAGCAACCGAACTATCGGAAATCGTCGCGCTGAGAATAGAGGGTAAGAAACAGCATGCAAAGCGTTCGATCTTTTCGGCCTGCATGCTTTTGATCGGGAACCACATTTTGCCTTCATCCGGTAAAATGATGCGGATACTCGTCAGGGGCCACACCGTGTTGCACTATCGGATCGTAAACGGCGAACCGTTGTGCGCCAAAGGGGGGAAAACGATATTTCAGTTACCGGAACTTAACCTAAACGCTATGAATAAGGAAAGTAAAATGGCCCGCAGCATGGCTTTGCTGCGGCAAAGACGCCGCAGGCTGAAGGACGGACGCTGCCGATACGCGCTGAAGGCGTCGGAGATTCCCGACGATCTGCTGGAGACATGGATCGTCGAGGGAGAATTGCCTCTCGACGAGACGGGCGAAGCCGACCTGAACGACGAACGGAGCGTTGCCTATCTTCTGTTCCTATACGCGTATGAATCGTATTACGACGAGAAGGAGTCTTCGCAGATGGATCACAGAAAGGCTTTCGGCGTATTCTGCAACGAGCAGGCGATCTTGCGGACGGTCTATTGGGCACGGATGAGCGAATACCCGCTTCCAGAAATGGAAATCTTCGACTTCGACCGTTACGACACGATCCTCTTACGGCTGCTCCGGGCGCTGCCCGAAGGCATGCACGACGACACCTCTTTTTCATAATCGAGCGAGTGCCTGCCCGTACTTTCCTACGAACCTGAACTTCAATCGACAGAAACGGGCGGCACGCCACCGGCGGGAAGGCATACATCCCGCCGGTGTTATTTTATCGGGACGATTTCGTGTTTTTCGTCCCGTTTTTCGCTTCTTCGTAAAGCCGTTCCCAATAGGCGCAGTTCCGTTTCCATTGCCGGGCTTCGCGTACATAATGTCCGGCGATCCAAGTCGAGACGAGACTCGTGAGGAAAAGTCCGACAATCACTTTCAGTACGATGGGCGGCTGCTTGAGATAATGTATCTGCCGTTGCATTTCATGGACGGTATTTCGGGAGAGTCGTTCGAATTCGGTCGTATCTATTTCGGTTCCCGCACGGACGATCCGCGCTTCCAGATCGCCCAATTTATGCTCGATCCGTTCTTGTCCGTTGTCGATGCGTTCGTACTGCGAACCGATCCGGCAGAATGCTTTCTTGACTTCCGACATATCCGGCGGTGCGACCCGGATAACGGGCTGGAAATCGACCCGATTCATCCGATTGGTCAGGGCGGTGACCAGCTCGGTCGCTGTGCCGACGTTTTTTTCGATTCTTTCCATTCTCTTTGCCGAGGCCGCATCGTCGTTGCCCGAAGCGGTTTTCCGTGCGGCAGTACCTTGCGCTTTCAATATCCCGATAACCGTTTCCTTCAGGTCTTCGTACATTTCGGGAGAAAGCATACGATATGGTTCGTCCATCGTTGTTAAAATCCGATTTTAAGGGTATTTCTTTTACGGTTGCGCAGTTTGCGTTTCCGTTCTTCGGTCGCTACGAGCATCGCTTCGGTTGCTTGACGGATCGATGCCGTAATACGGGCGATATACTCTTCGGGGGATTCTCCCTCTTTGCGTTGCATCTGTGCGGCGGAAAGAGCGACGGGCGAGTCGATGGGCGGCAAGGGAACGGCCCCTACGCTTCCTCCGAAATGGAGCGATCCGTTGTCGCTCTGAAGCCCGCTTGAGCCGCCCGTGTCGCCGAACAGCCCCGCAAAGGCCGAACGATAGCGGTCGGTAGCGGACGATAGGTTTCTGACGAGCATCGACCGACGCTGAATCTGCGAGAATCGTCTGTCGATTTTCGGAAAACCGAACGCCCTGTCGATCTTCGACCCGGCGAACGTCAAACCGTTTTTCGAGAACAATACGCCCTGCTTGCGGTCGGTTTGGCCGCAGTATTTATAGCGGGTCGTAATACCTCGTTCCTGCAACTGGGCTTCCAGATCGCTCCAAGACGTGCACCCGGACAAACAGCCTCGGATCGCGTCGTATATTTCATACTTCGTTTTGTCGGGCTCCCGCAGCCGGTCGCGGTTTACCTGCTCCTTGCCTGCGGCATAGTACAGACCGTGTTTGGCGGTCAGTTCCTTGCAGACTTTTCCGTTTCTAATCTTGATGTTCCGGTCCGAAATCGTTTGCCCGTTGTTACCGACACGATTGTAAACCAGATGGCAATGCGGGTGCTCCCGGTCCAGATGTCGCACCAGCAGAAATTGTGTGTCCCGAATACCCATGCGCTCCATGTATTCTTCGGCGATTTCCGTCATTTTCTCGTCGGTCATCTTGTCTGCATCCTTCGGGGAGAAGGACAGCGAGATATGTCCGACCGCATTTTTAATCCGGGGATTCAGCAGCGTCTGGTCCTTGAAGTCCCGCACCATGTCGCGGACTTCGGGCGGGGAGACGCCTTCGGCGGCCAGTATCCGGCAAAGTTCGTTACCTCGCTTCGCTTGATCCGCACCGGCTTTGCCGATTGCGGCCTCCGCTCGGTGAGCTCCACCGCCCTCCGGACGATGTCGGTTTATCACATAAGCGACCGTCCCGGCGAAAGAGGAACAGGATATGATTTTACCGATCATGGCGCAGTCGTTTTAGGATGTCCTCTATCTCGGAAACGAGAGGGCCGTGAGAAAGAACGACCGAAGCGAAACCTCCGGTGTTGGCCAGTTCGGTCAGTCGGTTCAGGTTGCGGGCGATGCCTTTGAGTTGGGCCATACAGTCGAGATGCTCGCGCCGCATCCGTTCCTTCACTCAGCCGAGCTCGATCAACTGCCGGACGACTTCGGCAGGCGAGTGTCCGGATGCTCGGACGAGCATTCTGAGTCGCAGGTAGTGTGCGGTATCGAGTCTTGTGCAGACGATGTATTTCTGCTTTCGGCCTTCGCCGATTTTCGGGCGTCCGCCCTTGTCGTATTCTCTTTTCATGGTGAACAGTTTTTAAGGGTAAACCCGCCGGGAACGTGCGCCGACCGACGGAAGTGAGGCGGTTTTTGTTTACAAAAACACAAACTTGCCTCCCTATATAAAACGAAGCCGTCATGGGCCCGATACGGCCTAAAGCCTGTGACCGGGACCTTTCTTTTTCGCCGGAGTCAGCAGAGCGTTCCGGACCTCGTCGGCACGTTTCTGCTTCTCCCTTCAGTAGTCGTTCAGGTCTTTGTGACGGCGGTAAAAACCGGATCGGTCGATCACTTCGGACGCCGGCAAAGCATCGGCCAGACGGGACAATGCCTTGCGGCCGGTTTCGTCGTTGTCGAGGAAAGTATGAACGAGTTCGTGCCGTGCAAGGAACGGCAGGGCTTTGGGCAGATTGACGACGGAGTTCAAGACGAGGGAATCGACCGAAGGGTTCGGAGCTTTCTTGAGCGAAAGATAAGAGAGAAAATCCATGAAGCCCTCGAATACGATCGCCGTATGGCTGCCGTTGTCGATGGATGTAATGTGCTTGGGCGTGCTGGCGCCTTTGAATCGCGCGTTGCGCAGTTCCCAACCTCCGGCATCGTTGCGAAACCCGATGGCGAAATAGTACCTGTTGCCGATTGCATAGCGCACCTCGCGGCAGTAGGTCAGGGCGATGGCGAGGTCTATGCCGCGTTCCGAGAGATAGCCGAGCAATGCCGGATGGAGCAGCTCGCGGTCGGAGCAGACGACGAGGCGGGGCGACTGTGGTACTTCGGACCGTTGCGGTTCGTCAGGCCGGGACACGGCCGTGCCGTGGCTACCTGTCGTCAGTCGCCGTGCAGCTTCGATGGTGGAACAGTTCTCCATCCGGGCCACGAGGTCGATGATGCTGCCGCCGTCGCCCGTTCCGAAATCGTACCACAGATTTTTGTCGTAGTTGACGCTGAAACTGGCGGTGCGCTCCTTGCGCAGCGGCGAGAGGTACATACCGCGGTTGCCCTGTTCCCGCTGAGGGACGATCCCCCGTGCCGCGAGGTAGTCCCGGATGCCGATGCGTTTTATTTCGTCGTAGGTCATGGTGTCGAATTCTTGTAGGATTGTTGGAAAATTGCCGTATGATACAGCGAAAGAAAAAGTTAGGGGTCTTACGAATTTCTTACGAACGCTTTTGCTTGTCGGTCCGTAAGAGTTCGTAGGATGCTGTGAGAAATTTTGTAAGATATGTAAGTTGTTATAAGTAAGTGAATAATGTTTCATATCTTACATTCTTACGTTTTCCGTTCCGCATTTCATCAGTTCGTCGAGTTTGTCTCGCGTGAGGGTGTAGAAACATGCCGTCTTGCTTTCCTGTCTCGTTACCTCTCCGTTATAGGCGATGGCATAGCGGGCGTAATAAGTCGGCGGGGAAGGCGCCAGCCGCCAGTTTTCCACAAGGATGCGTCGCACGGCGGGATGATCGGTCCGGATACCCCGTATCTCCAACATGTTGACCATGTCGCCCACGTCGAAGCGGTACGCAGTAAAACGTTCGGCCTCCATGATGTCGCGGATAATCGCAAGCATTTCGGCCTCGGTTTTACTCCGATTGTAATGGATGATCCGTTGCAGCGCTTCGGTCGAGAGCAGGCGGGGTGCGAACCACATGCGACTCTCTTCTTTCGTGGACAGTTTGCGATGCCGTAAAAAGAAGAGAAACCCCGGCAGTTCACGGCGCATATCGCAGAGCAGGTTTTGGTTTTCGGCCGACAATGGCGGTACGCGCCGTACCCAATAACGGGTTTCGCCCGCTTCGATGAGTACGGGATTGCTTTCGTTATTGGAACACAGCACGAACTTTCCGAAAAACTCGATTTCTCGGCGGTCGCGTCCTTTTGCCTCGGCCTTGTAACTTCGGGCCGTGGATAGGTTCTTGATCCGTTCGGAATCCTCGCGGCGATTGAGCAGCACTTCGTCCACACAGACCAGTAGTTTCCCCGCCCAGTCGTCGTTGAACTGGGAGCGGAAGTCCTCGTTGGTATTGAACGTGACGTTGCCCTCGAAAATCGACTTGAGGAAATTGAGAAAGGTGGTTTTGCCCGTATTGCGCTCGTTCGATACGAGCAACAGGATCGGGAGCCTCTGCAAAGGACGTAGGTAAAGCAGTTGCAGGTAGTCGAATCCCAGCTCGATCTGTTCGCCGAAAATATGGGCCAAAAACGCCCGAATATGGGGAAACCCACCCTCGGAGGGAACGGTCGAGATCGGCTCGTAACGGTTCAGGAAGCCGTGGATTTCACGCCGGTAATCGGTGTGGCTGGGGATCGTGCAGAAACCGTCGTATTTGGGAATGCGAGCCAAGTAGTCCTTGCCGTAATCCTGTCGTAGCGTCTCTACGTTCCACGGAATGAGCGTTTCGATGCACCGACCGTTATTCAGAGGCATTCTCGCGCGTTTGAGAATCGCAGTTCCCACGCGCAGGTACGGCGTTTCTTCGTTAGCGTTCATCGCGGCCTCCCTCCCTTTTTCCATTATCCAGAATCCGACGGATGTCGGACATGCGATAGCGCACTTTGCTGCCGATCTTTACGGTTTTCAGATAACCTTTTTTATTTCAGTGCCAAAGGGTGGTATCGCACACTTCGCAAATCTGTTTTACTTCTTCTTTAGTCAGATAGCGTTCTTGACGGGCCTCGGCGATTTCTACCGAAAGTTCGTTTTTGGCTCGATTTATCAACTCGTTCGAGAATTCCATCAGATCCGCACCATTGATCTCCAACTTGATGCTTCCCGCTGCATCGCGGAGAATCGACATTAAATCTTTCATAAATATTCTATCCGCTCATCGTTCGGTTTTACTTTCCTGCGGACAGAAAGCAAAACCGCTGCCCCGAATATCGGGACGACGGTGCGAAAATACAATCTAAATTTCTGGCGTTTAAGCGGATAATTCGCGGTAATATTTAACGAATTTAACGAGTGTTACCGTGATAACATTTTCTTCAATTCTTGTAACTTCCAACTTTCCTCTTTTGTCGGACTTGACAGCGGATCGGTCAGTCGGCTGTAAGCCTCCTGCACTCCCCGTTCATGGACGATATGGATGCCGGGAGCGAATTGCCGATGCAATGCGTCCCGAAACGATTTAACGGTAACGGGCGAAACGAGAAAATTCAATTCGTCGAGCGCGATCTTTAACCGGGCAATGTCCGTTTGGGAATGTTTTACGGTAAGTGCGCCGGAAATTTTCTCTATCAATGAATCGGAATCGATTACGGCGGATGAAAACATTTCCCGCAACGGCATGGCCGTACTCGGTCGTCCGACCTTTTTCTTGTCGATGAAAGCAGAGGCCGTCGATTCTTCTTTCATAGCCCATTCCAGTACATGATTGCTTTCCGCTAAACGCATGGCCTCGCGGTGTGCAATCCAGTCTTGTTTGGTCCGTAGGCCCAACTGGATCGAACGACGGATCAATAGCTTGATCGTTGCAGCGATCATCATTTTCTGGAGATATCCCATACCCGGCAAGCGGCGCAACTCTTCGCCGCGCTCTATCATCCGCTCGAAACTCGACCCGAAATAAAGCCAGCATAACATGGCCGGAACGAGCGTCGCCCGGTCGGCATTGTCGAATTCTCGAATCAGTTTTTCGGCTAACGCGTACTCTCCGCACAAGCGTTCGATTTCGTCGATATGCTCGTACAATCCTTCGCCAGCTTTCTGTCGCAACGCTTTCCGGAGTTGAGGGATGAGCATTGTAGCTTGTTGCAAAACCAACCGATACCCAGTGTCGCCTTTCGCAATCATCGTATTTTCGAACCGCTCGTAATCTGCCGGGTGGCTCTCCATCCACTTCCGTAAGCGTCGTTTGAAGTCATCGTATTCCTGTTGCCCCATCACGTGTTATAGATTTATGTGCATTTTTCGTTGTCGTCAAAGAAATCAAAAACCTCACTCCATTTACGTGTGCGGAGCGTCCGCAATTTAATACTCCTTCAGGACGATCCATCGCCCACCTCTATCCGGACCTTCGCGTTTGATGAAGCCTTGCTCGGTCAGCCGGGACAAATGGTATTTTATGCTGTCCGGGGTACGAGAAAGTAATTTCTCCAACTCTTTGCGGGTAATGTTTGGATTCTCTCGAATTGCATTGACAATGGCCTCTCCGATTTTTCTGGGTGTTTTCTGGGCGTTTTCTGGGTGTTCTCTGGGTGTTCTCTGGGCGTTTTCCCCCGCTCCAAACCCCGCATCGAAATAGCGCCCGGATACTTTCTCTGTAACCCGGAATACCGTAAACAAAGAGAAATCGAACTCGGCCAAACCATTGCCGTTTTCCTCCAATTCCCGTTGCACCCTATAAATTCCTCGACTGAAACGATTTACATATCCGAGAATTTTCATTGCCTCCGCAATGAACGGATTGCGATAGTCGCTCACATTGGGGAAATTCTCCCGACTGACTTTGCCGTATAACCCACCGGGATTCTGAACCTCGATGCGGTCGTCGTATTCATAGAATTGTACCGGCGCGTTGGTCTCATAATCTCGGTGCATTAGCGAATTCATCAACAATTCGCGTGTCGCCAAATACGGATAATTGACTACGGTTTCTTCTCGTAGTACGCTAACCGGCAAAGGACGTTTCTGTGAAACACTCGTTTCGATGAAAGCATCTATTCTGACCAATTCCCGGCAAAGGTTCCCTCCGAACTTATGTTCATTGATTATATCGCCCGCACGGTCTGTTCCTTTGAAACGAACGTACTGCACATAAGCGCCCGGCAAATACCTGCCGGGGTTTTTCCCGAAAAGAATTATGCAACCGTTGGTGGGACAATCGTAACGCAGATCGTATAAACCGAGCGATGCGAGTTGTTCCTGAAGCGGTCGTTTATCTTCGGCAAGAATGTCTCCGGCAATGGCTTTGGGGAGAAAATCGCGTTGTATAAGGTCGGTATCGATGTCCGTGAGCGTTGTCCCTATACATGGCATGGCATCGAATGTACGGATGCCGGAAAGTCTGCGTTCAGTCAGTATCTTTTCTTCGGCTTCCGATGCGATACTCTTGCGAGGTCCCACCCGTACCCATATTCGTCCTCTGTATCGCACCGGAGGGAATTCGGACGGCCTGACTTCTACGACGAGTAACTCTCCCTCCTCCAAAACGAACCGTTCCACAGCCATAACCGGCTGAGGAAGAATATTGCCGTCCGTGCGTATATTCGTCATTTTAAGCATCAACGCGTCATCGACTTTCAATCCCGATGGGCTTCCGTCGTCTTTGGCTCCCAGAATCAAATAACCGTTCTTACCGCTGCCGGGCAGGTCATTGGAAAAGGCACATATTGCCTGACAGAATTTATCCGTGTTGGTCGTAGAGGTGGTCATTTCTATATCGTAACCTTCCGGATTGGCAAGAATCTTTCGAAGTTGTTCTTTGGTTATCATATACTATCTGTATTGAGCTTTCGGCGCAACCTGTTTCTTGGTTAGTGTGAGCAAATGTATGAAAATATTGTTATTTTATATTGCGGCGACCGACAGGCACTTACCCGATCAGATCGACTAACTCTTTTTTCATTTCATCGTCGATGGCTCGATAGCGTGCGAATGCTTTGCTGCCCTCTTTGTGTCCGCTCAATGCTCCGACGAGATTCGGGTCTTTGACTTTTTTGTAAATGTTGCCGATAAAAGTACGCCGGGCCATGTGGCTGCTGGCGACCTCGTACAGCGGCTTTTTTGTTTCATTGCCGGTCAGCGGGTCCAATATGGTTACGACACGATCTATCCCCGCCAGTTTGAACGCCCGTTTGATAGCATCGTTGTATTTCTTTTCCGAAATGAACGGTAACAATCCTTGTCCCGTATAATCATGGTATTTGTTCAAAATGGCTCTCGCCTTGTCGTTCAGCGGAACACGTACCGTTACGGGATTGCCCTCTTTAGTCTTGCGCGGGATGTACTCGATCGCTCCATCGATGACGCTCTCTCGCGTCATGCGATAAAGGTCTCCGATACGGCATCCGATCAGGCTTTGGAATACGAAAATATCCCGCTGTATCTCCACCTGCGGGTAGGAAGACAGGTCCTTTTCATAAAGTCTGTCTCGTTCTTCGAGCGTAATATATATCGGTGTACCATAAGTGCATTCCTCCAATTTGAAATCATCGAAGGGTCGGTTTTTAGTCTTTTTGTTATCGTAGCACCAATTGAAGAATGTGCGAATGCGTCCGAAGCAATCGAGCAGAGTGTTTCTCCCGCGCGGCTTAGGGATACGCTTTTCGGGTATTTGCCCATAGATGAAAGGGTACAATTCGTAATATCGGTGCTCGTTTTCGAAAAAATCCCACATATCCCGAAGCGTATCGGATGTAATTTGGTCGATCTCCAGCGAAAAGTTCTTTTGTCCCCGCCTCGTTTCCCGAACGTAAAGTTCGTACCGCAGGATGGCTCGACGAATAACGCGGAAATTCTTTTTTCGAACCTCCGAAACTTTGTGTTTCAACAAAAATTCATCGAGCAGTTGATGGAAATCCGGTTTCGATTCTGCGGCGATCTGCTCAGGCGTTTTGTAGCGTTCGGGATGATGATAACGGTCGATAGTCTCCTGTAACCATTCGGCGTTCGCTTCCGTCGTATACTCCTGCGTTATAAGGGAGACGATGTTTTGAATAGCAGTACGCAATTTTTGTTTTTCGTCGTCGGAAATCAGCGCGATGCGATCTTTGTAACCTTGTTTTTCGGGACTCCAATGGTTGGGATTTATCGTCAACTCGCTGGCGGCTTTTATATCCTTGCCGTCTCCTCGCAGACGAAAGTAGATCGTTGCCTGTGTAGTGGTGTCGTTTTTGGCCACCGTCTTTCTTATAAATGCAGAAACTTTCATTTTCAATATGATTTAGGCTCTGCTGCAAATATATAAATTGTTCCCAAATTGTTCCCAAATTGTTCCCAATCATCCCGAACTTATTTGAGTACCCTTAAACAGGGTCGAACCTCAATTAATT
>ERZ773109.1902-NODE-1902-length-11743-cov-40.559377_pt1 | contig 11743 bp, 10 predicted proteins | sample MGYA00580569_ERZ773109 | MGnify/ENA primary metagenome ERZ773109 (study PRJEB29015, sample SAMEA2737852) | human gut metagenome | biome: human gut; feature: human-associated habitat; material: faeces | place: China | collected 2012 ...
ACCATCCTGATATTTGCTCTGGAGACCATTTCATCTCCAGCTTTTCCAGAACAAGCTTTCGCAATGGTAAATTTTGATCCAGTAAGCACGGTTTTGGCCTTTTCGCCATTCTGTTGGCTCGGTTATTAGCATCAACAGCTTTGTAATAGCGTCTGCCCCGATTACGCTGAACTTCACGTGAGATCGTCGAAGGACTGCGATTCAGCGCAGTAGCTATCGCACGAATGCTCATTTTGGCTGACAAACCAGCTCGTATCTCCTCGCGCTCAGACAGTGTCAGGTGAGCTACAGCCCGCTTACGCTCATGGGGTTTTATGCCGCCAGTATCCCTTAACATAGTGAAGATCGTTCCGGGTTTTGAACCCAGGATATTCGCTATTTCACTGAAGCCTGTTCCGTTCTTCCATAGTTCAAAAACAGAGGCTTTTCCTCTGCTGTAAATGTTCGTCTCATTCAAAAAACCTCCGCAACCCCATGTTTTCACATAACTGTTGCGTTGACCAATTGAATCTACAGTGGCGTACTTCGCAAAGCTGTCCGACTGAGGTACGCCTTTATCCGTGACAACACCTGTTGCTGGCCTGTTCGCCTGCTCTGTCGGGTGCTGGATGTTCATCCCAGTGGTTTTTACGCCTGGCTTCAGCAGCCGCATTCACAACGCCATCAGGCAGACCTGAGACTGACAGGACAGATTAAACAGTTCTGGCTGGAATTGGGATGCGTCTATGGTTATCGCAAAATCCATTTAGATCTGCGGGACAGCGGGCAACAGTGCGGAGTGAACAGAGTCTGGCGACTGATGAAACGTATCGGGATAAAGGCTCAGGTCGGATACCGGAGCCCGCGGGCTCGTAAAGGCGAGGCCAGTATCGTGTCGCCCAACAGGCTTCAGCGACAGTTCAATCCGGATGCTCCGGATGAGCGTTGGGTAACGGACATAACCTACATAAGGACCCACGAAGGCTGGCTGTATCTTGCCGTGGTTGTTGATCTGTTCTCACGCAAAATTATCGGCTGGTCCATGCAATCCCGGATGACAAAAGACATTGTCCTGAACGCACTGCTGATGGCTGTATGGCGGCGTAATCCCCAAAAACAGGTGCTGGTTCATTCGGATCAGGGCAGTCAGTACACAAGCCATGAATGGCAGTCGTTCCTAAAATCACACGGCCTGGAGGGCAGCATGAGCCGTCGCGGTAACTGCCATGATAATGCGGTTGCAGAAAGCTTTTTCCAGTTGTTGAAACGCGAACGGATAAAGAAAAAGATCTACGGAACGCGGGAAGAAGTCCGCAGCGATATTTTTGATTACATCGAAATGTTTTATAACAGTAAGCGTCGGCATGGTTCCAGCGATCAGATGTCACCGACAGAATATGAAAACCAGTATTATCAACGGCTCGGAAGTGTCTAAATTATCCGTGGCGATTCAGTGGCATCAGCGTCAGCGTGCCAGACATCGCTCCTGTGGTCAGGATCTGGGTATAGCTTCCGTCACCATTATCTTTCCAGTCAGAAAGGGTGATGTCCTGAACACCTTCGTGACGCGTCGAGAGCACCAGCCCGACAACAGGATTACCTGCTGCATCATGCGCAATAAAAGTCAGTGTGGCGGTTGAATGGGAATCCGCGTTCAATGTTTGGGTACTTAACGATACCGAGGAATCTTTCTGGCTTAGCGTAGGTGCCTGAACGACCACCATGCTCTGTTCACGATTCGACAAATTGCCTTTGACATCTTCGGCGGTGACTTCAATCGGCCAGGTGTTATCGGTTTCTGGCGTACTGGTGAACCGGTAAGCCGGCAGGGTAACCAGAATATCTTTACCCGTTGTGACCACTTTGCCACCGGCAGCTTCCAGTGCGGTGGCTTCGACGTTATAGCCTTTCAGGGCATATTTGGTTTGTAGCGACGAAACCAGTGATTTCACTTCTCCTGACTTCCCTGTCACGGGGTCTGTCAGGGTCAGGCGAACCAGTTCTTTTTTGCGATATTCCAGAACGATATTGTTGTTGCGATCCACCAGATCATAACGGCTGCCTGCAAGGCTACGCCGTGCAGCGACTTCATTCGGGTCAAGCTGTTTCTGCATTGCGCTGCCAGGTTGCCAGGTAAAATCGACGGCAAAACGGGTGTCATTTTCGCCCTGTTTACCCTGGCGTTGCTCCGCGCTGAAGGTCATCAGCGGGAAGGGGGTATAGTTAAGTCCAGCGGTTATGGCATGAGGATTACTTTGCCGATCGTCTTTATCGAACAGGGCCACTTCATCGCCATAATACTGTTCATAGACCAGTTTACCGCCAAGGTGCGGCCAGGCGGGTAGCCAGCCTTCTGCGCGTACATCCCAGCCATTGGCCGGGCGTGCTTCATAATCGTTGTCCAGTTCAGGTGCGCTGCGCCAGTTGGTCAGTCGCAAATAGCCGTTACTGCTTAATTTTAGATAGTCGCGCCAGTACTCCGCGCCAATGCCGGCGCGGGAGTGGTAACGGCTAAGATCGTGGTCGAAAAAGAAGTTGATGCCCGACATCCATGTGGGAGTGAAATGACGCCAACCTAAGCCGTTGTTAATCTGCGTACGCTCGTCAGTACGATGGAGAGTATGCTGACTGAAAAAGAGATTATCAGGCGTTTCATACCACGGATGGAGAAAATCGAACTGGGAGTTCTTCAGGCTAAAATCTTCATCCACGCCCAGCGTGATTCTTGCGGTACCGAAGCGGCTTAACCAGTCTGTCATTGCGCCTGAAGCCTGAGAAGAGGCCCATCCACGCGCCATATTTGCCGCTTGCTCGCTGTTCATATCTTCGGCGAGCAGAGACCCGATTTGCTGTGAAGTACTGGCTATCTGTTGCTCGAGGTTGTCACTGCTATTACCCGGTGGCGGGGTTAAATTATTTTCACTAACTTGAGCCGGGACATCCAGTTCATCACCCTGGCGGACATTATCAAAACCTCGAGCAAACGTACGAAACTGGTTGAGTTTGCGTAACTCAGCCACCGAAATACCGAAACGTTCGGCAACGCTTTGGGCCGATTCCAGCGCTCCAAGGGTGTAGGGCACCGTATTGGCATTTGCAATGGCAATTTGTGCAGGAACTGGTTGTTGGGTTGCGGCGTTTACCACACCTTGTGCTGCCGCAGCCATAGGGAACGCAAGTTGAGTTATCAGGCAGATACCCGCAGTTAAGCGGCGTAGTTTAATTCCCATCCCGCATAATATTTGTCGGTCATTTATTTCTTCTCCACTTCTCTTCTTCGTAGCCATGCTTACCTTCCCTGAACGAGCTAACATAAATGCGCCCTTTCTAGCACAGCGAAAAAATGTAAATACTGATAGCAATATGATTGAAAATTAATAACTTTTCGTTAGGCAGTTTTGGGTGTGAGTTGCAAGAGGGGAGACTACTGAATAACTCAAGTTTTATAATCGAGGGGAAAATGGTGATGGCGTTCATAGCAAAACGCCCTCAACCATAAAGGTCGAGGGCGCTTAAGATGTTAAAAACCCGCTATCCGTTAAAAAACAATGTTCAACTAAGGTCAGTGACATTGCGCTAAAAAAGCGAATTTTTAGAATTTGGCTCCTCTGACTGGACTCGAACCAGTGACATACGGATTAACAGTCCGCCGTTCTACCGACTGAACTACAGAGGAATCGTGTGAACGGGGCGCATATTACTTAGCGGTACCTTGTCTGTCAACACTAAATTTCATAAGTCATTTCAATTGGTTAATTAATCTGCAAAGTTGTTAATTAATGAACATTCGTCGCCGAAAACGAGTCTGTATCATTAGCGTGATGCAGTCTCTGCAAAGGATCTTGTTGATAAAATTGGCAGAAACGTTGCCACAATGAAGGGAAACGAGGAGCAAAAAGTTCTGGGGCGCTAAAGAAATATTCAGAAAGTACGGCAAAACATTCAGCAGGATCACTCGCAGCATAAGCATCAATGCTCGCCGCATTCTCGCCAACCAATTCGATTTCTTCCTGAATGTTGTTCATTGCAGCATGAAGATCGTGTTCCCAGCCAGCAACCTCACGCAACGGAATAAAGGGAACTCCGCTGGCGCGATCGCCGTTACGGGTGTCCAGCTTATGAGCGACTTCATGAATAATCAGGTTAAAACCAGATGCATCAAAAGAATCTTGTATATCCAACCAGTTCAAAACGATAGGCCCTTGCTGCCAGCTCTGACCTGACTGAACAATACGTTGGTTATGCACCAGACCGATATCGTCTTCCCATTCATCATCGACCACAAATGGCGCAGGATAAATTAAGACTTCATGAAAACCATCCAGCCATTCCAGTCCTAACTCCAGAACGGGTAGGCAAAATAGAAGTGCTATCCGGCAGCTTCTTAATGAATCCAGTTCAAAGCCCTGTAAAGGAACAAACCGCTTTTGCTGTAAAAAACGTTCGGCAAGAGTGACTAATTTGCTTTGTTCCTGTTCCGTCAGACCCGTTAAAAGGGGGATCGATAGTGCTTCCTGCCAGGGAAGGGCAGTTTGATGTGCTGATTCTTGTACTTTCCAGGGCCACTTAATCATCGTTTTGCTCGCAAACTCGTCACTTGAACAAAATTGCACGGACAGGGACTGTTAAAATGCCAAATTTCCTGGCATCATGGCAACCATCTGAACGGAGAGATGCCGGAGCGGCTGAACGGACCGGTCTCGAAAACCGGAGTAGGGGCAACTCTACCGGGGGTTCAAATCCCCCTCTCTCCGCCACTTTATCAATGACTTATCTCCCGACTTCCCGCCTTGCTTTTCCTAAACAGAACAATCGTAGAATATTCTTGAAGGGTTAGATCGTCACTGTTTTCTGTTCGATACTGTGACATTCAGCACTTGATTCGCTATGGATCTGACAGGAAGCTTTCGAGCGAAAATGTGCAGTTATTCAGTCGTTTTCTTATCGCTCACCATTATTCTTTTAGACATTCATCCTATGAAACTGCCGCAAAGTTGGTGGTGGGAACTGAAGTTGCGTAAGCGTCAACGGAGCACCGTATTGACGCTTATTTATTGGTGAGTACTACGTTCCATGGCAGGAGTTCATCAACTCGGTTGGAAGGCCATTCCGGCAGTACGCTCAGGATATGGCCCAGATACGCTTCCGGATCGATACCGTTCAAACGGCAGGTGCCGATCAGCCCGTACAACAGTGCTCCACGCTCGCCGCCGTGATCGCTGCCAAAGAACATAAAGTTTTTCTTTCCGAGACAGACTGCACGAAGCGCTCTTCCGCAGCATTATTATCCGCCTCCGCCAGACCGTCATCACTGTAATAACAGAGGGCATCCCACTGATTCAGTACATAGCTGAACGCTTCGCCCAGTCTGGATTTTTTCGACAGCGTACCATTCTTCTCCACCATCCATTCATGCAGCGACGTCAGTAACACTTTGCTTCGCTGCTGCCTGACGGCAAGACGCTCTGACTCCGGTAATCCCCGTATTTCATCCTCGATGGCGTACAGTTCACTGATTCGCTTCAGGGCTTCTTCTGCCGTCGCACTTTTGCTGCTGATGTATACATCGTGGATTTTTCGCCGGGCATGGGCCCAGCACGCAACTTCTGTCAGTGCACCACCTTCACGTTCTGCACTGAACAACCTGTCGTAACCTGTGAACGCATCCGCCTGCAGGATACCCCGGAAGGGGCGGAGGTGTTGCTCCGGGTGTTTCCCCTGCCGGTTCGGCGAGTACGCGAACCAGACCGCTGGAGGAGATGACGAACCCACATTGCGATCATCCCGGACATACGTCCAGATACGCCCTGTTTTCGCCTTTTTCTGACCCGGTGCCAGTACCTTTACCGGTGTGTCATCAGTGTGAACCTTGCGGGTGTTCATTACATAACGGTACAGGGCATCATTCACCGGTGTCATTAACTGGCAGCACGCGTCAACCCAGTTGGAGAGTAAGGCCCGGCTCAGTTCGACATCCTGGCGGGCAAAGATTTCACTCTGACGATACAGTGGCAGATGTTCGCAGTATTTTCCCGTTAACACGCGGGCAAGTAATCCGGGGCCCGCGATACCACGCTCTATCGGGCGGGACGGCGCCGGTGCTTCAACAATACAGTCACATTTTGTACAGGCTTTTTTACCCGTTCTGTGCGGATCACTTTCAGGGCACTGCTCACCAGTTCCAGCTGTTCAGCGCTGACTTCCCCCAGATAATCCAGCTCACCGCCACACTCCGGGCAACAGCTTTCTTCTGGCTCCAGGCGGTGTATTTCACGGGGAAGGTGTGCCGGTAACGGACGACGATGGCGCGACTGTCGCAACTGGCGGGGAACCTGAGGATCGTCTTCCCGCCCACTGTAACGATCGCTGTCCTGTTCACGTTGTTTCAGCAGAGCCTCAGCCAGTTCAACTTCACGACGCAGTTTTTCAGAACGGGTACCGAACAGCATCCGGCGCAGTTTTTCTATCTGAGCCCGCAGATGTTCTATTTCCCGTTCATCTTCTTCGATCTTTTCTTCGGCACGTGTCAGTGCAGAGCGCAGGAAGGCTTCCGTCTCTTCAACCAGACTCAGTTGCTGGTCTTTCTGACGGAGGGCTTCAGCCTGCTCAGAGAGCAACCTTTCCAGCTCTGCGATGCGAATGAGGTATTTCTGACTCATGACCGTTTTTATAATGCGGTCAGGAGTTTTTTACAACATTATCAGTGAGTTACGGCGGGATGTTTTTGGCTGACGCCAGTCCAGCTTATCGAGGAGCATTGCCAGTTGCGAGCGGGTAATGGATACCTTGCCGTCACGTACCGCAGGCCAGATAAACTGGCCTTCCTCCAGGCGTTTGGTGAACAGGCACAGACCATCAGCATCAGTCCAAAGAATTTTAACGGTGTCACCCCGTCGGCCACGGAAGATAAACAGGTGACCGGAGAAGGGATTATCATTCAGCACATGTTGTACCTGTTCTCCCAGTCCGTTGAAGGATTTACGCATATCGGTAACGCCGGCAACGAGCCAGATACGGGGACCTGATGGGAGTGAGATCATCTTCCCCTCCCGGTCAGTTCACGGATCAACACCGTGAGCAGCTCTGGCGATGGATTTTCCAGCGTCATGTTACCGTGACGGAATTCCACCTTGCAGGAGCTGGCACTGACTCTGGTCTGAGTGGTAGTGGATAAAGATGGCGCAATGGCCACCACAGGTTCTTTCTGCTCATCCGGCGTTATTTCTACAGGTAATAATTCAACGCCAGTGTCAGAAGAGGTCGTTACCGGAAGACGCCGCGAAACACGCCCTTCGTTCTGCCAGAGCCTGAGCCATTTGAACAGGAGGTTATCATTGATATCGTGTTCCCGGGCGATACGGGCAACAGAGGCTCCTGGTTGCAAAGCCAGTTTAACCATTTGAAGTTTAAAATTATTTGAAAATGATCTGCGGGGTTCTGCGGATAATGTTTTTTGCTCCATAACAGGCATCCACTAGTTTGAAAAGGTGGGCACCTACGTTACCAATACTGGCTTAATGGCTACATACGGCAGTCGGTTTACGCTTACGAAGTTGCGTAGAGAAGGGGTCAATAATTGAGTCAAAAAAGGAACGCGGCCGTCAGATTAAAGCCGCGGGACAAAGTCCATAATTTCCAAGAGTTGTTGAATTTCCCAGCTTTTTTGAAAGCCTTTGTATCATACTAACAAGTAAAAAAGGTTTAAATACCAAAATTAACCTGTATTTTTTATAAGTCTTACCATTGTACGATTTACACAGTTTCTGCTCCTCCTTGTTGATAGTGGAAAGGGTGCATTGTGCACTTGCGTAAACATTTATGACGCGTTGATGTCCATGGTTCACATTTCCTTGTCAGGGGATCGACTTATTTGCGGCGAGGCATCATTCGTAACAGAGTATTATCTTTCTGAATGTAGTGATGAAAGAGTGCTGCGCCAGCGTGAGCTGCGATTAAAAAGTAACCTATATTTGCCCAGGTTTCGTGAATATTTTTTATCAGTGCTTTAATTTCGCTGTTTGGGGTAACAAAGGGAGACACATTGAAAGCAAGGAAACTCCACGATTTTCCACTGTAAGCCATCAAAGCAATCCCCAGCAGAGGAAGTGCAAGGAAGGTTATATAAAGCATGATGTGCATTAGCGAAGCCGCTTTCATTTGCCAGGCAGGTGGCGGTGGCACAATAGAAGGATCACTATAACGGTGTTTTATAATCAGGCGTGAAAACATTAACACCCAAACGAATATACCCGCATTGTAATGTGTTTCTCGCATCAGCAGATAAGTACTACTACCTTTAGGAAACCAGCCACGGAGTTCCATCGCGGCATAGGTTATTGCAACGAAAAGCAGCGTTATCCAATGTAAATAAATTTGAGTTTTTGAGAATCGGTTCATTTTTGTAGCTCCTGTAATTTTTACAGTCAAGCTATCCCACGAACCTTAAAAATTCCTTATACAGATGTGGTTTTAAGAATTTGTTATTTAAAAAATTGATAGTGCACATTGTAACCAGCCAATATAAGCAATGGCGTGAGCACAGGTATCTTTCTCTGTTGGCCGTATTGTGTATGGAATCCGTTATTGGTTAACTCAATGCGGGTTAGCTTATTAATATACAGACACGTCATAGTGATGAGCGTGTCTGTAGCTAGCTTGCGTTCAGTGGCGCTTGTGGATGGACCAGTGGCAGTTATGATGACTTACTAAAGCGGCATCGAGGCGTTATCATGAGAATACTCAATGAGACATCATTTCCTCGACCACTTCTTCGCTACTCAACTGATATGGATAATACGTTGGCCAGTTTTCCATTTCATTTAATAAAGATTGCTGTGAATCATTACCCATAAAAATATGAAAATGAGATGATTTTCGTGGTGCAATTATATGATCGCTAAATTGTATATATTTAGGGGCTTTGCTTTCAGGATCTTTACATTCGAATAAGTAACGAACGCCTTTCTTGCCTGATTTATAGGTGAGTATTTTGTATCCATCGTAATCATATTTACAGGATGTTGTTTCATTATTTCTATGGAATTCAACAATGCCGTCCTCAATGCCAATCATCTCGATATCTGTTGCATAACCTTTGTGATAATAATCTTTAATTTCAGCAAATGTTTTAGTTTTATCTGCATCCGCTTTCTTCTGAAAGACGGGGTCAAGTTTGCCACTTTGCAGTAAAGGATAAACGGATTGCCAGACTCCATCCCAGTCACTGAGCGTTCGGTTTTGTACATTGGCATCATCAAAAACACCATTAGCAGCTTTTTGTTCGACCTCTGTTAAGGGTTTGCCGTGTGAGTGATGACCATGCGAAAAGGCAGGAGCGCTAACAATAAAGACACCTAAAGCAACAGCCAGTTTGTGAAGACGAATCGCCAAAACAGTTTCCTCCAGAGTCATTGTATATGATGTGTAATGTTATATTGTAACGTATGGCAAAATGCAACAACTCTTAGGAGATGAGAGCATAGTTTTCTCAGGTGTACTTATCTATCTTATTGAAATAAAATGAATTATATTGATAATTTGAGGTTGATGACAAACGAAACATAATCTGATGTGATCTGCGTAGGCCGGATAGGGCGCTCGCGCCGCATCCGGCAGGGATAACGCGTACTTTGTCGGCAATATGAAGTTATACAGATAATTTGTTGTGAACCTGCTTGCGTAACCGGTTAAAAAGGGAACGCAACTTCTTATACCGTAAGGCTAAAAGCAGTACAGCCAGCCCAGCGTAGATGAGCGGCTGCGGTGAAATAATCTTCACTGACCACAGATAATGTATTGGGGCCAGGATCGCGACAAGATAGACGAAATTATGCAACTGTTGCCAGTGCTTGCCGAGTTTTCGCTGCATCGCCTGGGTTGAAGTGAACGCTAAAGCAAGCAAAATTACCCAGCTGATAATACCTAACGTTAAATAAGGCCGGGTAATTAACTCCTTACCTAATAACGCCAGATTATTCACGCCCAGCTCCAGCAATGCGTAACTGGTTAAATGCAGTGTCGCCCAGGCAAAGCACCATAAGCCTAACAGGCGGCGAGTGCGTATCAATAACGGCTGTTTTGCGTAGCGTGCCAGAGGTGTGATTAACAAGGTCGCCAGCAAAAATTTCAGTGCAGTGCGACCGGTAAAATGCTGAATATCTTTCACCGGATCGGCACCCAGTCCACCGTGATTGATCGCCCAGACCAGCCAGAGAAACGGCAACAATCCGGCAAGATGCAGGCTAACTTTCAGCCATGTCACCTGTTTTGCTGTCAGACGCATTCAGAAATTCTCCCGCAAATCCAGGCCACGATACAGCGATGCCACCTGGTCGGCGTAACCATTAAACAGTAGCGTTGGCTGGCGCTGAACATCGAGGATGCCGCCTGAACCAATAAATCGTTCGGTAGCCTGTGACCAGCGCGGGTGATCAACATGCGGATTAACGTTGGCGTAAAAACCGTATTCGTCAGGCGCTGCCAGATTCCAGGTGGTTGGCGGACGCTCGCGGGTCAGCTTAATACTGACTATCGATTTAATCCCTTTAAAGCCATATTTCCACGGCACAATCAGTCGTACCGGCGCGCCATTTTGTGGCGGTAACGCCTTGCCATAAACACCCACGGTCATCAGTGTGAGCGGATGCATTGCTTCGTCGAGACGCAATCCTTCGACATAAGGATATTTCAGCCCACCGCCGATAAAGCGGTCCTGCTGGCCTGGCATCTGTTCCGGTGCATAAATTGTTTCGAAAGCGACATACTTCGCATTGCTGGTGGGTTCGGCAAGCGCCAGCAATTTGTGCAGCGGAAAACCAATCCACGGCACCACCATCGACCACGCTTCCACGCAGCGCATACGATAAATACGCTCTTCCAGCGGGAAGCGACGGGTTAAGTCATCATGATCGAGGGTCAATGGTTTTGCCACTTCGCCGCTGATTTTCAGTGTCCATGGATCGGTTTTCAGGCTACCAGCATTAGCGGCGGGATCGGCTTTATCCAGCCCGAATTCATAGAAGTTGTTATAACCGGAAACTTTATCTGCTGGCGTCAGTGGCAGGTTATTTTGCCAGGCGGCAGGCTTGCTGAACTCCAGCGGTTTTCCGGCGGGGGCGGGCGGGCGATCGTTCCCTTTAAACCAGCTAAGCAGATCGGCATGCGCAGCGTGAGGCAAAGAAAGTGCAGCTGCGCTGATGCCCAGTGCTTTTAACACCTGTCGACGCTTCATAAAGAATACCGACTCGGCCGTAACATCTGATTCTTTTAAAAATTGATTCTTTTTCATAAGCCATCACACTTTTTTGTCGTTAGCCAGCAAGAGCCGTTTACTGTTAATCTGTCAGGGAGTGTCCTCCCTAACAGTAGCAGAGATCTGCTTTTACATATTTATGCATTAACTGCCACGATAGGTTGAATACCCATATTGGCTAAGTAATAAAGGCACATGATAATGCTCGTTCACTTTATTAATATGAAATTCAACGGGGATCTCAGGGAAGAAACTTTCAAGATTTTGTTTCTTGAAATAGTCCCCGGTTTTAAATACGACACGGTAATCGCCCGTAGTTGTAGTTTGCTCGGGCCACAGTGCCTTAATTCGTCCATCCTTATCTGTTTTGGCGGTATTAAGTTGTAACCAGCCGTTGTCCGCTTTCTTTTCAAGAGTGACTGTCACGTCGGCAGCGGGTTTTCCGGTTTGCTGGTTCAAAATGTGCACGCTAAGAATGTTTTGTTGTGCGGCATAAACCAAAGAAGGTAATGA
>ERZ773109.1924-NODE-1924-length-11671-cov-17.987775_pt1 | contig 11671 bp, 9 predicted proteins | sample MGYA00580569_ERZ773109 | MGnify/ENA primary metagenome ERZ773109 (study PRJEB29015, sample SAMEA2737852) | human gut metagenome | biome: human gut; feature: human-associated habitat; material: faeces | place: China | collected 2012 ...
ACTAACAAAATTGCTCACGTTTCTATTCACCACCCATTTGCAAAAGAGGAGCTTTTTTTAAAATGTTAGCACTTAAGTGTTGACAGTGCCAAAAATGGTGTTATACTATCATTAGCAATCATAAAGAATGAGTGCTAAGTACAAGGAGGTGCTTATTTATGAATATCGAACAAATGTCAGAGCGTTTGCAGAAACTTTTAATGGATGCCATTAATTTGGCTAAATCCAACCAACATCCAAGTGTGGATACAGTGGATATGTTGGAAACGATTTTTAAGGATGATGTATTGGACGGTTTATTTGAGCGTATTGGCTTAGATAAGACGCGTGCTTTACAGATGGTTCAACAAGAATCGAGTCGTGTCGCAAAGAGCTCAACAAGTAATATAAATTTATCCAATGAAGTGCAGAAATCGTTTGAAGATGCACAAAACTGGGCAAGCCAACATGATGAGACTTATTTATCAGTTGCGAGTGTATTTTTAGCTTTATTATTTAATCGTTCTTATATTTCTAAAGAATTGGTTAGAACTTTTAACTTAAATAAGGAGGCTTGCTACAAGGCTGAATTAGAGCGTCGTAATGGTAAGAAGTTTGATACGCCAAATTCAGAAGAGAATGTAGAAGCTTTAAAAAAATATGGTCGTGATTTAGTCCAGGATGTGCGTGATGGTAAGATTGATCCAATTATTGGACGTGACGATGAGATTCGTCGTGTTATGCAGATCTTATCACGTAAGACAAAGAACAACCCCGTCTTAATTGGTGAGCCAGGTGTTGGTAAAACGGCAGTTGTCGAAGGTATCGCATGGCGTATTATGAAGGGTGATGTACCTGAGTCTTTAAAAGAAAAACGCTTGATTGAATTGGATATGGGATCTTTGATTGCCGGAGCTAAGTATCGTGGTGAATTTGAAGAGCGTTTAAAATCCATTTTGGATGAAGTCAAAAAATCGGATGGACAGATCATCTTGTTTATTGATGAGATTCATAACTTGGTTGGTGCAGGTAAAACGGAAGGTAGTATGGATGCAGCTAACTTATTAAAGCCAATGTTAGCTCGTGGTGAACTACATTGTATTGGTGCAACAACTTTCAATGAATATCGTAAATATATTGAAAAGGATGCTGCTTTAGAGCGTCGTTTCCAGAAGGTACAAGTGGCTCAGCCAAGTGTAGAGGATACAATCAGTATTTTGCGTGGATTAAAAGATCGCTTTGAAAGCTATCATGGTGTACGTATTTTGGATGAGGCTTTAATTGCGGCAGCAACAATGTCTGATCGTTATATCACTGATCGTTTCTTACCCGATAAGGCTATTGACTTAGTGGATGAGGCTTGTGCTACATTAAAGGTTGAAATGGAAAGTATGCCTCAAGAGTTGGATGAGTTGCAGCGTAAAATCTTGCAGCTACAAATTGAAAAGACTTCACTACAAAAAGAAGAAGATAAACGAGCTGTTGAGCGTAGAGAAGAGATTGAAAATGAATTGGCTTCTTTACAATCAAAACGTGATGAAATGCATTCTAAGTGGGAAGACGAAAAACGTGGTTTGGCCAATGAAAAAGAAGATAAACAACGTTTGGAGAAGGCTCGTTTAGATTTGGAGCAAGCTCGTAATGAGGCTCGTTATGAAGATGCCGCTAAACTTCAATATGGAACAATTCCAGAATTAGAGGCTCGTATTCAAAAAGAGCAGACGAGTCAAAAAGAGGATGCTTTGATTCAAGAAACGGTTAATGAAGAATTGATTGCGAAAATTGTTTCTAGATGGACAGGTGTTGAAGTAACGCGTTTAGTTGCTTCTGAAAGAGAAAAATTATTGAATTTGAAGGCAGAACTTGAAAAACGTGTAGTTGGTCAAGATGAAGCTCTAGAACTTGTGACCGATGCGATCTTGCGTTCGAAAGCACAGATTCAAGATGAAAATCGTCCAATTGGATCTTTCATGTTCTTAGGTCCTACAGGTGTTGGTAAAACGGAAGTTGCCAAGGCTTTAGCGGAACAATTATTTGATGATGAAAGACACATTGTACGTATTGATATGAGTGAGTACATGGAAAAACACAGTGTGGCACGTTTAATTGGTGCGCCTCCTGGATATGTTGGATATGATGAAGGTGGTCAATTGACGGAAGCTGTTCGTCGTAATCCATATAGTATTGTCTTGTTTGATGAAATCGAAAAGGCGCATCCAGATGTATTCAATGTATTACTTCAAATCCTAGATGATGGTCGTATTACGGATTCAAAAGGTGTTACCGTTGATTTTAAGAATACAATTATTATCTTAACATCGAACTTAGGTAGTCAATATGCCTTTGAATCTGGTGAAGTACATGATAAGTATATGGAAGAAGTAAAGCGTCATTTTAAACCAGAATTCATTAATCGTATCGATGAAATTATAGTGTTTAACGCATTAGATGATTCGGCCTTTATTAAGATTGCCCACAAGTTTGTTGGCTTGCTACAAAAACGATTGGCTGAACGTGATATTACATTACATGTAAGTGATGCCGTATATAATCAGATTGCCAAGATGGGTGTAGATCCTGTATATGGTGCTCGTCCTATGAAGCGTTATATCCAAAGAAATCTTGAAACACAGATTGCCAAGGAAATGATCAAGACAGGCGCTATGCAAGGGGATGTAATCCATGTAGATTGTCATAATGGCGAGTATACATTTGATATTCAAGGAAGATAGTGAAATATCTTCCTTTCTTTTCTTGTTTGGAGGTATAATAGTTTCAGGAAGTGATATTTATGTCTTTAAAAGATTGGATTCAAGAAAGTAATAATATAGTATTTTTTGGTGGTGCTGGTGTGTCTACAGAAAGTAACATTCCAGATTTTCGTAGTGATAATGGATTATATAAAAAGAAGTATCCATATCCGGCTGAGATTATGTTGTCGCATAGTTTTTATTTGAGTCATCCTAAAGAATTCTTTGATTTTTATTTTAATCAGATGATTTATCCAAATGCTAAACCGAATAAGGCGCATTATGCCCTTTCAAAGCTTGAAGAAATGGGTAAGCTAAAAGGGATTGTGACACAGAATATTGATGGCTTGCATCAAATGGCCGGCTCTAAAAAAGTTTATGAATTGCATGGAAGTGTTTTAAGAAATACGTGTACGCATTGTCAAACAAAGTATTCTTTAGAGGATATGATGAAGCTAAGAGATGATGAAGGTATTCCTAGATGCCCAAAGTGTGGTGCCATCATTAAGCCAGATGTTGTTTTGTATGAAGAAGGCTTAGATGAATATACATTGTATTCAGCTGTTCATGCGATTGAGCAGGCAGATCTTTTAATTGTAGGTGGTACAAGTCTTGTCGTATATCCTGCAGCTGGTTTAATTAACTATTTTCATGGCAAACATTTGGTTTTGATCAATAAAGATAGTACAAATATGGATTCAAAGGCGGATCTTGTGATTCATGATTCGATTGGTAAGGTATTAGATGATTCACTATGTGAAGTTTATGTGAAATAAACACTAAACTTGAAATTTAGACATAAATAAACTAAAATTTTATCATGTCAGAAAAAAATAAGAGATCTTTTATCTGTGATGGATTATATAACATAGAAAGAACAATGCAGTTAGACCCTGCTGCACATTCAAAATGGGAAGTGTTTTGGTTGTATCCACATATTAAGGCAATTGGTTTTCATCGTATTGCCCATTGGTTTTGGATACACAATCATACCTTTGTTGCGCGTTGGGTAAGTAATCGAGCAAGGCATTGGACAGGAATTGAAATTCACCCAGGTGCTGTGATTGGTCGTGGTTTAATGATTGATCATGGTATGGGAGTTGTGATTGGTGAAACGGCAATTATCGGTGATGATTGTCAGCTTTATCATGGTGTAACACTGGGTGGTACTGGAAAGCAGCACGTCAAAAGACATCCAACTTTAGAGGATGGTGTATATATTGGCTGTGGTGCTAAATGTTTAGGAAATATCACTTTGAAAAAGGGTTGTCGTGTAGGGGCCAATGCGGTCGTCTTAAAAGATGTTCCTGAAGGGGCAACTGCAGTGGGTATTCCTGCAAGAATTATAGAGAAGAAATAGGTGGTTGTATGTGGAAATATCGTTGTAAATCCCATTTAATAGCGTTAGTTGTAGCTTTTTTAGTTGGACTTTGCTTAAGTGCGGTTGTATTTGCGAGTGGTATAGATATGAGTTCGGATATGTTATCGAGTTCATTAAGTTCTGTGCCAGGTGTAGATACAGAATCACTGAAACAGGTTTTAACGTATCTACAAAATAATATGTGGATCTTATATGTAGGTGATGCCTTATTGATTTCAGGGATCATCAATATCATTTATATTGGGCAATATATAACAGCGCGATTCAACATCAGCCCATGGATCGTTATGTGTTTGATTTTCTTTTTACCTGAATACATGATCTATATAGGTGCCATCTTGGTTGTGCCTGCATTTATTGTATGTATTTATGGAATGTTAAGTTTGCGCAAAAGCATTTCGAAAGAACGTCGCGAATTTAATTTTACAAGTGATGATGAATTGGTTCGTATGTATAAGATTCATCATGAATTGGATGAGTCTTATAAGGATCTCGCAAAAACTTGCCGTAAAAATGTGCGTAAATTAACAGGTATTTATGCGTTAGGTATTGTTGCCCTATTTGTGATTTTAATTGCCGTAAATAACATGATGCTTCTAGCTGTATTGTTGATGTTCTACTTATTTGCATTTAATTTAGTGTTACGTTATCGTGCTGTATCACTTTTACCAATCACAAAATTATTATATGAAGATTGTAATCCTGAGGCTTGTGCGAGTGCCATTATTTACTATTGCACAAATTCAAAGGGACATACACGATTGTGCCAGCACACATTGCTTGCACAATGCTTGATTTATTTAAATGATGCTGAACTTGCTCAAGATGTATTGATCAGCTATCCACGTAAGGATGCATCGAGTTCTTTACAATATTGGTCATTGATGTCTTACATCTATTATATGTTGAAGGATGAAGAGGCTTTATCTCGTTGTAAAGAAGAGGCACAAAATATTCGTCTTCATTATGGACGTGCAGGTGTTATGATTCAAAGTGAAGAAATGGCGGCTATTGAAAATAAGATTCATCTTATGGATGGGGATTTGAATACTTGTAAGAAATATTATTTACAAGGTCTACAAAGAGCGGCTTTTCCTTTCCAGCAAGTAGATTCATGTTACTACATCGCGTTGATCTCCTTTGTAGAAGAAGATTATAAATTGGCTCGCTTGTATTTTGAAAAAGTACTTGAGCTTGGAAATCGTATGTATTTTGTGAAAAAAGCGAAAAACTACTTAGATAAGATTGAAAAGATCAATCCTGAAACATCCAGTGATGAAGTAGAATATTCGTAGTGAATGAAAAATAGATTTCGCAAAAGCCAGTAATGTGGCCAAACATAAATGTGAACACAAAACTCAATCCAATGTTGATAAAAAACAGGATTGAGTTTTTATTTAAGTTAACCGGAATATAAAGAAACCATTCAAGGATAAACCAGGCTACAAAAAGAATGGAAAGCCATACGTGTAGATCTTTTAAAATCGTAATATCGTTATATGGAATTGAACAAGAAAGAATCATGCCTAAACAGATTAGGGCATGATTTTTTTTATTGTAATTTACGTTATATTTTTCCCATATTTTTTTTGAATAATAATAAAATCCGATTGATGAACTTAGTGCCCATAAAAATAAATAGATGGGATGATGCAACTGATTTCCAATATAGGTTTGGTTGTCATAGAAGACGTCAATCCAGAAAAATGGAAGGAAATTCAGGATGGTTTGGATTAAATAAACGTGAATATAAGTTAGAAATTTCATCATTGTTTCATTTTAGACAAAAAAGTGCGAAAAATCAAAAAAATAATGAAAGTTTTCTGGAAAAAGTGCTAAAAAAAACGTTTAAGAGTATGGAGGTGATGAGATGTCCGAATGGATTGAACAAGATCACATGGATGAAAATCACTTGTATGTTCATTTGAAAAATCCAGAATTACTCGACCTATCCATTTTTGATCGACTGTCGAACGATGATTTTTGTCTGCCATGTATGTTGACGAATGAAAAAACGGCATCGATGGTGTATGCGATTGAAGGCTATATTCCTTTACATGATTTTTTAAGTCAGTATGTGTTTGAAAAAGAAGAAGGCTATATATTCTTGCATCAGTTATTTGAACAAGCTATCGCATCCAATCGCAACAAGCCCGTTCTATTTGATCCAGACTATGTGTTTGTGTCTAGTTTTGGTGATCGTTTTGCGTTTGTCGTCGTGCCCATTCAAATATCGAATTGGATGTTTCAAAAGGATATGTCAGAAAAATGGGTGGAGTATATCGCAAAAACAATGCAGACTACAACGGCTTTTGAAATCCCTGGATTTTTATTGAAGTTTTTAAAGAGTGCAGAGTTCAGCTTACCCAATCTTGTCTTAGGTCTGGATAACATACGAAATTTATATTATCCGAAAAAGTTTTCTTTCTTTAAAAACAAGAGGATGCAGACATTTAAAGTCAAAGAACCCATACAAGCTTTCCATAAGTCGAAGCCTGTTGAATCTGTTTTGGAAGAAAAAACACAGCTTTTACAAGTAAAAGTAGACTTTTGTGCCTACTTGTTATGGAATCAGGAAAAATATGCATTGAGCAATGAAATCAATCTAGTGGGAAGAGCGATGGTATGTGATGTACGTATACAAGATGCGAGTGTTTCTTTAAAACATGCCAAAATCGTATGTGAAAATGATCGGTATTATATACAAGATCTAAAGAGTACGAATAAGACGTATCTGAACGAAAAAGAAGTAAAGCGTAAGATGCGATTAAAAGATGGCATGATGATACGGTTTGGTGATGTCGTGTGTGAATTTAAAGAACAATAGATATAAGATCATACATACCTATAATGCCAATGTCTATCGTGTCATGGATGAAATGAGTACGTGTGTTTATATTCTAAAAATCTGTCCAGATCATGAAACAGAACGATATAAACATCAATTTAAAACGGAAATCAATGTGCTCTCTAACTTAAATTCGATTCATGCCCCTAGCTTGATCACTTGTTTTGAAGAAGACTTTGCGCAATGCTTTGTCGAAACGTATATTCCAGGAATGAATGCGAAACAATACTTTCAAAAACATCGTTGTGTATTTAAGAAGTATCAATTACTTTTTGATGTTTTAAAAGTCCTGCAGGACTTGCATCAGATTGGCTATCTCTATATTGATTTAAAACTTGAAAACATTATTTATTATCAGAACCATTTTTATTTAATTGATTTTAATGCATGTATTGAACATCACTCTCATGTGGCAGTGATGGCATCCAAATCCAATTGTGCACCTGAATTATTCACACTGAGTGAAAAGGATATTCGTTGTGATATCTATGCACTTGGCTCTTTAGTACAAGAACTATTTGGCGTTTTCATGATGCCTGTGATTCTTTTGTGTCATCAAAAACAAGAGCGAAGAATATCTCGATTATCCACATTTAAGAACTTGATTTTTATACATATTATCATTCGAATCCTACTTGTACTTTCTATATGTATTCTGTCTGTCTTCCGTACAAGTCCAAAAAGTGTCTTTGATGCGTACTACAACCATCATCAAGTTGCCTTATTTGAAAAAGCGTATAAAGAGTCTGATAAAAAAGATCGTTTATATACGTGGATCTATAATGGCTGGATTTTAGATGAAGTATATGTCAATGAACAAGCATCTTTATTTTTAATGGAGGAGGCAATAGCGACAAAAGATGCTACTTTGATTCGATATGTATATGATCGTGTTTCTTTAGAAAAATGGCCAGAGCTACAAGCACTGGTGTTAGTGTATTTAAAGCCAGATGCCAAGCATATTGAAACGTGTATTAAGCTAGTTAATTCGAATAATTTGCTTCTAAAAGATAAATTGGATGTTTTAAATCAATGCCTACAGCTTGGTCTGCATAAAGAAATCAAAATTTCGATTCAACCGATTAAAGAATGGATTGAAAGTATGGATGCAGAGACATTAAAGATGTATCAAGCCGAATTTGAAAATCTAGGATGTAATTACTTGGAATATGTACTTTTATTACGAAATAAGGAGTGTGAGAATATGGAAATTCCAGTGGTTTTTGTTGACAATTTGAAAAGTGAAAGATGGAAAAATCTTTATGAATTTTGGAGGAGTTTATGATTTCTCTACAAGATGTTGAATATACAGATTTTATATATTGGCAGGAAACAGAAAACTTTATCAATGGTGTAGCTTCTGCGACAGGAAATATTGAGTTATTTTTTGATGAAAAAGTAGATCGAGATTCCAGTTTAGTTCTTTATGATGGCAAAGAAATTGATTTAAATAATGAACATACTTTTATCGACATTCAAAAAGAAGGAATCACACAACTCGTATTCATCTTAAAAGATATAGATGGCTATGCGTTACAGGAAGGTGAGAAGACGATTCTATTAGATACGACAAGGCCAGATATTGTATTGAATACAAATAATCAAAAGATTCTAGATGTACTTCCTTTAGAAGATAAAGAAACCATTCATGTAAAGATCTTCGAAGAAAACGTCGAAAGTATTCAGGTCTATTTAGATGATGAACAAATAGATTGTGAAGGTCTTGAATTTGATGTGGATGTTACATCTAAAAATCAATCTTTACGAATCGTTTGTACGGATATTGCACAAAATAAGGTGGAAAGAGAAATTAAAATCTTACCTATTGAATATCCTGAATGCCTATTAAATTCTGCCGTGTATACAAAAGAAAATCATTCAAATCTTCAATTTGAATCGATATGTAAACAGGCGTTTAATTTGCACGTGTATTGTGATGGCATTTATTACTATTCGCTTGATTTAGAAGATAAAGATCAAGTGGTAATCGATCATTCAAAAAATGGAAAGTATACATTTGAGTTAGAATACAAAGTGTATCCACAATTTAAAAAACGTATTGAAGGTTCTATTGAATATTCGAATATTTTGCCAGTAGTCACATTAACGCCTTCAAGTAAGCTATCCAATGAGGATGTTATCGTGAATGCGATTCGCAATGTATCTAAATTAGAAAGAGGATATATCGATGTAGATCTTAATGGTATTAAGACGCGCTATGCGCTCAATGAAACAATTCGTTTACCAGCCATACATAATCAGGATGTCATCTATTGTGTGAGTGCATATGCCAAAGATATATATGGACATGAGGTAAGTGATCAAATCTATGTCCAAATTGATAAAAAGGCCCCTGCGAGTCAATTGTTTATGAATAATGAAATAGTTGTGGATCGCATGAAATTAAAGAAGCTGCCAAGTTTAGAGTACAAGTTTGATGATTCAAATGCGTACATGCGAGTGGAGTATTATTTAAATGATACGTTCATGGATATGGATTTTGAGAAAGTCTTTAATCGTATGGTCAAAGATGATGTATTAAAAATTGTGACATATACAAGTGATGCGTTAATGAATCTAGAAAAGAAAGAATATGAATTTGTGTTTAGTCCGGATAAAGAAATTGAAATGGTTTCAAAGAGTGAACAAGTTCTAGAAAAAGATGAAGTGGTTGAATTTGAACGTGTCTGGGTTGTGAATGAAGACAATGAAGTGGTCTTAAAAAAGAATACGAAGCATATTCAAAAGGCTTCTAAGCCCGAAATTCACTATAGGCGTAAAAAGAACAAGGTACAAATATGGTCTGAAGATAAGATCGAGTATGTTTTAGTCAATGGTAAGCGTATTTTGATTGAAAAAGATGTGGTGGGACACGATTATGTTGAAATTTCTTTGAAGAAGAAAAAGACGTCGATTGAGGTAAAGACAAAGCATCGCGAAGCATTAAAAAAAGAGGAAATCAAAAGGTCAGCTGTGAGAATCACTTTTATGCAGAAAATACGGATGTGGTTTAAACAAATCTTTAAATTATGATCAAACTATGGGTATACACAGATTCATCCTGTCACTACTTTGATTTAAACTGCATAAAGTCATTTTTAAAGTATTCCTTTGAAAAAAGAAAAAATGGTGTGTGTATCGTATGGAATCAATCTAAAAAACTATTGCGGTATGGCGAATCATGCATTTTAGAAGAAGCTTTATTCTATCTAGAAGAAAAGGAAAGTACAATGTGTCATTTTCCGATTTCTAAAAAGATAAAGGTTGGAAGAAGTGATGCGTGTGAGATTCAATTATGTACAAATGGCGTATCTAGATATCATTTTCAAATTGAAGAAGGTGTATTACAGGATTTTGATAGTTTAAACGGTACGTATGTCAATTCAAAACGAGTAAAATGTTGCAGTCTTTGTATGCAGGATGAAATCGTGTTTGCGAATATTCGCATGATTTATTTAAAAGACTATGTACTTTTGGATATGGTCAATAATCCGTATATAAATGCAGAGCTAGATTGTAAAAATAGAGCGTATTATCCGTCTGATTTAAATGTTGAAATGCCAAAGGTTCAAAAGTTTGATATTCAGATGCCGCAAATTATGCGTACTGTGCAAAAACAAAGTCTATTTAGTGCGATAGGACCGAGTTGTATGATCGCAAGTTCGGGTTTTATTTCTTCCATTCTAATTGGATATCTTCAAAAACAAAGAATAGAAACCCTCTTCACAAGTATGATCAGTTCTTTGACAATGGCATTTACTTTTATGGTGTATGGTTTATATAACCGGAATTATCAATATAAGTTAAGTGTAAAAGAGAGCACCAAAAGTATCGATATGTATAATGCCTACATTGAGAAGATGTATGAAAAGGGTGCTGTATCTAAAGGAGCATTTGAAAAGAAGATTGATGAATATATTTCTAAATATATAGATACATATCAACACGAAAACAGAGATGTGATCTATGTGGGGTGTACATACGACAAGTGGTGTGAAGTCAGTTATCGTGAAGTTTCGTATGAATATGCACTCAATGATTTGATGCAGAAAAGAGAACAGTTGATTTCAAACTTAAATCAATCTGTTCAAGTTCCAGTCTTTTTGAAACAAGGAGTGGTACTACGTCAAGAAAAAGGACTCATAAAATAGATAAATTCTAAATTCTAATGCTTTGAATAATAATTATTCTCATATTGATTTGGTGATTCATAACCGCAATGGCTATGGATTCGTATTGTGTTGTAGAATGTTTCTATATATTCGAAACACAAATCATATGCATGATCATAATCATAAATCAAAGTACGATTTAACCATTCTCTTTTAATTACTGAATGGAAAGATTCTATGCATGCATTATCCCAAGGCGTGCCTTTTTTTGAATAACTTAGAATCAATCCTGCTGTTAATTTTTTATAAAGTTTGCTTGTATAATGTACTCCTCTATCCGAATGTATAATTACAGGATTCGCTGTTTTTCTGCGCTTTCTAGCCATCTCTATACATTTCAATACTTCTTCCACTTCCAATGTTCTTGATAATGTCCATGCAATTATTTTTCTTGAATATAGATCCATTACACTTGTAAGGTATACAAATCCTTCCAAGGTAAATATATACGTTATATCTGTACACCATGCCTCATTTGGCTTACTTGGTGAAAAATCTCTTTTTAAAATGTTATGCAGCTTTGTTGAAAAATCACTATCAA
>ERZ773109.1925-NODE-1925-length-11668-cov-4.044950_pt1 | contig 11668 bp, 12 predicted proteins | sample MGYA00580569_ERZ773109 | MGnify/ENA primary metagenome ERZ773109 (study PRJEB29015, sample SAMEA2737852) | human gut metagenome | biome: human gut; feature: human-associated habitat; material: faeces | place: China | collected 2012 ...
AACACAGAACAGGGAACACGGCCTGTTTTGCATGCCTGCTGTTTCCGATAACTTTCTGCTAAATTCCCCGAAAGTGCTGACATGAAGGCATCAAAAATGTTATAATGGCACGAACGGTACCTTATTTATGACTGTGCATGCCTTTTCCCCAGTTGCCGCACTCCCCCGTGCGCCGTCATGGACCGAATTTTATGGCACACTTGTGCCAAAAAGGAGGCTGGCTTATGATGGATACGCCCCGCGAGAACTCCACTCACGACTCCGGTGTTTAGCTTCTGGACAGGATCATGAACCAGATGAACGCAGGCGTTTATATCACCGATGTGGACACGGACGAGATCCTGTTCATGAACAGCGGCATGAAAAAGCAGTTCGGCCTTGTGGAGCCGGAGGGAAAAATCTGCTGGCAGGTGCTTCAAAAAGGGATGAGCGAGCGCTGTCCCTTCTGCCCCGTGCCGCGTCTGCTGCGGGACGGCCCTTCCGCAGCACCGCTCCGCTGGGAGGAACATAATACCAGCAACGGCTGCATCTATGAAAACTTCGACAGCCTGATTCAATGGCACGATGGCCGGCTCGTCCACTTTCAACATTCTCTGGACGTAACGGAATACCATAAGCTCTCCATTGCGGCAACCACCGACGAACTGACGGGCGCGCTGAACCGACGCGCAGGAAAGGCCGCGCTGGCGGAGATGGCCGCTGCATGCGCCCGAACAGGCGAACCTTTCTCGCTTTGCATGTTTGATGTGAACGACCTGAAAAAGGCCAATGACCATTTCGGGCATGCTGCCGGAGACCAGCTGCTCGTTTCCATTGCAGAGGCAGTGCGCGGCGTGCTGCAGGAAGGCGATGTGCTCTGCCGCCTGAGCGGAGATGAATTTCTGGCGCTGATGCGCGGCGCACCACGAGAGCAGGCGGTACAGCGTATGAATACAGCGCTGGCAGCCCTGCATGGAGTCCAGGCGCTGTCCGAGCAGGCGGACGCGTTTTCCTTCGGCGTTTTAACGCCGGAGCCGAACGGTCCCGCGCGCTCCGTCGCACAGCTATTAAGCGACGTGGATGAAAAGCTCCACGAAAAAAAGCGGCGTCTCCACATCGCCAACGCCCAGTACGCGTTGCTGCATTCCCCACAGCGCAGCCCCGGCGTGGACTTCACCTATGATACGATTTATCTGCTGGACGCTCTGGTGCAGAGTACCGACGACTATGTCTACGTCTGCAACATGAAAACCGGCGTTTTTTGTTATCCCCAGGCCATGGTGGACGAGTTTGACCTGCCCGGCCGCGTCATTGCCAACGCGGCGGCCGTCTGGGGTGCGAAGGTGCATCCCAACGACAAGCAGGCGTTTCTGGAAGCCAACCAGGAAATCACGGACGGCCGTGCCGACAGCCATTGTGTCGAATATCGCGCCTGTAACCGCCACGGCGAATGGGTTTGGATGCGTTGCCGCGGGCACCTGGAACGCGACGCGGGCGGCGAACCCGTATTGTTTGCGGGTATCATCACCAACTTGGGAAAAAAGAACAAAGTGGACCACCTGACGGGCGTATTTAACAAATTCGAATTTGAGCACGAGGTGCGCCGCCTGCTGGACGCCCAGCCCCGCGAAGGTGTGTGCGTTCTGTTGTTCGGCATCGACGGCCTTAAACGCATCAACGGCCTGTACAATCGGTTGTTTGGGGATGAGGTCATCCGTATTGTCTGCCAAAAACTGCAGACGCTCGCTCCTCCGGGGGGCACAGTTTTTCGGCTGGACGGCGATGAATTCGGGGTCGTCCTGCGCGGCGGCACATTGCGCGCTGTCCAAGGCTATTTCGGTGCTGTGCAGCAGGCCTTCAGCACACAGCAAACCTTTGACGGCAGTAAATTTTTCTGTACGCTGTCTTGCGGATGTGCCTTTGCCCCGCACGACGGCACCACCTATCTGGGCCTGCTGAAGTGCGCCAGCTCTACGCTGGACCACGCCAAGCGCCACGGGAAGAACCGCATGGAGGTATTTTCGTCCGCCATTCTCGGCCCGGCTGAGCGAGCCATGGAGCTGACGGAGCTTCTGCGGGAAAGCATCGAAAACGGCTGCAATGGCTTTTCTCTGCATTACCAGCCTGTCTTTTCGCCGGACGGGCGCCTTTGCGGCGCAGAGGCACTAAGCCGCTGGCAGTGTGCGCGGTTCGGCAGTGTGCCGCCCGGTGAGTTCATCGCACTGCTGGAAAAGAACGGCATGATCCTTTCCTTCGGCCGCTGGGCCTTTCGGCAGGCGGTGCGCCAGTGCGCGGTTTTTCTGGATGAGTATCCGGCGTTCAGCATGGCTGTCAATCTCTCCTGCCTGCAGCTGGAGGACCCGACCCTAGTGGAATATCTGGCCCAAACGCTGCGCGAAGAGGGCGTGAGCGCGGAGCATATCATCGTGGAACTGACGGAAAGCTATCTCGCGCCGAATCTGGAACGGCTTTCGGGACTTCTGGCACAGATGCGCGGCCTGGGGCTGCGTGTGGCCATGGACGATTTCGGAACGGGTTATTCCTCCCTCAGCGTCCTCAAGCACGCCCCTGTCGACATCGTGAAAATTGACCGGAGCTTTGTACAGGGGCTGTGCGGCAGTGCTTTCGACCACTCTTTCGTACACCTGATGGTGGAGCTTTGCCACAGTGTAGGCATCCGCGTGTGTGTGGAGGGCGTAGAAACTACGGCCGAGCTTGCCGCTTTGCAGCCTTTCGGCGCGGATTATCTTCAGGGGTTTTTGCTGGGACATCCTGAGCCCGCAGCCCGTTTCGCGCCGTTGTTCCTGTAAGTCGTGCAAAGACAGCCGCTGCACTACTGTTTTTGACGCATCTCCGGGCGCTTGGACTCCAAGCGGTGTGCCGTTCTGGCTCATGTGGCCGCATGGATTGCTTTGCTGCGCAAAGCCGCCAGAAAAAACCGCTTTCCCTCGCGAGGGAAAGCGGCTTTTGATTTACCTTACGGAGCTATTTTTCCGGTATCCGCGCGGCATATTCCTTAATTTTTTCAAAGCTCTCCGCACTGATGACATGCTCCACACGGCAGGCGTCCTCGGCCGCTGTCTCGGGCGAGACACCCAAACGAATCAGGCAGTCCGTCAACAGGCGGTGACGCTCATACACGCTCTCCGCCGCCGCGCGGCCCGTCTCTGTCAGACGGATGAAGCCGTCCCGGTCCACCGTGATGTATTCCGCACCGCGCAAAAGGCCCATGGCCCGGCTCACACTGGGCTTTGTAAACCCCAGCTTTGCGGCGATGTCAATGCTGCGTACCGCCCCTTTTTCATTCTGGAGCACCAGAATCGCCTCCAGATAATCTTCACGCGATTCAAACGAACGCATTTCTCGTCCCTCCTGTCTGTGCTGTTTTGGGGCATGCGGCCCGTTGAACCAGGCCCTTGTAATAAAAACAGGCTGTAAACTATGTTTTAGTTTACCACATCCGCGCCGCTTTCTCAAGCGCGGCAGAATATGGCGTCGCCCGCGCGGCAAAATACCGCGCGGGCGATGTTCCGTCTGTTTGAATTTCCCGTCGAAGATTAATGAGTCATCCACAGTGTGAAAGCTGCCGCCAATGCAGCGCAGCCAACCAGCAAATACAGCCATTGAACCGGACGGCGCGCATGGGTTTTCTGCCCCGGCACAGCGAACGCCCCTTTCTCTTCACCGCATCGGGTGCGGCTTCATTCCATGGTTCTATTAAACCACAGAAAAAGAACGATCCTGCTGCCGAAAGCCTTACAAAAAACTTACGGTTTTTATCCGGCGCGTCACAGCACACATTCCGGGTTGCCCCGCTGCCGGCTCACCTCGGCAAGCATGGCCAGTGTCACCCTGTCCAACACATCGTTCACCGCGTCATCCATCTGTTCCCACAGCCAGCGCGTGGCGCACTGCTCCGCCCGCGGGCATTCCGGCGCGTCCTGTGCAAGGCACGCTACCGTAGCAAGGTCGCCCTCCGTCAGCCGCAGGATCTGCCCCGCTGTGTATTTCTCGGGGGCATAGGCCAATCGGTAACCGCCTTGTGCGCCGCGCACGCTGCGCACAAAGCCCGCTTTTACAAGCTGTGAGATGATCTGCTCCATATACTTTTCGCTGATCTGCTGACGCGCAGCAATGCTTTTGACCGAACAGTACTCCTCAGGGTCCGCCAGTGCCAGATCCAGCATCAGGCGCAGCGCATAGCGCCCCCGGGTAGAAATTTTCATGATACACGCATCCCTCTTGTTCCCCGCAAAAGGTGCAGAGATTTCTTCTTTTTATTATAAACGGGGAATTGCGCGGCCGCAAGTCAAAACCGGCAAAATAGATACGCTTTTTACTGCTTTTCTCCACAAAAAGACAAAGCAGGCCGCCCCGCGGGCTCTCTTTTCCAGAAAGGCCCTGCGGAACGGCCTGAAAACGGCGCAGAGCGTACCGGCGCTTTACAGCTGATGCGCAAAGCCCTCGGCCAGCTTCTGCAGCTCGCCCTTCGTCGTCACACGCGCGTCCCATTGCAGGATCTGCGCGCGCACCGTTCCGGGCAGCGCGATCCACACATCCCGCAATTCCGGGTCCGCGCGGTAATATTCATCCAAAAGCATGCTCAGCCCTCCGTTCTGCGTCCGCCGTCGTACAGCTTGGCCAGATTTTCAGCAAATACAGCCAGGCTGTCCAGATCCTCCAGCTCCACATCCGCGTGGCGTACGGCATTTTGTACGGGAGCCGGCAGGTTTTGATAAAATACGAGCATTTCCGGCGTGTAATCCTCAAGATTCTGCATTCTTTTCACCTCTTGCGGTTAGGATGCGCGGCGGCCGGGAAAATATTCAAACGGTAAAAAACCCCTGCGGCGGCCGGGAAAACCCATTTGGGGGTTGGCACTGGCGCATGGGGCGTGGTATGATAAGGTCAGGAATCAATGTAAATGCCACTGGCGGCGCAGTGCGCCGCTCAAGCGAAAGGATCCTTGTTATGCAATACACATCACTGCCCGACGGGTTCACCATTCAGGAGCTGAACGCCTCCCATCTGGAGCAATTCAACGCACTGCTGCGCTATGCGTTCCAGGTAACGGAAGAGGAGCTGGTCCAGGTGGGCTGGCAGGAGGATGAAATCAAGCAGTCAAAATTCCCCATTCTGGAATCAGCCCATGTACTGGGCTGCTTCGAGGGCAAAACGCTGGCCGCGCAGATCGCCGTATATCCCATGCAGGTAAATGTGGAAGGCGCGCTGCTGGATACCGGGTTCGTCACCGGCGTGGCCACCTATCCGGAATACGCGGGCATCGGCCTGATGAGCACGCTCATCCGCCAGGCGCTCACCGATATGCGCGGGCGCGGACAGAGCATCTCGTTCCTGTGCCCGTACTCCATCCCCTTTTACCGTCACAAGGGCTGGGAGATCGTGTCGGACAAAATGACGTTCCGCATTCGGGACAATCAGCTGCCCAAGCCCCAGCCTGTGCCGGGAAAAGTGCGGCGCATCGCCTGGGACGATCCCTCGCTTGCCGCGGTGCATGACCGCTTTGCCGCCAAAACACACGGCTGTCTTGTGCGCAACGCGCTGGCCTGGGATGAATACTGGCGGTGGGATGTGGACGACGAGGTCGTGGCCATGTACTACGACGCCGCGGACGAGCCGCAGGGTTATCTTGTCTATCTGCTCAAGCGCGAGATCTTCAAGATCAAGGAAATGGTATATCTGAACGATGAGGCCCGGCGCGGCATGTGGGATTATGTCACGGCCCACTATTCCATGGTCACCGAGGTCTCCGGCTGCAACTATACCAACCATTCGCTGGCTTTCACGCTGGAGGACAGCGATATCCGCGAGACCGTGCAGCCCTATGTGATGGCGCGCATCGTAGATTTTGCGGCGTTCATCATGAGCTATAATTTTGCCGAAGCCTCCTCGGGCGATGCCATAACCTTCCGCATCCACGACAAAGTGCTGGACTGGAACGAACAGGAGTTTACCGTGCGGTTCCATGCAGACGGCACACATACGCTTTCGGCGGAACCGTCGCCCTACACCGCGGAAATGAGCATCGGCACGGCCACCTGCATGCTGATGGGTTACAAGCGCCCTGCATACCTGAAAAGCATTGACCGCCTGACGGCGGACGCCAAGACCACGGCGCTGCTGGAACGGCTGATTCCCACGGGCAAGGCATATTTTTCAGATTATATCTGAAGCATTCCACGCAGAGCAATGCAAGACCGGGAGCCTTCCAGGCTCCCGGTCTTGTTTTGTAAATTATTTGCGGTCGTGCAAAGGCACATAGTCCACCCGCGGTTTGACACTCTTGTATGCAGGACGGATGATCTTGCCCGCATTGATGAGCTCCTCGATGCGGTGGGCGCTCCAGCCCGCGATACGGCTGATGGCGAAAATGGGGGTATACAGCTCCAGCGGCAGGTCCAGCATGCTGTAAACGAAACCGCTGTAAAAGTCGATGTTGGCGGAAACGCCCTTATAGATCTTACGCTCTTCTCCGATGACCTTGGGCGCAAGGCGCGCCACTGCTGCATACAGCGCATATTCCTCATGGCGGCCCTTCTCCTCAGACAGCATCTCCACAAAGTGTTTGAACACATTGGCGCGCGGGTCGCTCAGGGAGTATACCGCATGGCCCATGCCGTAGATCAGGCCCGCTCTGTCGAAGGCTTCCCTGTGCAGCAGCGCGCGCAAATAGGCCTCGACGGCCTCTTCGTCCGTCCAATCCCTGACATTCTGTTTCATGTCTTCGAACATCTGGACTACCTTGATGTTCGCACCGCCGTGCTTGGGCCCTTTCAGGCTGGCCAGAGACGCCGCCACGGCAGAATAGGTGTCGGTGCCCGAAGAAGTAACCACATGCATGGTGAAGGTCGAGTTGTTGCCGCCGCCGTGCTCGGCGTGCAGCACCAGCGCCAGATCCAGGATTCGGGCCTCCAGCTCGGTATATTTGCCATCCGCGCGCAGGATGTGCAGCAGGTTTTCAGCGGTGGAAAGCTCGGGCACGGGGTTGTGGATGAACAGGCTTTTGTCCAGCACATAGTGGCTGTACGCCTGATAACCGTATACCGAGAGCATGGGGAACAGCGCAATGAGCTGCAGGCACTGGCGCAGTACATTCTCGGTGCTGTTGTCCGTGGCCCGGGCGTCGTAGCTGTACAGCGTCAGCACACTGCGGGCCAACGTATTCATCATGTCGGCGTTGGGCGCCTTGAGGATGACGTCGCGCACGAAATTCGTGGGCAGCGAGCGGTAGCCCGCCAGCAGCTTCTTAAAATCATCCAGCTGTGCCTCATCCGGCAGCGCGCCAAACAAAAGCAGATAAACGGTTTCCTCAAAGCCGTACCGCTTTTCGCGGATAAATCCCGATACGATCTGCTCCACATCCACGCCGCGGTAAAACAGCTTGCCTTCGCAGGGCACCTTTTCGCCGTCTACCATTTTGCTGGACTGTATTTCACTGATCTCTGTCAGGCCTGTGAGCACGCCGTTGCCGTTCAGGTCGCGCAGGCCGCGGTTGACAGCGTACTTCACATACATTTCCGGCTCGATGACATTGTCCGCAAGGCACAGCTTCGTCAACGCCTTGATCTCGGGCGTAATGGCCGAGTAATCGATGGATTTGTCGATGGGCATAGTGGTTCCTCCTTTTCCCGTTGTTCCCGCCGCGTTGCGGCGAAAAATTCTTCTAAAATAATGTGAACATGTTCATTATACCATAAAATCAGCAAATAATTGTTAACAATCTGTCACTCGCGGTAAAAAATATCCCGATAAAAAACGTCCCGGCGCCGCGAAAATACGGTGCCGGGACGGCGGGCTTCAATATTCTGTGCCGGAAGCCTCGTTGTTGAATATTTTGATGGCACTGGATGTACCCAGCCTGTCGGCGCCAAGCGCGATGAAGCGTTCCATATCCGCCACGCTTCGGATACCGCCTGCCGCTTTGATCCTGCAGCGGCCCTTCACACACCGCGCAAACAGCGCGATATCGTCGAATGTGGCCCCGCCGGTGGAAAAGCCGGTAGAAGTTTTAATGAAATCCGCTCCCGCTTCACACACCACGCCGCACATCGTTTCCTTTTCCGCATCTGTCAGCAGGCATGTCTCGATGATAACCTTCAGCACCTTGTTCCCCACGGCCTGCTTCAGAGCGCGGATCTCATCCCGCACGTAATCGGTATCCCCCATTTTCAGCCGGCCGATGTTGATGACCATATCGAACTCCTCGCATCCCTCGGCCAACGCCTGCTTTGCCTCAGCCACCTTTGCCGCCGTCGTCGTGGCTCCAAGCGGGAACCCGATGACCGTGCACACAGGCACGCGGCCGCCCAGATATTCCACGGCACGTTCCACCCAGCACGGGTTGATGCAGATGGATGCGGTGCTGTTTTCCAACGCCTCATCGCAGATACGGCGGATGTCCTCCCAGCCTGCGTCCGCTTTCAGCAGCGTGTGGTCTACCTTTGCCAATATCTCCTGTTTTGTCATACAGCTCCTCTTTTCCCGGGCGCGCAGCCCGTCTGTGTCTATTTGTTCCGCCCGCACCGGGCGCTTTTCTTTATTGTACCCGTTTTCCCTGCGGCGCGCAAGAAAACCAAAGGCGGGACAGCCGCAGCCGCCCCGCCCTTTTGCGCTTGAAAGCAATTATTTCACTTCGGTGACGACAACAGCCTTCACGGGGATATCCGTAAGGGCGATCTCGTTGTTGTCCGCATCCACATTCTTAAGGATGTCGGAAGCGATGTTGTTTGTGTTGTTCTGCAGCGCGGCAAACAGCGTGTCATAATCCGCTTTCGCAAAGCTGTCGAACTTGGCGGTGTCCATGGCCAACGCAACACCGTTGTTGGCCGCGTCGTAGACCTTGTTTTCGCCGCCGGGGAAAGAACCGTTGTAATATGCGGCAATCATATCATAAACGGAGGTGCCCAGGCCCTTCATCGCGGAGGTGATAACCGTCTCGGATTCGCCGGACTGGTCCACGTCCACACCGATGACCTTGGTACCGGCCGCTTCCGCAGCCGCCATCACGGAGTTTCCGACAGCGCCGCCCGCTGCAAAAATGACCTCGGTGCCGTTGTTGTACCAGGACGCGGCCTGGTTCTGGGCTTCCGGCGTGGCGTCAAAGCCGGTGTAGTTGTACATCAGCTCAATGCTGCCGTCAGCCATGCCGAGCTCCTGCGCGGCATACTCGGCGCCCTGCACAAAGCCGTAGCCGTATTTTACAACGGCAGGCACGGCCATACCGCCCATATAGCCCAGCTTCGTCATGCCGTCCTTGACGGCCGCATAGCCGGCCAGGAAGCCCACCTGCTCCTCGGCGTAGGTGATACCCACGCAGTTGTCGGCGGTCTTATAGTTGTAGTCCGCATCATGCGGGTTGCCGTCAATGAGGATGAACGTCACGTCCGGATACTGGTCCTGCGCGATGTAAACAGGCTCCTCAAACAGGAAGCCCGGCGTCACGATGACCTTCGCACCGTTCTTCACAGCCTGGTCGATGGATTCCAGGTACGCGGTGGTGCTCTTTTCCGTGGGCTGATAATACTGGTGGGAGATGCCTTTTTCCTCGGCATACTTCACCAGGCCCTCCCAGGCGCCCTGATTGAAAGATTTGTCGTCGATGGTACCAATGTCGGTGATGAGGGCAAGTTCCGCTTTTTTGCCGCCGGCGGCACAGCCGGCGAACACGGAAAGCGCCAACACGACAGCCAATGCAAGTGCAAGCAGTTTTTTCATGTCAACTCTCCTTTTCGGTCGTCCGTCCCGGACGGGGCGGACAGATGATTCCATTGCCGTGCATAGAACGGCAACAGCTCCTTTTTTACAGCCGCCTCCGGCGGCCGCGGCCCAAAAGCCGCTCTTATGGATTCCCTTGTCCAGTATACAGAATCCCCGTGTGTTTTTCAAGCCCGCCCGGCATGGCGCAGATTACAAATTTTTTACAGCGCCGCTGTGCAAATGCTTCAAAAGGGCCGCAGCATGCTTTTGAAAGCGCGCGGCCGGGCACGGGCCGTCCGGCTGCACCGGGGCGCTGCAGAACGGCCGCTTTTTATCAAAAAACGTCACAGCACCTTTTCCGGGCCAAAGCCCAAAGGCAGCAATTCGCCCAAAGTCATTTCCTGCCAGTCGTTTTCGCTTTTCGCCATGATGACCCGTAAATCCGGCCCGCCAAACTCGTACAGCATCTGCCGGCATACGCCGCAGGGCGATGTGATAAGCGCGTCGTCCGGCGCGCCGTCTTTTGCGCCCACCACGGCAACGGCTGCAAATTCATGCACCCCCTCGCTCACAGCCTTAAACAGGGCTGTACGCTCGGCACAGTTGGTTGGGGTGAACGTGGCGCATTCGATGTTGCAGCCCGTATAGACGCTGCCGTTTTTGGCCAGCAGCGCGGCGCCCACCTTGAAATTGGAATAGGGCGTGTAAGCATACTCCCGCGCGGCGAACGCGGCTCGGATGAGCGCTTTCCGGTCGATGTTCTGTTCCATCGTCGTCACTCCAATACACTTCCCAGCGCGATCTCCATCATATTCGTGAAGCTCGTCTGGCGCTGCTCGGCCGTCGTCTCCTCATGGGATACAAAGCTGTCGGAAATTGTGAGCAGGCACGCGGCGTTTTTTTTCGTGGCGGCCGCATTGTGGAACAGCGCAAAGCTCTCCATCTCTACGGCAAGGCAGCCCTTTTCGTCCCGCAGCTTTTCCCAATAATCCGGCTCGGCGTCGCGGTAAAACACGTCGCTGGAGTGCACCGCGCCCTCAATGAGCGGCATGCCCAGCCGCGCCGCGCTTTTGCGCAGTGCGCCGCACAGCGCCTCGGAGGGATAGGTCACGTCCTTGTCATAGCCGTTCTGCGTTTTGGCATAACTGCTTTCGCTGTATGCGCTGGTGGCCAGCACCACGTCGAACACCTTGGCCTGCGGGCTGTACGAGCCCGCCGAACCGATGCGGATGATGTTTTCCACGCCATATTGGGTGAACAGCTCCCAGGAATAAATGCCGATAGACGGCATGCCCATACCGCTTCCCATCACGGATACCGGCACACCCTTATACGTGCCGGTGTAGCCCAGCATGCCGCGCACCGAGGTAACAAGCCCCGGGCTTTCCAAAAAGGTCTCGGCAATGAATTTTGCGCGCAGCGGGTCTCCGGGCATGAGCACGGTTTTTGCAAAATCGCCCGCGGCGGCCGCATTGTGTGGGGTAGACATAGTTTTTTCTCCTTTACTGTCGGGTGATGCGCGGCCTCATACAAGGTAACGCGCGCGGATGTCCTCAAGCTCTGCCGCGCCGATTTCAAACTCGGCCCGCAGATATTCTTCAAAAGACGGATATTTTTCTTCAATGGCGTCCAGCGCACTTTCAATGCTCTCCCGCCGTACGCCTGTGGCGATTTCCGTCACCTGCTGCGCCTGCGCTGCGGGCAGTCCCGCCCGCTCCAGCATTCCGCGGAACTGGTCCCGCCCCGTGGTGCGGCAGGCATTGGTCAATAGATAATCCTCCACGATATCCTCCCGGGAAACGCCCAGCGCCTTGAGGATGAGCGCCGCCGCCACGCCCGTGCGGTCCTTGCCGGCGGTGCAGTGGAACAAAATGGGCGTTTGCCCGGCGCGGATGGCGCCGAACAGCGCCCGGTACGCCGGGTTGCCAAAGGGCTAAATGAATTATGCCTGTTTGAACATTCAACTTTACTA
>ERZ773109.1944-NODE-1944-length-11596-cov-17.921497_pt1 | contig 11596 bp, 10 predicted proteins | sample MGYA00580569_ERZ773109 | MGnify/ENA primary metagenome ERZ773109 (study PRJEB29015, sample SAMEA2737852) | human gut metagenome | biome: human gut; feature: human-associated habitat; material: faeces | place: China | collected 2012 ...
CACGCCCCAACAAGATCACTTCGGAAATGCAGACGCATTGCAGAAGTGAAGTCCCAGTGGAGCACAACATTTTCAAGAATTGAAAATTTGTGGCCACGGGACGGTTCTTGCCCTCTACCGCTGCGCTCAAAACGCATTTTCAACAAATGTTTCCGAATTGTTAAGACGCAAAAAACAAGTAGAGGTTGTTCTGCTCATGTAATGGGGTCACCGTTTGCTCCGAACGAAGTTCCTGCCCCTGTTTGTGCAGCGGCGTTGTCCGGCTCGCTCACAGAAAGTGTGAGGTCGTGGCACAGTATCTCGTTCAGACGGCTTATGTAAGATTCAAGGTACAGTATGAAGAAAGCCGGGCGCAGTGCAGACACTACAACCTGCTTCTTTCAAGCACAAGAATAACACTTTGCGGTTGTGTAGTCAACAACTAAAAACAAATTTTGGAAGATTGAACAACTACATAAGATTTTATTTGTGAAAAAGAAAAATACCGCCCACGCAGCGCAGCGATGATTTTGTCGGGTGAATCGGCGGCAAAATGAATCGGGTGTGTTGCGGGGCGGTAAATTCTTTTGCGGACTTTCCCTCACTGAAGTGGTGGGTCTCACGGTGATAACCAACCACTTTCTGTGGCTGTGTTCAAAATGAACACGACCACATCTTGTGGATGACTTGTAACCAATCCACAAAACCAGTGGGACTTACAAGAAAAATACCACGGCATGTAGAATGCGTCAAGAGGGTTTTGTAAAATTTATTGTGCTAAAGCGGTAATAGTAGGACTTATCTACTGAAAATCGAAGCGTCTAGCAAAGAATTTATGCGCACAAATTGGAAAATCGGCACATCTGTGCTATACTCAGAGCAGAATTTGTTGAGCTAAAACGGAGGTATTGAACCATGGCAGAGAAAAACACCGCCGACATTGGATTTGAAAAACAGATTTGGAATGCGGCCTGTGTACTTCGGGGCAACATGGATGCTTCGGAGTATAAGGGCGTTGTCCTTGGTCTTATTTTCTTGAAATATATTTCGGATCGTTTTGAAGATAAGTACAATCAGCTGGTTGCAGACGGTGATGGCTTTGAGGAAGATCGTGACGAGTACACATCGGAGGGAATCTTCTTTGTGCCTGCTGGTGCGCGTTGGAGCGATGTTTCTGCAAAGGCACATGACCCGGAAATCGGTCAGGTAATTGACGATGCAATGCGCGCTATCGAAAAAGAAAACGTGCGCCTGAAGGATATCCTGCCGAAAAATTTCGCACGCCAGGAACTGGATAAACGGCGGTTGGGCGAAGTCGTTGACCTGTTTACGAACATCAAAATGATTGAACACGGCAGCGAAAAGGACATTCTGGGACGCACTTATGAATACTGTCTGTCGATGTTTGCAGAGCAGGAAGGAAAGCGCGGAGGCGAGTTCTTTACGCCGTCCTGTGTTGTGCGGACGCTGGTGGAAGTGCTACAACCGTTTAAGGGACGAGTGTATGACCCTTGCTGCGGCAGCGGCGGTATGTTTGTTCAGTCTGCAAAATTTGTAGAGAACCATAGTGGAAATATCAACGATATCTCGATTTATGGACAGGATTCCAACCCGACCACATGGAAACTGGCGCAGATGAACCTTGCCATTCGTGGCATTGAACCCGACCTTGGAAAGTATGCGGCGGATACATTCCTTGACGACCAGCACCCGACCATGCGGGCAGACTATATCATGGCGAATCCACCTTTCAACCTGTCGAACTGGGGCGCAGAGCAGCTCAAAGATGATGTACGCTGGCAGTATGGTATGCCGCCTGCAAGCAACGCGAACTTTGCATGGCTTCAGCACATGATTTATCATCTTGCACCGGGTGGCCGCATGGGTATGGTGCTTGCAAACGGTTCGCTCTCTTCTCAGTCTGGCGGTGAAGGTGACATTCGCAAGAATATTGTGAATGCTGACCTTGTGGACTGTATCATTGCCATGCCGACACAGCTTTTCTATACGACCCAGATTCCAGTTTCGCTCTGGTTTATCTCTAAACGCAAGAAACAAGCCGGAAAAACGCTGTTTATCGATGCCCGGAAGATGGGCGATATGGTGAGCCGCAAGCTGCGTGAACTGACCGATGAGGATATAAAAAAAATTGCCGATACCTACAATGCTTATGTTAATGGTACACTGGAAGATGTAAAAGGTTTCTGCGCAGTTGTTGATACGGAGAAAATTGCAGAGCAGGATTATATTTTAACGCCGGGCCGTTATGTTGGGGTTGAGGAACAGGAAGATGATGGTGAGCCGTTTGAAGAAAAAATGGCTCGACTGACTTCTGAACTTTCGGATTTGTTCAAGCAGTCGCACAAGTTGGAAGCAGAAATCAAGGAGAAGCTGGGGGCGATTGGATATGAAGTTTGACATTTGGAAAGAGTGCCCGAAAGTACCGTTGCCCAGTGTTCTTTTAACGGTTGTTGACAACCGAGGAAAAACTGTACCAACTGCCCCTTCGGGACATAAACTAATTGCAACAAATTGCGTCAGAAATGAAAATCTATACCCTGTATATGAAAAAATTAGGTATCTCTCAGAGGAAACATACAGAACGTGGTTTAGAGCGCACCCTGAACCTGGAGATATTATTTTTGTGTGTAAAGGAACACCTGGAAGGGTGTGTTTGGTACCCGATCCAATAGATTTTTGTATTGCGCAAGATATGGTTGCATTAAGAGCCGATCCTAAAATTGTATATAACAAATATCTTTTAGCTGTTTTGCGTAGTTTTCAAATTCAAGAGCAAATTCTAAGTACAAGTGTAGGTGATGTGATTCCACATTTCAAAAAAAGTTTTTTCGATCAAATAATGATTCCGATACCGAATATGGATATTCAAAAGTCAATCGGTGATTTTTATTACACAATATCCGAGAAAACGGAGTTGAACAAAAAGATAAACTATTAAATTGGTCAAGTGTGTTCCGATCAGGAATGATGGCGGGGATATTCTTCATGGCACTTCCTGAAATTTCTTTGAATGTCGAGCCTGATGCTGCACTCTCAATAACCGGAAGACTGTGTTTCAAGAAAAAGTATACAAACGCTGTTCCAATTTCCGAGTAAGGTATAACAGACTTAAAGCCTTGATTGGTTGTAACTTCATTAGATGCAATTGCAATATATCCGATGGGAGCACGTGATGAAAACAATACTGTACCTTTGGGCATGACTGTTGCACTGCTGTTCTTCAAACCAAGTTCTGTGATATCATTTTCGCCATGAGATATGAATTTGGACTTGTTGATAGATAAATCTTTTGGCGTTATCCACGCAATACCATTATTGGTATAGTATTCAGGCTTGGTTTTTGAAGGCGTACTACCGCCCACAACAGTTCCAAGGTCACTTATTGTGCTGATTTGCCACACGGGATTTTGCATTGTTGATAAATAATTCTTGAAAATAGGTGGCGGCTTGCTGCTCTAAATTATCGTTTATAAAAGAAATGAAGGGATAATATGGAAGATTTTGATAATGCTAAGACAAGAAATCCGAAGGAATGCGTTGTTACAAACCTTAATAGCTACCTGACCTACATTTCTGATATAAAGGAAACAATAAAGAAAGAAGAAGGCGCAGAAGTAAGCACAAAATACTATTTCTTCCGTGGACAGGCCAGCAACGAATGGAATGTCATGCCGGGAGTGTTCCGTGGTGGGATGCTACCACATGAAGCAGAATTGATAAACGCAGCTTACACACGGAATCCTGACGACTTCAGAAAGTTGACAACAGATTTTGAAAAGCTCGCAAAATTGCAACACTATGGGTTGCCAACAAGACTATTGGATGTGACGGAGAACCCGCTAGTGGCACTGTATTTTGCTTGCCAGAACAATCAAGAGAAAAAGATAACTGACGGTAAAACTGCATTATTGCCGCCGACCGATGGAAAAATCTATTATAAGCGAGATTACGGAAAAAGTTATAGCGACATAGAGATCAAAGTGCTGGCATATTTGGCGAGCCATGAAATTTCGGGCGACTATACATTAGAAAAGCTGCTTTCGGATTTGAACAAGTACGGGATTTATACGGATAAAGAAGCAGAAGAGTGTAGGGCAAGTGAATATAAAAGCTTGCTTTCAATTATTCAAAGAAATTATTTTGTGATTTCCAACTTGAATAATGAAAGATTGGTACGGCAAAGCGGCTCTTTTCTGATTAGCGGGAAATACAATGTTCAGCTGAAAGGAAAAATCGGGCAGAGCATTGTTAAACGGGCATATAGTGATGTCCAAGATGAATTTGAACTTCAAAGTTTTAGAATACCAGCGGGAAGAAAAAGTGCAATTTTAGAAGAACTAAGTTTTTACAATATCAATGAAGGAACACTTTTCCCGGAACTTGAGCACCAGATGGCATATATTAAAAGCAATTATGCGAACATACAAAAGCCTATGGCCGATAGGTTTGTGAAAATAGAAGTTCCGGTAACAAATATTAGAGAAGTATGTGATTTAGATATTTCAGACGATAAAGTGGATGAGATTATTCAGAGGGTACTGCGGGATGAAATAAATCCAGCGTTTTTTGATGAGTCCTATATTGCAATTCAGGAAAATCTGATGCCAGATTGGTATCGCAAGGAAATTGGACTCAGTAAAGTTCGATTGGCACTGACGGACACATTGGATAATGGTACGCCGATAGGACGTGCGATGGCAAAAAGAGCAGCACAGTCTATCGTTGAAAAAATTGTGAATGCCATTGCGCAAGAATCGAATACAGCAACTTCGGATAATAGTTGAGGAGAAAAATCATGCTTTCATTTACCGAAGATACCTTTGAACAAGCAGTTATAGAGCTATTTGAAAATATGAGGTACACCCACATTTATGCTCCTGATATGAACCGGACGAATTACAGCCGCCCGCTGCTGGACGATGTTTTGCGGGATTGTCTGGTGCGGCTGAATCGCAGCCTTCCGGCTGTGGCAATTGACGAAGCGATTTTGAAGCTGAATGATTTTGATGCTGGAAGTCTGTTGCAGAAAAACATGGTTTTTATGGACTATCTGCAAAACGGTATCACGGTCAAATATGCAGTCAAGGGTGAAGAACGGTCTTCGGTAGTAAAGCTGATTGATTATGCAGATGCAGACAAAAATGATTTCTATGTGGTAAACCAGTATACCTTCGTGGAAAATGGAAACAACCGCCGCCCGGATATTATTTTGTTTATCAATGGCTTGCCGCTGGTTTTGATGGAACTGAAAAGTCCTTCCAAGGACGAAGTGGGTGCAGAAAACGCATACAACCAGATTCGGAACTACATGAAGGACATCCCTTCGATGTTCTACTATAATGCAGTCTGCGTAATCAGCGACCTTTCGACCAATAAGGCGGGAACAATCACTTCTGGACTTGACCGTTTTATGGAGTGGAAAACGAAAGATGGCGATTACGAAAATACTGCGTATGCACAGTTTGACACCTTCTATGAGGGAATGTTCCAGAAAGCACGGTTGCTGGATATTCTGAAAAATTTTATCCTGTTTTCCGGCGATGGGCAGAAGCCGATTAAAATTTTGGCTGGATACCACCAGTATTTTGCAGTGCGAAAAGCTATCGAAAAGGCCAAGATTGCTACTAAAACGGATGGCAAGGGTGGTGTGTTCTGGCATACGCAGGGCAGCGGGAAATCGCTGTCGATGGTATTCTATGCCCATTTGCTGCAAGAAGCTTTGGATAGCCCCACCATCGTTGTGATGACGGACCGCATTGACCTTGACGATCAGCTCTACACGCAGTTCGCCAGGTGCGCGCCGTTTTTGCGCCAGACACCTGTACAGGCAACCAGCAAGGAAAATCTAAGCAAGTTGTTGGATGGTCGAGAAGCAAACGGCATCATCTTCACCACGATGTTCAAGTTTGAGCGTGGCGAGAAGCCGCTGTCCGAACGTAGAAATATTGTGGTAATGGCGGATGAAGCCCACCGTGGACAGTATGGTTTTGATGAAAAAATTGTCATCAAAGAAAATGAACAGGGTGAAAAAGAAGCACATACGGTCATTGGCAATGCCCGTATCATTCATGATGCTCTGCCGAATGCAACTTACATAGGCTTTACAGGAACACCTATTTCGGCAAAAGATAGAAATACACGTGAAGTTTTTGGTGATTATATCGATATTTATGATATGACACAGGCGGTGGAAGATGGTGCAACGCGTCCGGTTTACTATGAGAGCCGCGTTATCAAACTCCACCTTGACCAAAATACGCTGGCCTTGATTGATGCGACCTACGATGCGCTGGAACAGCAATCGGACGCTGCAACGATTGAAAAAAGCAAAAAGATGTTGGGGCAGATGGAGAGTGTGTTGGGAGCAGAGTCTACCATTCAATCCCTGTGCGAAGATATTGTCAACCATTACGAAAAGTACCGCGCTAATCTTTTGACGGGCAAGGCGATGATCGTGGCGTATTCGCGCCCGATTGCGATGAAGATTTATCGAAAACTTCTGGAGCTGCGCCCGACATGGAACGAAAAAATCGGCGTAGTTATGACGGGTGGCAACAATGACCCGGAGGATTGGAAAGAAATCATCGGTACAAAATCTCACAAAGAAGAACTTGCCCGGAAATTCAAAGACAACGATGACCCGATGAAGATTGCCATTGTTGTGGATATGTGGCTGACAGGTTTTGATGTGCCTTCACTGGCTACGATGTATGTTTACAAGCCAATGCACGGATACAATCTGATGCAGGCCATCGCGCGTGTCAACCGCGTGTTTAAGGACAAAGAGGGCGGCTTGATTGTAGATTACGTTGGCATTGCATCTGCCCTCAAAGCCGCTATGAAGGAGTATACCAAGCGTGACCAGTCCCGATATGGCGATATGGACATTGCCAAAGTTGCTTATCCAAAGTTTCAGGAAAAGCTTCAGGTGTGCAAAGATTTGTTGCACGGCTTTGATTTCAGCGGGTTTATTGGCGGTTCTCCGTTGATGATGGCAAAGCTGGTCACTGGCGGCGTAAACTTTGTTCTGGACGCAAAAGCACCCAAGCGCAAAGATCTGTTCCTGCGAGAAGCTCTGTTGCTGAAACAGTCGCATTCGCTGTGTTCCAGCATGACCACGGAGCAGGAGCGACATGAAGCGGCCTATATGGAAGCAGTCCGTTCTACGGTGGTGAAGATCACCTATGGTGGGAGTGGCGGCAAGACACTTTCTTTGAAAGAAATCAATGCTCAAATCAATGAACTGCTGAAAGCAAGTATCCAGAGTCAAGGTGTTATCAGTTTGTTTGACAGTAAGAAGGCAGATGAAAATATCAGCCTGTTTGACCCGGCGGTGTTGGATGAAATTTCAAAAATGAAGGAAAAGAACATTGCCGTAGAAATTTTGAAAAAACTTATGGCAGAGCAAGTTTCACTGTATAAACGGACAAATGTTGTGCAGTCTCAGAAGTTTTCAGAAAAGATTACACAGTTGATGAACTCTTACTACAATGGCTTGATTACAAACGAGGAGGTCATCAAGGAACTTCTGAAAACGGCACAGGAGATTACAGAACTGTATAACAACGGTAAAAAGCTGGGCTTGACGCAGGAAGAACTGGCTTTTTACGATGCTCTGACAAAGCCGGAAAACATCAAGGATTTCTACCAAAACAATGAACTGATTGACTTAACCAGAGAACTTACGGAAATGCTGCGCAAAAATCGGACAATAGACTGGCAGAAAAAAGAAACTGCTCGTGCGAGTATGCGTAAGATGGTGAAGCACCTTCTGAAAAAGTATAAGTATCCACCGGAAGATTATGATACGGCAATCAGCACGGTCATTAGCCAGTGTGAGATGTGGACGGACAATATGACGATTTGAGGAGGAAGAGTAAAAAATGACATTAGAGCAAATTGAGTCCATCTTTAATAAGCTCCAAGAAGGAAGTTCCTTAAGCCTTCAACTCCTCAAAATTAAGGTGTCGGCAAAAAATAAAACAAGTTATTCTACTTGTAAGGTCAATCTTTCACCAGAGGGAAGACTGACTCATTTTGTTGGTGAAATTTCTGATCATTACAAAAAAGAATTTAAGAAATATCATACCGTAAAAGAATATGATGGGAGTGCTGATGCACAAACAATTTATGAGCTACCAGCGGAAAATGTATTGATTTGTGATGAATTTAAAACACTTCAAGAAGCGATATCGAAACCAGATGTGGAAATTAATCCTTTGAAATTTTCCGCATCGGCTCAGCTAATCAAAGAAACCCTAAGTATAAATGGAGAAGATTATCGTATTAAACTTTTTTCAATGCAAAATCCGATTACAACATTGCGGCATAAATTTTGGGAATCGAGTGGCACATTTAGCGAAATCGATAACAAAGTACTTTCACTCAGAACCAACTTGGATATTATAATAATAGACGATACAGCTTATATGCTATCCATGGCAGGAGAAAAACTTTTTAATATAGAAAGAGCATATAAGGGAATCTGTTTGCAAAAAGTTGCAGCAGTAGAAAAAATGCGCATTGTGACAGATTTTGAGTTGTTTAGGACATGTGCATCAAGTGGCCATAATCCGAGAAGATTTGTGGCTTTTAATGACGAGCATTTAAAAAAGTTAGAAAATTCGGATGATAGAAGACGTTTGGCCGAAAAGTTTGGTCTTCCGTTGCTTGAAGGAAAATTCGACACAACACAAAACGGTGTTTCTGAAAAGCTTGTTAAACTGCTATGTAATAAAGGTATGGTTGACCCATTTGATGATCTTCCGATGGAAGTGTCCAGTCCTCGAAAGTGGGAGTGAATAGAGTGTCAAAACTTTTTACAAGCGCATTGTTTTTCATATCATTTGCGCCATTATGGTTGTCTGTTATTTTTGTTGACACTGTGAGCCTTTTAGAAGATACTCAGTCATCAGGTATAGAGAAGATAGGCATTTCAACAATACTAGTTGTCTTTTCAATATCTCTTGTTTTCGTGTTAAAAAAACTTCGAGTAGAAGCAAACTCTGAAGCTGAAAGATATACAATACTTACTGTTACCGAAGAAAAAACGGTGACATCAGAATTTTTACTTTCATATATTTTACCATTGTTTGCATTTGACTTCACACAATGGAAAAGCGTTGCGTTGTTTTTGATATTTTTTCTCACACTTGGTTTTTTGTGTGTTAAGCACGAAACATTTACAGTAAATATTGTGTTAGAGGTGTTTGGCTATCAATTTTATAGATGTGATTTGGAGGATGAAGATGGAAACGGTATCACATGGATGATTATTAGCAGAACAGACCTAAAAGGATGTGTTGGAGACAGTGTGTACCTTAGACCGTTGAATAATGAGTGCCGGTTGAATGCTTCAACTCGATGAGATATAAATCTGAAAAATTAGGTGTTGACTTTTAAATCTTTTCCATGTAAAATTTAATTAAAGAATACTATTATTGAAAAAGTGAAAGGCTACTTTATGGGAAAGATGATTTTAGATGACCTCCGCAAGCGTCTGGAACGTCTGGACGAAGACGCAGACCTGATGATCGACAATAACGACCGCTATCAGATGGTGATTGTAGGTGGCAGTGCGTTTATTTTGTTGGGCAAGCTGACCCGCGCTACTCATGACATTGATGCCTTGAGTGTTCCGAAAGAACTGTACAGTTTGCTTGGCAAGTACGACATCAACACCGATGTGGAAGCCTACATCGACAATTTCCCATATAACTTCCAAGACCGGCTTCAGCCGCTACCCTTTGGTGGTACAAAGGTGCAGTTCTACACACCCAGTCTGGAAGATTTGGTGATTGCAAAGCTGTGCTCTTTCCGGGACACCGACAAAGCAGACGTAGAGAGCGAGGCCGTGCGGAACTCTTTGGACTGGGATTTGCTGGAACACCTTGCAACGGATGAAGATGAACTGAAAGCCAGCATCTTGAACGACTGGCGGTATCGGGATTTTTATATCCGTTATCAGGAGTATGTGGAGAGGTGGAGACCATGCGAAAGCTGACATTTGAGGGTTTCTTGAAGCAGTATGTGGCAGAGCTTTCCGGGGTGCAGACGGCTAGTATTCATAAGCTGGCAGATTGTCTGAGCGAGAATCCCCGCCTGAAAGAACCGTTGTTTCTCTATGCTTTGGCCTTTGATAAAGTAGAACTGCTGCTCCGCTACACCGCAAACAGTACGATTGCTGCGGAATATGAGCAACTTTCTAATCTCTATTCGCTGGAGCAAATGCTGGTGCTTCTTGAAAAGCAATCATCAGAACTGCCGGAAGGCTATTTGAAGGTTTGGCGCAGCTATTGCTCGGTGCGGGATACCTCTCTTGCGGACAATGATACGAAAGCGTTGATCCATCGCCGGGTATTGGAACTTCAGCAGAAAAAGAAACTGACGAATTATCGTCTCTACACAGACTTGAAGCTGAATCCCGGCAATGTGAATGCATGGCTCAAACATAACGATTCCAGCAAAATGAGCCTCGACTGTGCGCGCCAGATCTACAAGTATGCAAAAAGCTACCCATCTGTTCGATAAAAAAAGGAAGTGAGTCTATGACCGCCGTAATCTATGCCCGCTATTCATCGGATAACCAGCGCGAAGAATCTATCGAAGGCCAGATTCGGGAATGCACAGATTATGCGGAAAAGAACGGCATTACGGTCATCAAGCACTACATTGACCGTGCATTCTCTGCCAAAACGGACAATCGCCCGGAGTTCCAGCAGATGATCAAAGACAGCGGCAAAAAGCTGTTTGATGTTGTTCTCGTCTGGAAATTTGACCGCTTTGCCCGGAATCGTTTTGATAGCGCAAACTATAAGATGATCCTGAAAAAGAACGGTGTCCACCTGATTTCCGTTATGGAACCCATTGCCGAGGGTTCACAGGGCATTCTGGTGGAAACCCTCCTGGAAGGTATGGCGGAATACTATTCGGCAGAGCTGTCCGAAAAGGTGATTCGTGGCCAGACGGAGAATGCTTTGAAGGGAAAGTGTACTGGCGGTACGGGAACCATCGGCTATAAAATCGACGATGACAAGTTCTATCATCTTGACCCGCTGACCGCTCCGCTGGTGCTGGAAGCCTTTCAGCGGTATGACAACGGCGATAAAATGGTGGAGATCGTAAACTTCCTCAACGACAAGGGTGTCCGCAATATGCTGGGCGGCAAAATGACCCACAGTAGCGTGAACACCATGCTCAAGAACCGCCGGTACATTGGCGAACTGTCTTTCCGGGATATCGTTGTGCCGGAAGCGATTCCAGTTATTGTTCCGAAGGACCTGTTTGACCGGGTGCAGAAGCGTCTGGATAAGAACAAGCGTGCCCCTGCCTGTGGCAAGGCAGACGAGGAATATCTGCTGACCACCAAGCTGTTCTGCGGCAAGTGCGGTGCGCTGATGTTCGGCGAAAGCGGAACCAGTGCCACCGGACGCACCTACTATTATTATAAATGCGCCAACGTCAAACGGCGCAAGGGCTGCAACAAAAAGACCGTGCAGAAGGACTGGCTGGAAGATATGGTCGTCCGGGAGACTATGAAGTTGATTCAGGACGATGCGGTGATCGACAAGATCGTTCAGCTCGTCATGGATGTCCA
>ERZ773109.1946-NODE-1946-length-11592-cov-5.300858_pt1 | contig 11592 bp, 10 predicted proteins | sample MGYA00580569_ERZ773109 | MGnify/ENA primary metagenome ERZ773109 (study PRJEB29015, sample SAMEA2737852) | human gut metagenome | biome: human gut; feature: human-associated habitat; material: faeces | place: China | collected 2012 ...
CACAGGTAAGTGCTGCACAAAAGTCCTACAAATTGTCTCACGGAGTGCGGACATGACTCACCGTGGAGTGCTCCAAACTTGGAAAGACACGGATCATCGCAGATGCAAAAATGCTGGTTAGAAATCCTGCATAGCATTTCGGAGAATTGCATTAGCACTTCTCTGGTTCCGAATACTCCACACCGAACGTTTCGACAGTCACTTTTTTCATGACCTGCGGAGCGAGCGGGCGGTCGCTATAGTCGGTTGCAGTCTCTGCGATCTTGTTGACTACGTCCATGCCCTCAGTGATCTTGCCGAATGCAGCGTATGCGCCGTCCAGATGCGGGGAAGTCTTATGCATGATGAAGAACTGGCTTCCGGCGGAATCCGGATGCATGGCTCTTGCCATGGAAAGAACGCCCTCTGTGTGCTTTAAGTCATTTTTGAAACCGTTCTGGGAAAATTCGCCCTTGATATCGTAGCCCGGGCCGCCCATGCCGGTTCCGTCCGGACAGCCGCCCTGAATCATAAAGCCGTTGATGACGCGGTGGAAGATCAGTCCGTCATAGTAGCCTTTCTGGATCAGGCTGATAAAATTGTTTACCGTATTTGGTGCGATCTCAGGATAGAGCTCTGCCTTCATGATATCGCCATTTTCCATCTCGATAGTAACGATTGGGTTTGACATAGTATACCTCTTTCTGCCCTGTATGCGGGCGGGTGAAATAAGAAGCAGCCTGCTGTGACAGCAGTCATCCGCCGCCTCTACGGCACTATTGTAGCGAAAAAGAGCGGATTCGTAAAGAGAAACGATGGAATTTCCGAAAAAGTCTTGCCCTGCAGGCAGGAAGAGGGTAACATAAGGTAGATTCAGGAATGCTATTTTGAAGGAAATGTTGCAAACGAATATGAAAAATATAATCAAGAATAAACAAAAGGAACTTATGCAGGGAATGATTGCACTGATATTATGCGTGGCGTTATTTTGCAGTGCGGCTGTCTCTGGGGAAAATGACGGATCTGAGTGGAAAATGCGCCATGGCGGGCAGAAATATGAGGAGACGGGAACTGATGGTCGGGTGCAGACACCACTATATGCAGGAATTCTTGCAGAATTTCGCGCGAATGAGATGGCAATTTTGTCGGACAACCAGGAGATTCTTGCGAAAGCAGCAGAGCGTGCAGCGGAGGAGGCGGCACATCCGGAACAGGGCGTCTACACATTTTTACAGGGACCGAAGTCCTGGACAGAGGGACGGGCATGGTCGGGGGAGTGGTCGAACCAGTATGTCAGAGGCAATTACTTCGGCAATTTCGGATGCGGTCTGTGCTGTATGGCAAATATCTACTGCACGCTTACGGAGTATACCTGTTCTCCGTGGGATATGTATGAATATGCGAGGCAGGTGTCCGGCTATGCACCATCGCGGAAGATCGGGGCAATCGGCTGGGCGGATATGAAAGTTACATTGCGAAAAAGCGGTTTTGACTGTACCCTGAACACAAAACCGGAAAGCTATGAGCAGTTCCAGCAGGAGATTGCGGCGTCACAGATGGCGGTGGTTCTGGTTTCCAGCAGGGACGATGATACCTACTGGAAGAAGACGGGAGGGCATTATGTGTCGATTAGCCTTTACGATGCGTCGTCAGATCAGGTGTTCCTCGGGGATCCGGCGGATCCGGACGGCAACCGCTCCTGGATTCCGCTGCGCTACGTGTATGACGCATTAAAAACCGTCAGCCAGTATCAGTATCTTCTGGTACAGGATTATGCGGAGGAACAGAATCAGTGGATGCATGACGGGATTACGGATGCATGGGGAGGAATGTAATATATATTTGACATATTGTAAAGCAGATGCTACCATAAAAGAAGAAATCAGAAACTATCAGGACTGTGTGACAGGAAATGAAACAGGAGGATTGGAAGATGAAAGAAAATGTGGCGTATCTGCTTGGGATTGTGGCAGGGGTGGCAGCAGTAGGAATTATCTGCTGGGTGAAGAAACGGGGACGCAAGGAGACTGACTATGATGAGCGGCAGTATCAGACGCGCGACCGTGCATGCCGGTACGGTTTTCTGACACTGCTGTTTTATGAATTGTTATATGGGGCATTGTACAGTAAGGAGACACCGTCATGGTGCGACTATACGATGGGAAATTATCTTGGAATTGCGCTGGCACTGCTGGTATTCGGTGTGTATTGCATCTGGAACGATGCTTATATGAACCTGAACCAGAAGCCGTGGAGCGTTCATCTGCTGTTTGGAGTGCTGGCACTGTGCAATTTTGGAATCGCGGAAAATAACCAGCGGATCGGAGTCCTGTTTGCGGACGGAAAACTAGGATTTGGCGCGGTGAATCTGGTATTTGCAGTGATGTTCGTTGTCTTTGAAATTGTTTTTCTCATAAAAAGAAGCCGGGAGAAGCGGGATCTGTCGGAGGAAAAAGCTGAATGAAAAATCTCAGGTTAAAAGCGGCGCGCGCGGCAAAGGATCTGTCCCAGCAGGCGCTCGCCGAGAAGGTGGGAGTGTCGAGACAGACGATCAATGCCATCGAGAAGGGAGATTATAATCCCACAATCCGGCTGTGCATTGCGATATGCAGGGAGCTGGACAAAACGCTGGATGAAATTTTCTGGGAAGAGGAAGAATGTTAAAGTTAGAATATATTTTAATTGGAAAGCTGCCAAAGACAGAGCATGACATGCTGCTGGAGAATCTGAGAACAGAGCGGGAATGTGGGCGGAACGTTTTGGAATGGGACAGCGCGAAGAAACACATTCAGGAAGAGAAGCGTGTGGAAGGGGCGCTTGCAAAAGAGAGGTTTGCGGAAAAGGTGTTTGCGGAAAAGGCAATTTTAGTTTCGGGAGATGCGAAGGAACTAAACGAGGCACAGCGGATCGGGATGGCTGCGCTTTGCTATCTGATGCCGGGAGATGGAAGGACGCAGAGAAACGAGGCAGCCGCCGGGGAGATGGAAGTGACGTCTCCGGCGGATATGTATGCGGAAGGGATGGAGGAGATCGACGGATCTTTTTTACAGCATGTCTATGAGAGACATCATCGTGTTCCGTGGATCATTTTAAAAACGCCGCGCTGCATCGTGAAGGAATTTTCCATGGAATACTTAGATGCACTGTTTGAACTGTATGCCGGGAAGGGAATGACGGACTACATGGAGCCGCTGTATCCGTATGAGGAGGAGCGGGAATATCAGCAGGCGTATATCGAGCAGATGTACCGGTTCTACGGATACGGCATGTGGATCGTGTGCGACAGGAACACCGGAGAGCTGATCGGGCGCGCCGGCGTGGAACACCGGGAGGAGCTGGGCGGAGAGCTGGAGCTCGGTTATGCGATCGGTGTGCCGTGGCAGAGGCAGGGCTATGCGACGGAGGTATGCAATGCGATTCTTACCTATGTAAAAGAGGAACTCATGCTGCCGTCGGTCAGCTGTCTGATTGAGACGGGAAACGTGGTATCGGAGCATCTGGCGCAAAAACTGGGCTTTCATTATTGTGAAACGGTGCAGATAGATGGAAAACAGATGAGAAAATACAAAGTTGCATTTTATTAGGAAATAAAATATAATATTGAAATAAAATTATCATGGATGAAGTGGGTGAGGCACATGGCAGATTACTCTCAGAAAGAAAAAGAACTTGAGCGTGAGCATTTGGAAAAACTGGTAAAGGAAGAGGACCGCAGTATCAAGCCAATGAAGGAGTTTGAGAGTCCGGAGGATTTGTATCATGAGCTGATCGCCAGTGTGCGCAAATATCACCCTTCCGCAGATATTTCTCTTATTGAAAAGGCGTATCATGTGGCACGGGATGCACATGAGGGACAGACGCGCAAATCCGGTGAGCCGTATATTGTGCATCCGCTGTGCGTGGCGATCATTCTGGCAGAGCTGGAGCTTGATAAGGAGACGATCGCGGCAGGTCTGCTTCATGATGTGCTTGAGGACACGGTCATGACGGCGGATGAGATCAAGGAGGAGTTCAGCGAGGAAGTGCTGCTTCTCGTGGACGGCGTGACGAAGCTGCGCCATCTGCATCTTACGGACAACAGCCATAATCACGATCAGAAGGATCGCTCTGCGGAGCGCTTAGAGATGCAGGCAGAGAATCTGCGCAAGATGTTCCTTGCCATGGCAAAGGATATCCGGGTTATCTTAATCAAGCTTGCAGACCGGCTTCACAATATGCGTACCTTAAAGTACCAGTCCAAGGAGGCACAGATCCGCATCGCGCGTGAGACGCAGGAGATCTACTGCCCGATTGCACAGCGGCTCGGTATTTCAAAGATCAAGATTGAACTTGACGATCTCTCGTTAAAGTATCTGGAGCCGGAGGCATACTACGACCTTGTGCGTCAGATTGACCAGCGCAAGAGTGTGCGCGACGACTACGTGCAGTCGCTCGTGGAGGAAGTGCGCGCGCATATCAAGGCGGCGGGAATCGTGGCAGAGATTGAGGGACGCGCGAAGCATTTTTTTAGCATTTATAAGAAGATGGTGAATCAGGATAAAACGCTCGACCAGATCTATGATCTGTTCGCCATCCGCATCATCGTGGATTCCGTCAAGGACTGCTATGCGGCGCTTGGTGTGATTCACGAGATGTACAAGCCGATCCCGGGCCGGTTCAAGGATTATATTGCCATGCCGAAGCCGAATATGTACCAGTCTCTGCACACCACGCTGATCGGCAGCAACGGCCAGCCGTTTGAGATCCAGATCCGGACCTTTGAGATGCACCGTACCGCAGAATACGGTATTGCTGCGCACTGGAAGTATAAGGAGAGCGGAAGCGGCAAGGTTGCTGCAGGCGATGAAGCGGCAAAGCTGTCCTGGCTGCGCCAGATCCTGGAGTGGCAGAAGGACACCAGTGACTCCAAAGAGTTCCTGAGCATGGTAAAGGGAGATCTGGATTTATTCTCCGAGAATGTGTACTGCTTCACTCCGTCAGGAGATGTCAAGACACTGCCGAGCGGTTCTACAACCATTGATTTTGCGTATTCCATCCACAGTGCGGTGGGCAACAAGATGGTCGGAGCAAGGGTGAACGGCAAACTGGTGCCGATCGAGTATGTGATCCAGAATGGCGACCGCATTGAGGTCATCACATCCCAGAACTCCAAAGGCCCGAGCCGTGACTGGCTGGCTCTGGTGAAGAGTACCCAGGCCAAGAACAAGATCAACCAGTGGTTTAAGAGTGAATTAAAAGAAGATAACATCGTCCGCGGCAAGGATCTCATCGACCGTTACTGTAAGACCAAGGGCATCAATTTTGGCGATTTAAATAAGCCGGAGTTTCAGGAGAAGGTCATGCAGCGTTATGCCTTCCGTGACTGGGATTCTGTTCTGGCTTCCATTGGCCATGGTGGCTTAAAAGAAGGCCAGGTCATCAATAAGATGATCGAGGAACGGGAGAAGAAGACCCGCAAGGAGGTTACCGATACCAACATTCTGGACGGTCTCAGCGAGATGTCCGGAAACAAAGCTGAGGTCAGCAAGAAGAACAAGGGCGGAATTATGGTAAAGGGCATCCATGATGTGGCAGTCCGTTTCTCACGCTGCTGCAGTCCGGTGCCGGGCGACGAGATCGTGGGCTATGTGACCCGCGGCCGCGGCGTATCCATTCACCGGACAGACTGTGTGAATATCATCAACCTTCCGTCGGAGGAGCGTACCCGTCTCATTGAGGCCGAGTGGCAGCAGCCGGAGGATGACAGCAGTACCAAGGAGCGCTACACTACGGAGATCCAGATTTACGCCAATAACCGCATCGGCATGTTTGTCGATATTTCCAAGGTGTTTACGGAGCGCCAGATCGATATCACCTCGATGAATGTGCGCACCAGCAAGCAGGGCAAGGCCACGATCATTATGACGTTTGACATTCACGGAATCGAAGAACTGAACCGGCTGACGGACAAGTTAAGACAGATCGATGGCGTGATCGATATAGAAAGGACTGCGGGATAGTTGTTCCGCAGTTTTTCTGTGTTTCGGATATAGAAAAGGAGCAGATTATGAGTGATTTTCGAATTAAAACCTATGTGCTGGGCGGTGTCAGCACAAACTGTTACCTCGTGTTCCGTGAGGGCGAAAAAACAGCCGTGATCATCGATCCGGCAGACAATGCGGATTACTTAAAGAACAAATGCCGGGAATTTGGCGTGAAACCTGAGGCAGTCCTTCTTACTCATGCGCATTTTGATCATATGCTGGCTGCGGATGATATTCGCAAAGCTTACGGATGCAAGGTTTATGTCCATATGGACGATGAGCGGATGCTGAATGACCCGTTTCTGAATCTTTCCGGAACCATGGGAACAGAGCAGACCGGTATCAGCGCAGACCATCTGCTGCGGGATGGAGATGTACTCCATTTCTTAAACAGGGAGTGGAAGGTTATGGCCACACCGGGCCATACAGCAGGTTCTGTCTGCTATTACCTGCCGGAGGAGAAGGTGCTGTTCAGCGGAGATACCCTGTTTGCGGAGTCTCTGGGACGGACGGATCTTCCGACCGGAAGCATGTCTGCCATTGTTCATTCCATCGCAGAGAAGCTTCTGGTGCTGCCGGATGATATCATGGTCTATCCGGGACATGGTGATGCTACTACCATTGGTTATGAGAAGCAGTATAATCCGGTGGCAGCTTATGTGAGAAAGCGAGGCATGCAGGCATGATCGGAATTTTGTTAAATGACAGCGCTTACGAGCAGGATATCCGGGAGCTTCTGATGGCATTTTACCCGGGACAGACCTTTGCGCATGAAATGCAGGAGGATCTGGACTTTTTTGTGGAAGGAACGGTAAATGAAGATCGTACGGAGTTTACGTTATGTCTGGGATATTTCGGAAGCTCCTGCTTCCATCTGCTGTCCATGGAGAAACTGGAGCCGGAGATCCGGGCCGAATTTCAGGCGGCGGCGGAGAACAGTGTTCTGAAAGTAAATTACGAAAATCGCTTTGAGACAAAGAATAAGATTAAACGCAGACTCTATGTGCTTCTCATGCAGCAGACGGGAAAGCAGCTCCCGTGGGGAACCTTAACAGGCATTCGTCCGACCAAGATTGCCATGACAAAGCTTGCGGAAGGCGAAACGGAAGAGCAGATTTTCCGCCACATGAAGGATACCTATTTCACCAGCGATGAGAAGATTCACTTAAGCATCGAAATTGCCCAGAGAGAACGCAAGCTGCTTTCGACCATTGATTATAAGGAAGGCTACAGCTTGTATGTGGGCATTCCGTTCTGCCCGACCACCTGCCTCTACTGTTCCTTCACCTCCTACCCGATCGGCGCGTGGGAAAAGAAGGTTCATCTCTATCTTGAAGCGCTGTTTAAAGAATTAGACTATGTGGCAAAAAAGATGAAGGGACGTACTCTCGACACGGTTTACTTTGGCGGCGGAACTCCGACGTCCTTAAAGGCCGAGGAACTGGACGCCCTGCTCACAAAGATCGAGAATACCTTTGACCTCTCAAAGGTACAGGAATTCACTGTGGAAGCCGGACGTCCGGACAGCATCACCGAAGACAAGTTCAAAGTTCTCCGTGCCCACAATATCTCCAGGATCTCCATCAATCCGCAGACGATGAAGCAGGCAACTCTGGATCTGATCGGACGCCACCACACCGTGGATATGGTGAAGGAAAAATTCCGCATGGCAAGAGATCTTGGCTTTGACAATATCAATATGGACCTCATCATCGGACTTCCGGAGGAAGATATCGATGACGTCCGCAGCACCATGGAGCAGGTCAGAGAGCTTGCCCCGGACAGCGTGACGGTCCACTCTCTCGCCATCAAGCGTGCGGCGAGACTCAATATCTTCAAGGAGCGCTACGCGAACTTAAAAATCCAGAACACTCAGGAGATGATCGATCTCACCGCGAAGTACGCCCGCGAGATGGGTCTTGAGCCGTATTACCTGTACCGTCAGAAAAATATGGCCGGAAATTTCGAGAATGTCGGCTATGCGGCACCCGGAAAAGCATGTATCTACAATATCCTCATCATGGAGGAAAAACAGACTATCGTTGCCTGCGGTGCCGGAACCACCACGAAAGTCACGTTCCCGGCGGAAAACCGTCTGGAACGCGCGGAGAATGTAAAGGATGTAGCTTCCTATATCGAGAGGATCGACGAGATGATCGATAGGAAAGAGAAGCTGTTGAGTAAGTTAGTCTAAATATGTCTGCTGTGTTGACCACAGGATAGCGCAGATCAAACGCCAGATCTGGGCACGCGGCAACAAAATACGCTGTACATGGGGTTCATTCTCCTGTACAGCGTATTTTTAGATTCAACATTTTTTTAATTCTTATTTTGCAAAAGTTCTTTCTTTGTAACTTTTCTTGTAACTGTTCAGTAGGTCTGCGCACTTGCTGCGCTGACCGTAAGAAAACATAGGCTGGAAGGCAAAAATCCCATCAGCGAAGCTGATCTGGAATGGATTTTTGCACGTAACTATGAAGGTACTGAATAGTTACCTTTTCTTTTTACCAGGTCTTCCTCATATATAAAAGTCCTGTGAGATCTGCCAGTATCCAGCCGATCGGGATCGCCATCCAGATTCCTGTCTCACCGAGGAATGTGGCAGAGAGCACGTAGGCAAGTAACACACGGGTTCCGAGGGAGATCACTGTAAGCACCACAGACATCTCCGCCCTCTTGATCGCCCTGTAATATCCGTAAAGCAGGAACAGGCAGCCGATTCCAAAATAGAACGCGCCCTCGATCCTGAGATAACGGACGCCGGAGGCGATGACCGCTGTCTGTGCGGAGCTCACGAAGATCTGCATGAGCGGTACCGCGAAGGCAAAGACCAGCGCTGAGATCACAAGGCTGAATGCCGTGCTGATGGCAAAGGATTCCTTTGTGCCGCGGCGGATCCGTTCTTTATTTCCCGCGCCGTAGTTCTGGGCGATGAAGGTCGAATAGGCGTTTCCAAAGTCCTGAACCGGAAGATATGCGAAGGTGTCGATCTTTACTGCCGCCGCGAAAGCCGCCATGGTGGTGGCGCCAAAGCTGTTTACAAGCCCCTGCACCATGAGGATTCCGAAGTTCATAACCGACTGCTGCAGGCAGGTCAGAGAGGAAAGGCCCGCGATCTCCTTTAAGATTCCGCCGTCAAAGCAAAGATCCTTTCTCTCCGGAAAAAGGCTTCTGCATCGGAAAAGAACGTAGAGCAAAATACCGATCCCGGATACATACTGGGCAAAGATCGTTGCATAGGCCGCACCGGCGATCCCCAACTGAAAGACCGCCACAAATAAAAGATCCCACGCGATGTTTAAGATCGCGGATACCGCAAGAAACACCAGCGGAACCGTAGAGTTTCCCAGTGCTCTTAACAGGCAGGAGAAGAAATTATAGAGGGACGTGGCGAGCAGACCCGCGAAAATGATCAGCAGATACTCTCTCATACCGCCCCAGACCTCCTCAGGGACCCGTAAGAAGCTTAAAATCGGATCAATGAAAATATAGACAACTGCGTTCAAAACAAGCGTTACAGCGAGGATCAGGCCGCAGGCGTGGGCGATGGAGGACTTCAGTGCTCTCTCATCTCCTTTTCCCCTGTAAATGGAAAACAGTGCGCCGGAGCCCATGCTGAGTCCCAGAAAGATCGAGGTCAGGAATGTCATCAGCGTGTAGGAAGATCCCACCGCCGCCAGAGCATTTTTTCCAAGGACACGGCCGACGATCAGGGTGTCCGCGATGTTGTAAAACTGCTGTAAAAGATTTCCTGCCATCATCGGCAGGGCAAATAAAAGAAGGGAGCGTGAGATGCTCCCTTTTGTAAGATCATGGTACATGGAAACTTCACTCCATTATCGTTATAATTGGACGTCCGCGGCTCTGTTTCATGCGGCGGCACCAGTGTTATAATGATAACATGAGTGCGCTGTTTTTACAACCTATTCCCATTTTTCATATCTGATCATCAGATCACGCCTGTCATTTTTAAGATGAGCTGGGCAATGATCGTAGAACCGAGGAATGTTCCCGCGAACGTGAAGATCGCTACGACTACGATCGCAAATCCCTGTTTCTTAAATGTATCCACATCTTTTCCGATGGAGATTCCGGCATATGCAAGGATCGGAGTGCAGAGCGGAAGAAGTCCGATCTTTCCGATCTGTTCGATCGCGTAATCCGCGATCGGGCTGACACCCGGGATCGTGATCAGGATCGCAATAAATGAGATATAGGCGATTGCCGGAAGATTCTTCGGTGAAACCTTATTGATCAGCTCATAAATGATACAGCCCACCAGCGTGCATAAAAGAAGAAGCACGAGCCCGGGCACTGCCTCAAGCGGGGTTACCGGGTTTCCGGCCTTTGATGTACTGATAAAATTGCCGATGGATGCGAAGATGCATACAAGGACAAGACATTTGATTCTTTTAAACCATACTGCTGCGTCCATATGGATCCCTCCTATTCTTCCCCGGCTGCTTTAACTTTTACCTTAGCGCCGATCGGGAGTCCGTCTTTATAATGCCTGTTGTTCTTCGTGAACAGCTTATACATGAATTCGCACATCGGAAGTGCAATAAAAAGACTCATATAAAGGCCATCCACACTGCTCAGCATATTTGAGGTCGCCGCGTAGGCAGTGATCTCCGCTTCCATATCCGGATATGCCTCAACGACTGCCGCAAGGCTGGCAGAAAGCATGGATGCGGAACCTGTTCCGCACGCCATTCCGAGCGCATACGGGTGGAAGATATTTAAGGAGCAGAGCAGGGAGACGAAGATACCATTGAACATGGTTCCGAATACAGTACCTGTGATATATCCACCCATAACACCGATTCCTTCATCCGAATCAAGACCATATTTATCAGCAACGACCGCAAGGGAGCTCTCTCTTGAAATAGAGAAGGAGGTTCCGATTGCCGCGCGTCCCATATGGAACACAAATATGGCGATCGGGAGCGCTAAAACTGCGGTTCCCAGATTTCCGAATTCCTGAAGGATCAGCGCCGGTCCGGCTTTGACAACCGCGCCGAGATTCGGTCCGATCGTGGATGCGATCTTTGCTGTCAGCATCATAACGCTGATTCCGATATAGGGTGATGCTTCTGTCATCATCTTCTGTGGAATTAATTTTACGATTCCAAGGATCGCTCCAAGGATCAGTACATACAGCATCGGAAACAGTGAGAAGGACAAAGGCCCGAAACTGAATTTTTTGGTGCCGATAAATTCGGCAATTACGGTGAGTACGAAAGCAAGCGCATGGATACGCCAGTCAGCCATATGCTCTTTCATATTCGATCCCTCCTTTTGTTGTTTTTCGCCTCCGCATGTTTCCCTTTTGCTGAAATCATAGATCTTTCGGCATCTTTGCACAGAAAGACCCGTCTCTTTTCCGCAAACATTTGTCCGCAACGCAGAAACAAGTTAACATTGATTCTATCAGATTTTCACAAAAATGCAAGCGTTTTTTGTTGCATTATGCGAAAAAGCTTTGCTGCTTTATTGTTTTACCACAGTGTGCAAACAAGAATCATTCATTTTGAATGTAAACGCACCATAGCAAGTACCTGTTCATACGCTTCATTTTCTGCAATAATAG
>ERZ773109.1948-NODE-1948-length-11585-cov-15.535646_pt1 | contig 11585 bp, 9 predicted proteins | sample MGYA00580569_ERZ773109 | MGnify/ENA primary metagenome ERZ773109 (study PRJEB29015, sample SAMEA2737852) | human gut metagenome | biome: human gut; feature: human-associated habitat; material: faeces | place: China | collected 2012 ...
AGAAACATGTAGAAAAGAAAGACAAGGTCCATAAGGATAAGAAAGACCGGGAAGAAATGAGAGATAAAAAAGACCAGGGTCCTCAGCGCAAGCTGAAACCCTGGGAAGAAAAGTACTATGAACAGCATCCGGAAGCCAGAGAAAGGGATGCGAAGAAAGGAAATCCTGAAAAGAAGAACATAGAAGATGATGACGGCATGACCTGGCACCGTCTGTAATAGATAGACTTACCGTCTACTTCAAAAGAGGTCTTACTATGAGAAACCTGAAAAGAACCATATTAGCCGCAGCTCTGCTGCTTTCCTTCTCTGCCGCCGGCGCCGCCCTGGGAAATGATGTATCCGCCGCCTCCCTGCAGGCTGCCGAACCTGCCGGCCCCGTATCCAATACAGGCCGGGACTACCGCATTGCTTTAATCAATGCGGAAAATTCCAGAGGCCCTGTCATTCATAAGCCCCTGAAGGAAGAAAAGGAAAATCCTGTCTCCCGTCCCCGGGATGTGAAGGATGCCGGAGAAGGCAGCACTTACAGGGAATGTGCCCCTTCCCTCCGTCACCATGACAGAGAGGAAAGCCAGCGCCTGGACGAACACCGCCAGCGCCGCTTTGACAAAGACGATAATGACCGGGACCATCGCTTCGATGAGCACCGTCAGCGCCGCTTTGATAAAGACAAAGACCCCGGCCGGGGCAGACCCGGCGGCCGTCACCATGACAGGGGCAAAAGAAAATCGGCCGCTATGCAGCCGGAAGATGCCCGATTCTGACGAAGCGATGATTCACTGGCACCGTCTGATTTCATAAGAAATTGTATTTGACTGTTATCATAACCCAATACCCTCTGACAAAAGGGGCTGTGAAAAAATGTAAATCATTTCCTCACAGCCCCTTTTTCCTGTCTTTTATAAAAATTTTAAAATTCCTTAAACCGCAGGCCCTTCCGGTTATATATAATCTGGAGAGAAAGAAGAACTCATTTATGTGCTATAATATACATTGGCATACAGCCTGACCTGGAGGATGATTATGATATCAATTGTGACGCCTGTCTATAACGAAGAAGGCAACGTGGTATACTTTCATGATGAAGTGACAAAAGTCATGAAGGAACTGGCCATGGATTATGAAATCATTTATGTAAATGATGGATCCAGGGATCGCACGGACGAGCTGATTCATCAGCTGGCAGACCGGGACCCCCACGTGCGGGCCCTGACCTTCGCCCGGAATTTCGGGCACCAGATTGCCATTACCTGCGGCATGGACTTTGCCAAAGGCGATGCGGTGATTACCATGGACGGAGACATGCAGCATCCGCCGGCCCTCATTCCCAATCTCATCGAAAAATGGCAGGAAGGCTATGACATTGTGCAGACCATCCGCACTGCCACTGAGGACGCCGGATTTTTAAAAAAGATAACCTCCTCCGGCTACTATGCGGTGATTAATTCCATTTCCACCACCCGGGTGGTCCCGGGAGGTTCCGATTTCCGACTGATGGACCGGAAAGCGCTGAATACGTTCCTGAAGTTCCGGGAGCACAGCCGGTTCATCCGCGGTATCGTAGGAGGCCTTGGATTCAGACAGACATCCATCGAGTTTGAAGCGCCTGCCCGTCATGCAGGGGTTTCCAAATTCTCCATGAAGAAAATGATTCACTTTGCCATGGATGGCATTATTACCAATTCCACCATCCCTCTGCGCATTTCCTTCTACATCGGCCTTTTGTCCGCCTTTGCCGGATTTCTGCTGATTCTCCACGTCCTCTACTGCGTCATTACCGGACAGGCCGTGCCCGGCTGGGCCACCATGACCATCCTGATTTCCATTTTCGGAAGTCTCAACCTCATGTGCCTTGGCATTCTGGGCGAATACATAGGCCACGTATTTGAAGAAACAAGAAACCGCCCCCTCTACTGGCTCTCCGACGACAGCGCCGCCCACGAGGACAACCCTTATTATAAAACCCACAGTAACGGGAACCCCCGGTGATTCCCCGTTTTTCCAATTTCATAAGGCAGAAGGCTGCCTTGAGGAAGCGGAGGAATGCCCCCGCTCCTTTGCAGTGTCCCCTGCCGGGAAGGATAGAGTTATGAGTGATACCCCCTTTTTTGAAAGCGAACTTTTTGCAGAGCTGAAAGAAGACCTGACCCAGTCTTCCCGTTTTACTGCCACCTACCGCATTGCGGCCCCGGACTATGAAGAAGCCAGGAAGCTGGCTTTTGGCATCTGCGTCGAACAGACCGTAGAATGCCCCTACGAGCTGGTGAAGGGAACTCCCATCGGCGATACCATCGTAGGCCAGATCGAAGACCTGAAAAAGGCAGAGCCCGGCGCCTACTACGCCACCATTTCCTATGACCCAACGGCAGTGGGCAATGAAATGGCGGAGCTTCTGAACATGCTCTTCGGCAATACAAGTCTCCAGCCCGGTATCAAGCTCATGTCCTTCGACCTTCCTGAAGCCATGTATGACAACTATCCCGGTCCCCGCTTCGGCCGCACGGGCCTTCGGGATCTCTGCGGCGTACCCCGGGGACCCATTCTCATGAGCGCCATCAAACCTTTGGGCAGAAGCCCCAAGGAACTGGGCCAGATGGTGTATGACCTGGCCATGGGAGGCTGCCCCATCATTAAAGACGACCACAGCCTCATGAACCAGGACTATGCCCCCTTCGAGGAAAGAGTCCTTCAGTGCGTCATGGCACTGGCCGATGCTAAAGAGAAAACCGGTAAAAAGAGCATGTACATTGCCAACTGTACCGCCGACGGCCTCCAGTTCCTGGATAGGGCCTACAAGGCAAAGGAAATCGGTGCCGACGGCATCATGGCAGCGCCTGCCATTACCGGTTTCACCATGATTCGCGACCTGGCCAGGGATCCGGACTTTAACCTTCCTATTTTCCTCCATCCCTGCTTCTCCGGCCCCCAGGTTCTTTCCAGAGAATCGGGCATTTCCCCCTTCTGCTACTACGGCCAGCTCTCCCGCCTGGCCGGCGCTGACGCCGTCATTTTCACCAGCTTCGGCGGCCGCTTCTCCTTCTCCCGGGAGACCTGCACCAACATCTGCGAAGGCACCAATGAAAAAATGGCCTACCTCCGCCCCATTTTCCCCATTCCCTCCGGCGGCATGAGATGGCAGCTCTTCAAAGACATGTACAAGACCTACGGTGCCGATACCATTTTCCTCGTAGGCGGCGCTCTCCAGACTGAAGGGCCAAACCTGACGGACAATGTGAAATTCTTCCTTGAAAAGTTGGAAGAAGCACAGCAGTAACATCATAAAAAGGTCTGTGAAGAAATGTAAATCATTTCTTCGCAGACCTTTTTTATGCTTTATTTTCCGAAATCCGGATCCTTCAGGATATCCTTGTACATTTCAATATACTTATCCGGTCTCCAGTCCGTTCCGTCTACTGCCGGGTTATGTTTGAAGGCATAGCGGCTTGCCAGGGACAAATCCACGGTGGCGGTGAACATTTCAATTTCCGGTGCATCTTCATCGGTAAATTTCCGTCCTGCATAGTAATAGAAGGACCAGGGATGCTTCTGTCCCGGCCCGATAATGGAGCTGCCGCCCCAGAAATAGTTATCCACATCCAGGCCGCCAATATTGGCAGAAGCGATGTAAATGCCATTCTGGATCACCGAGGCTTCCAGGGTGGGCGAACCGAAATAAGGGCCATGGCATTTGGCCAGGGCTGTACTGTTGATGAGGAGGCGGCAGCCCTTGGCCACATAGTACCGGGTCAGTTCCGGGAAGGCATAATTATCATAGCAGATGGCGCAGCCAATAGGGCCCCATTCGGAATGGAGGATGAAAGGCTTGTCCCCCCGGGTGGCCCAGTTCGGTTCCGGAGAAGGCAGGTGCATTTTGTGATAAGCCCCTTCCAGTCCTTTCGGCGAGAAAATGGCCAGCCCGTTATAGATGATATCCGGATTCTTATCATCCCTGATGGGCATGCCGAAGATGACATACATGCCCAGTTTCTTTGTGAGCTCTGCCACCTCCAGCGTACTTGGCCCCGGCACCGTTTCCGCCAGCTTGTACTGCATCTTTTCTTTGAAAGGCTTATCTGCTTCATCGTCGTAGCCGGTGAGGCTCATTTCCGGGAATATAACGATCTGGCTGCCCTTGCGGTAAGCACATTCGATATATTCTTCAATCCGTCTCAGGTTGGACGCCTTATCGCCCCACACAGGATGAAAAGTAACCACCGAAATCGTACAGATATCCTTCATGATAAACCCTCCTTGTAAACAAAAAAGTGCCTACAGGGAAAATCCCTATAAGCACCTTTGCTTGATTTGTATGGCTTCAGTATAGTCCCCTTCCGGAGGAAAGTCAATCTTTCTTCAGGAGACTGTGGTGGTTTTTGCCACGGGGCCATGAAAATTCTTTTCTTCCTTCACTTCCCATTTTCTTTTATCCACTTCATTTCTCCAGCGAAGCACGGCGGCAATGAGGAAAGCCAGCGCCAGCATGGCGGAGAAGAGATGAAGGGTAGCTGCATAGCCGCCGGTATTTTCCTTCATGAATGCCAGGATCAGGGGACCGGCTACACCGGCAATGCCCCAGGCAGTAAGGATGGACCCATGAATGGAGGACAGCTGTTTCACGCCGAAAATATCGGACAGGTAAGCGGGCATGCAGGAGAAGCCGCCGCCGTAGCAGCTGATAATGAGAAGAACCAGAGCCTGGAAAATGAGACCTTCCGTGGTAATGGAGAGCTGGTAGAAAGCCCATACTTCCAGGGCAAAGAATACCATGTAGGTCACGCCGCGGCCGATCCAGTCAGAAACGGTGGACCACACGATACGGCCGCCGCCATTGACGATGCCGATGATGCCTACCAGAGAGGCCGCCTGAACCGGCGTCATGCCGATAACTTCCTGGGCCATGGGAGAAGCCACGGCCAGAAGACCGATGCCGCAGGTAATATTGGTAAAGAAAATCCACCACAGAGCAAACCATTTCCAGCTATGCATCGCTTCTTTTCTCGTCATCTGAGGACCTACCACGGTGCGTTTCCTGCCCATAGCCGCTTCCCGGCGAAGCACTTCTTCCAGCATAACTGGGATTTCACCCTTCTTCGGCGGACGGAGATAGGAAGCGGAAAGGGAAATAATCACCGCATAGGCAATGCCAAGGATGAGGAAATTGGCAGTCAGGCCATAGGTGTCAGTGAGATAACGCATGAGCGGTCCTGCCACAAGGGCGGCAAAGCCAAAGCCCATGATAGCCAGGCCAGTGGCAAAGCCCCGGTGTTCCGGGAACCATTTCACCAGGGTGGACACAGGGGTGATATAGCCGGTGCCCAGCCCGATACCGCCGATCATGCCGTAAAAAATATAAAGGAGCATCGGCGAATGGACGTGGACAGCCAGCGCCGTGCCCAGAAGGCCGGTGCCGAAGAAGGCTGCCGATACCAGACCGGACCGGGACGGTCCCATCCGTTCCACCACGCCGCCCAGAAAGCCGGCCGACAGCCCCAGAAACAGAATGGCAATAGAAAAGGCCCAGGTGGTTTCCGAAAGGGAAAGACCCATAGCCGCCATAACCGGCTTCGTCAGCACACTCCATGCATACACACTGCCGATGCAGATGTGGATGCCCACAGCTGCCAGGGCAATAAGCCAGCGATTTTTCTTTTTCATTTGAAATCCCTCCATAAGCAGTAAGCAATGAAGGGAAACCGGAGACGCAAAGACCGTCTGAGTAGGTTTCCCTGCCCAGACGGTCGGCTGATTCAGATAATACCGGTTCACGTGGTCAATTCCACATTTCTCCGTCAGTTCCGGTACCTCTTTCGTTTGTGCATACAGAATACCATGGAAAGAGAAGTATGTCAAGGATTTTCTATATGGTTTAGTGGACTGGGGAATGAGGAATGGGGATTGGGGAATGGGGAGCGCCGCTTTGGGGCAGAATCTTTGCCCTGCAGGCAAAAGATTGTATTCGCGCATCGCTGGAGAGGTCAGCTGATTCGGGGGCCCCGTCAATCCTTGCCGCAAAAGGAGGCGTCAGCCTTCGGGAATGCCGATTCCTTCCATCAACGCAGGCAGATGCTCAATCCACCTTCACCAGCCTGGCCCTGAAGGCGATATCCCTGGTGGTATCCATGTTGTCAAAACGGATACGGTAGGAATTGTTCTTTTCATCCACCTCTTCAATGGTACCCATGCCAAAGACGGTGTGCCGCACCCGGCAGCCCACGGGAAAATGGCCTTTGTTCCCATCATCCTTCAGGTAGGCGCTTGTTCTTTCCACATAAGCCTTCCCCGCCTTCCAGAGGGATTCATTCACCGGCGGATCAAAGGAGAGGTACTTTCTGTCTATGTCCAGAATGAAACGGGAAGGGAAACGGGGCGTGCCGTCCAGATTCGTCCCCTCCGCCTCTGTGAGGTAGAGCTCATCCTCTGCCCGGGTCATGGCCACGAAGGCCAGGCGCCTTTCCTCTTCCATGCCTCTTTTCGTCCTTGTCTTCCGAGAGGGGAAGATGCCTTCATTCATGCCGCAGAGGAACACCACCGGAAATTCCAGGCCCTTGGCGGTATGGACGGTCATAAGCCGCACCGCATCCCTCTCCGGCCCCCGGTCCATATTGGAAAAGAGAGCCGCATGGTCCAGATAGTCGGAAATGGACGTTTCTTCCCCTGCCGTTGATTCATACTCAAAAATAGACTGCTTCAGCTCTGCCAGATCATCCAGCCGCTCCTGGCTTCCCTCGGTGCGGAGCATTTTTTCGTAGCCGCTTTCATCCAGAATGGCAGACAGGACCTCGGACACCTGCTTCCCTTCGCTGTCCTTGGTAAAGTATTCGATAAGGTCTATGAAATCGCCGGCCTTTGTCTTTTTGAAAAGGGGATCCTCCACATATTTCTTCAGCGTTTCATAGAGGCTTGTGTTCTCTTCCTGCGCCTTTTCCGTGAGAAAATCCATACGTCGCCTTCCTATATTTCTCTTCGGCTTATTGACGATGCGGCGGAAAGCCATGTCATCTCTGCAGGCAATCATGCGGAGATAACAGAGGGCATCCTTGATTTCCATACGGTCGAAGAACTGGGCACCGCTGTAAATCACATAGGGAATATCCGCCTTTATCAGTCCTTCCTCCAGGTTCCGGGTCACATAATGGGCCCGGTAGAGGATGGCTATGTCGCTGTATTTCCTGCCCGATGCATGGAGTGTTTTGACAGCCGACGCCACTGCTTTGGCCTCTTCCCCACCGTTGGCCGCTGCCATCACGGTCACAGGCCTTCCCTTTTCCTTATGGGAAATCAGATTCTTGGGGATGCGGTTCTCATTCTTGTCAATCAGGGAATTGGCAGCATCCAGGATGTCCGGCGTAGACCGGTAATTGTCATCCATAATGATGGTTTTCACATGGGGAAATTCCCTGTCAAAATGCAAGAGATACCGCACATCGGCGCCGCGCCAGGTATAAATGGTCTGGTCCGGATCTCCCACGATGAAAAGGTTGTTGTGATAGCCGCAGAGGGCCTTCATGAGCCTGTACTGGAGAGGGTCGATATCCTGGAATTCATCAATCATGATATACTCCAGCCGCTTCTGCCACTTCAGCCGGATGCCCTCGTTTTCCTCGAAAATATAGAGGGTAAACTTGATGAGGTCATTGTAGTCCAGGGCGAAGCATTTCTTTTCCTGGTACAGGTAGCCGTAGAAAATGATATCCTCCACCGTAAGGGCCTGGTGGTACTTTTCATAAAGGAGGGACAGGGGCATGGCAATCATGTCTTTATAATACTCCGGCTGCCACACACACTTTTTCATTTCAATCATGTCCCTGGCCTTGTTGAAGGGCATATCCCGAAGAGTCAGCCCCCGCTCCTCGTAAATCATCTGCAGCATGTCATCAATGTCCGAATTATCGATGACCAGGAAATTTTTCGGATAGGAAACGGCATGGCTGTCTTCCTGCAGCACCGACACGCAGAAGCCGTGGAAGGTATTGATGTATCCCGTATCATTGTCTCCAGTGAGACTGTGGATGCGCCGCGCCATTTCCCGGGCCGATTTATTGGTAAATGTAACGCAGAGGATATGACCCGGCAGGATACCCAGCTCATTCACCAGGTAGGCAAACCGGTAGGAAAGGGCTCTGGTCTTCCCTGATCCTGCCCCGGCAATGACCCGTACATAGCCTTCCGTAGAAGTGACTGCCTCTTTCTGCTTTTCATTCAGCTCATTCCATAATGCGTCCATAACTGCCCTCCGAACTTATATTCTAAGTCCATTATACAATAGGATAGGCATAATGCAAAGGGTTCGGCTGTTAAGAGAGGCTGCGCAGAAGGGTTGTGAAAAAGGGTTCGACAGGTTCAAAAGATGGTGGTGGCGGCTTCGCCGCATGATACAATGCCGCCCATAACTCCCTCCTACTGCCACACAATGCAGGCAATCCCTGCCAGGGTGAGCACTGCGCCTGCCAGCTGGCGGAGCTTCAGCTTTTCTCCATAGAAAAGGGCGCCGGTCACCATGAGGGCCGCCACAATGAGGCTGTTAGTCAGAATAAAGGAGGTCTGCACCGTCCAGCCGGCCCGGTACATGTACACCACGCCCAGTTCGATGCCTACAATGGAACATCCAAGGCCCAGGGCCCAGGGATTCCAGGAAAGCAGTGCCTTCCCCCGGTTTTCCCCTTTCGGCGCCAGGAAGAAATATAAAAGGAAAGATGCAAAAGAGGCAGAAAGATAGGTCAGCACCAGGGCTGCCAGGGGATGGATGCCGCTGGAAATTTCCTTGACTCCCACCTGGTAGGCGGTGCTGCAGCATACGATAAGGCCAATGGGCCACCAGAATTTCATAGGTTACCTCACAATCAGAAACATGCCTGCTGCTGCCAGACATATGCCTGCCTGCTGCAGAGGGCGCAGCGATTCCCCGTACATGAAATGGCCCACCATGAGCAGCACCACAATGGCCAGGGCTGTATACACAAGGAATCCGATATTCATAGGCCAGCCGGCCCGATACATGAAAATGGAACCCACCTCCAGTCCCGTTATGGCAAGCCCCACCATGAGGGCCGCCGGATGGGGCGGCCAGATTTCATGGAAAATATGACCTCCCGGTATGAGCATTTCAAAAAGAAGGGCGCAGAGGCAGGCACTGACCAGGTAGGTCATGCCCAGCGCGGCCAGCGGACTTTTCAGGGAAGACAGCCGGCGGGCACAGACCTGGTAAAACACATCGGCCAGCACCACCAGCCCCACCGGCCACCAAAGATTCCACAGCTCCATATTTTCCTTCCTTTCCTGCGGTATAAAAAAAGTGTTTTCCCCATTTCTCCCGGCTCACTGCCGTACCTGCGGAAATAGGGAAAACACCTGGATTCATAAATCCTCTGCCCCACCCGGTGGCGAAGCAGTGTGTAGTCATATTATAGCATAAGGGGAGCGGCTTCGCCGCCCCATATTTATAAAGTAAAAAGGTGCCGCTTCGCCGGCGGCTGCGGCCTGCCGACGAAGGCAGATTATGCAGAAGGGTTAAGAACATAAGGTTATGAAGTTTGACGGGTCCTTTGGGCCCGAGGGTTGTGGTGGCGGCTTCGCCGCATTATAAAATGGCGCCAAAGGCGCCCACTTTGCCTCCACGGAGTGGGCTTTATAACTTTCTTTGAATCCATTTGCATTGAGGAATTCAGCCTTCTGATGTCTGCCGTCTGACAGACTAACGTCTTCCCGTCGACCGGTATTTATCGGTATTTATCCCACTGCCTCCACGCACCGAGATCCTTCGCTCCGCTCAGGATGACAGCGTCCCGCGGAAAGCGGATAGCCGATAGCAGCTTCTACTCTCCCACTAGCTCACTAGCCCACCAGCTCACTAGCACACCAGTCCACCAGCTCACTAGCACACCAGTCCACCAGCTCACTTTCCTTCCAGTATCCGGAAAAATTCGCTCACCGCTGCCAGCCCTTTTTTCAGGGTTTCCTCGTCGTGGCCATAGCCTACGCGGAAGGAGAAGGGCTCATCGAAACAGTCTCCCGGTACGGTGAAGGCGCCGGTTTCATAGTACATGCGATGGGAAAACAGGGTGGAGGGCAGAGGGAAATCATAGTAGACCAGAGCCATGGTGCCTGCCTTTGGTTTCACGAAGGAAGCATGATTTTCCCCATGCACCCAGTCTTCCAGAATGGGAAGGTTGTGCTGGAGGATGGCCCTGTTGCGCTGCAGGATTTTTTCCTTATGGCGAAGGGCCAGGACTGCCACGGCTTCATCGAAGAGACTGCAGCTCACCAGGTCATAGTCCCTTACCCGCCGGAACTGGGCCAGTGCTTCCTCATCCTTTGTGGCCAGCCAGCCCAGACGGAGTCCTGCCAGGGAGAAGGCCTTGGACATGGAGCCTGTGGCAATGCCTTTCTCATAGAGGTCCGCCACCGAAGGGCAGCGGTCTTCTTCCCTTTGGGAAACGCCGGCATAGACTTCATCGCAGAAAAGATAGGCCCCCGCTTCTCTTGCAATGTCCACGATTTCTTCCATCATATCCTTTGGAATCAAAGAGCCCGTAGGGTTGTTGGGGTTATTGAGGCAAATCATGCGCACCCCTTCCCTGGCTGCCTGCCTGAGTTCATCCAGGTCCGGCATGTAGCCCCTTTCTTTTTTCAGATGGAGCACTGTCACCTGGGCTCCCAGGGACCGGGGCGCCGAATAAAACTGCTGATAGCTGGGCGCATAGGCAATGACCCTGTCGCCGGGCCGGATGAGGGAAAAGAAAATATGCTGGTTGCCGCCGGTGGCACCATGCTCCGTCAGGATTTCATCAGGAGAAATATGCTCATAGAGGTGCGAAATTTCCTCCTTCAGCTCCCGGTCGCCCCAGATGGGACCATAGGTCTGCTCCCTTTGGAAAAAGGTTTCCATGAAATCCTGCTTATCTTCCCCGGAAAGGGCAAAAAGCTCATTCAGGGTCAGGGGCTTTGCACAGGTATCGGTAATATTGTACCGGGCCCCTTCCTCATACCGGTCCATCCAGTCTTCTACGCCAAACTGCTCAACAATCATGTCTTATTCTCCATCCATACCATATGAAACGCTTTTATTCCCCGCTCTGCCAGTTCTTGCATACATCCACCCAGCCTTTGGCCCGGGACGCTCTTTCCAGTTCCTCCAGCGTCAGCTTCACGGCGCTGTGATCCGTACCGGCCGCGGGATACACAATGTCAAAACGCTTCAGGGACAGGTCCAGATACACCGGCACCGTTGCCGGAAGGGCAAAGGGACATACGCCGCCGGGACGGTGGCCGATATATTTTTCGCAGTCCGCCCCGGGAATCATTTTTGCCTTCTTATGGAAGGTTTCCTTGTATTTATGATTATCCACCCTGGCATCCCCTGCCACCACCACGATGAGGGGCTCATCATCCACCAGGAAGGACATGGTCTTGGCAATCCGAGCTTCTTCCGTTCCCAGCGCTTCTGCAGCCAGGGCTACGGTGGCGCTGGATTCTTTCAAATCAATGCACCTATCCGAAAGTCCGAAGGGCGCAAGATAGGCTTTTACTTTTTCAAAGGACATATGAAATACTCCTTTCCCTGATTTTTCTTCATAATGATTAACT
>ERZ773109.1989-NODE-1989-length-11414-cov-3.565983_pt1 | contig 11414 bp, 9 predicted proteins | sample MGYA00580569_ERZ773109 | MGnify/ENA primary metagenome ERZ773109 (study PRJEB29015, sample SAMEA2737852) | human gut metagenome | biome: human gut; feature: human-associated habitat; material: faeces | place: China | collected 2012 ...
AAGCTTTCGTATGAATTGGCAGCTCAGCATCTAAGCGCAAATGTGGTTGATATGATGACTACGGCTTCATCCGAAAATAAGGAAAGACTTCAGGACATGGGACAGCTGATAGACCAGATGGGCGCTGATTTTATAATACTTCGACATCCTATGTCGGGAGCGGCAAGGATACTTGCCGACAGCGTGGAAGCGTCTGTTATAAACGCAGGCGACGGATATAACGAAAATCCGGGGCAGTCACTTCTTGATCTTTTGACAATAAAAGAAAGAAAAGGCGGATTTGAAGGACTTAAAGTTACAATAGTCGGAGACATAACCCACAGCAGAGTATCAAAAAGCAACATTTGGGGATTGCTTAAACTCGGTGCGGAAGTCAGAGTAACAGGACCGTCTACGCTTATACCAAAGGAACTTGAAAGCTTTGGAGTAAAGGTGTACTTTGATCCGAAAGAGGCGGTATCAAACGCAGATGTTATTTTATCCACAAGGATAGCTCCGAATGTGAGAGACGATAACTATATACCGTCGTTGGACGAATACAGGAGTATGTTCCTTATTGACGAAAATCTTATGAAATATGCGAAAAAAGACGCAATAGTAATGCATCCCGGTCAGATACAAAGGGGAGTGGAGATAGCCACGAGCATTGTAAACAGTCCTCAGTGTATAGTAAACGATCAGATAGGAAACAGCGTGGCAGTAAGAATGGCAATGCTTTATATACTGTCCCAGATAGGAGGCGGCTTGCATGAAGCATTTGATTAAAGGCGGATTTGTTGTCAGCGACGGAATTGATATAACAAAGCCTGCCGACGTGCTTATAGAGGGAGACAAAATAAAATCTGTCGGATATTCTTTAGATGTAAAAGTCGATAAAATAACGGAAGCGGCAGGGTTATATGTTTACCCGGGATTTATAGATATGCACTGTACCGTATGCGAGCCGGGACATGAAAGCGTTGAGGACATGGAGACTGCCTCCGTAAGCGCGGCAAGGGGCGGATTTACAACAATAGTATGTATACCTGATACAGAACCTGCCGTTGATAATAAAACCGTAGTTGAATATATAATAACAAAAAGCAGAGAATATTCAAAAGTAAACATTTATCCTTACGGAAGCATGACAATAGGATGCAAGGGAGAAAAAGCGTCCGAAATGGGAGAAATGATAAGAGCTGGAGCGGTAGGAATAGCCGACGGCGATTTAACTGTTGAAAACGCACAGCTTATGAGAAATATATTCGTGTATTCCAAAATGTTTGACGTTCCGGTTATAACCCATTGTGAAGACAGAGCCCTTTCGGGAACGGGAGTAATAAACGAAGGAAGAGTTTCAACAATTCTGGGATTAAGAGGAATGCCAAGGGAAGCGGAAGATATAATTGTTGCCAGAAATGTCGTGCTGGCGGAAAGTACGGGAGCAAGGCTTCATATAGCGCATATAAGCACTAAAGGGGCTGTTGATATTGTAAGAAGGGCGAAAGCAAGGGGCGTTAACGTAACGTGTGAAACATGCCCTCATTATTTTACGCTGACTGAGGAAGCTGCCATGCAGTATAATACCTATGCGAAAGTCATACCGCCGCTGAGAACGGAAGCTGATACGAAAGCTATAATAGAAGGATTGGCAGACGGAACTATCGACGTTATAGCTTCCGGACATATGCCTACAAGAATAGAACATAAGCAGAGAGAATTTGACAGGGCTTCATACGGCATATCGGCTTTTGAAACGGCTTTTTCTCTCAGTTATACGGCGCTTGTAAGAACGGGAATACTTTCCGAGAGCCAGCTTGCCGACAAGATGTCGAAAAATCCCGCTGAAATTTTGAATTTTAAAACAAAAGGGAAAATTAAAGCAGGAAATGACGCCGATATTGTAATAATGGATATAAATAATGAATATGTGATAGAACCTTCGGAGTTTTATTCCAAAGCTAAATTTACTCCTGCAAAGGGAAAAAGAGTATACGGAAATACAGTCAGCTGTATTGTCGGAGGAAACGTAGTTTTTTAACGAGGTGTGTTAATGTATTTAAAGGAACTGGAATTGCAGGGCTTTAAATCCTTCCCTGAAAAAGTTAAATTGGATTTTAATAAGGGAATAACTGCCGTAGTCGGACCGAACGGAAGCGGAAAGAGCAATATTTCCGATTCTGTCAGATGGGTATTGGGCGAACAGAAGGCAAAAAGCCTGAGAGGCGGAAAAATGGAAGACGTTATTTTTGCGGGAACGGCAAACAGACGTCCGGTAGGTTTTGCCGAAGTATCTATGACTCTTGATAATACGGATAAAAAAATAAATATGGACTATTCCGAGATAAAAGTAACAAGGCGTGTGTATCGTTCAGGCGAAAGTTCATATCTTATTAACGGCAGTGAATGCAGATTAAAAGACATTTACGAACTTTTTATGGATACCGGTATCGGAAGAGACGGATACAGCATTATAGGCCAGGGGAAAATCGATGAGATACTAAGCAATAAATCCGAAGACAGAAGGCTTCTGTTTGAAGAAGCAGCCGGAATAGTAAAATATAAAAACAGAAGAAATGAAGCCGAAAATAAGCTGGAAAAGGAAAAGCAAAATTTAGTAAGAATAAACGATATAATAAGCGAAATTGAAAGTAAAATAGAACCTCTGGAGAAACAGGCCGAAAAAGCGAAAAAATATTTAGAACTTTACGCCGATATGAAAGACGCCGATATAAAACTTTTTAAAATAAACGGCAAAAAACTTGAGGAAGATATATTAAAAGCAAAAGACGATCTTGATAATATAAAACAAGAGACCTGTTTGCATGAGGAAAATCTCGACGCAGTTAAAATCGAGACGGAAAATATAAAAAGTACGGTTGAACAGCTTTCGTTAGAAATGGAGGAAATAAACCGCACAATAGCCGAGCTTTCCGGAGAAATAGAAAAAAATGAAGGTATATGCGCTCTGACTGCGGAACAAATAAAAAATCTCAAAGATACGGTATCTGAACTCGGAGAAGAAAAAATAAAAAAAGAAGAGCATATTTCGGAAAATGAAGCGGAAATTGCAGTTTGCGAAAAAAATGCAGCCGATATGCTGAACTCCGTGAATGAATTGAAAGCCGAATTAAATGAAAAGGAAACGGCTCTGAAAGAGATGGTCGAGAGTCAAAGCAGGCGGGAAGAAAGGATTGACAGCCTTAAGGCAGATATGATTGAAAACATAAAAAAGACTGCCGATATTAAAAGCGCTTTGGAAAGAACGGAAACTCTTCTCGAACAGTTTGCTTCAAGACAGAACCAAATAGAAAATGAGAAAAAAGAGCTTGATTCAAAGATTAAAGATAAAAAAATACAAAGTAAATCCATTGAATTGAAAGCAGAACAGTGCTCGGATGAATTGGAAGAACTCAGCAAAGAATCGAAAAAACTGGAAAATAAAAAATCCGTTGCGGTAAAGGTTGCGGACAATATCAGACAGGGACTGGGAGAAAAGAATAGTAAGCTTTCGGAAAAACAGTCAAAGCTTAAGGTTCTTTCCGACATGGAAAGAGAACATGACGGATACTATAAATCGGTAAAGGCCGTTTTACAGCTTAAGGAAAACGGAAACCCTAATTTCAAGGGCGTACGCGGAGCTGTGGCACAGCTGTTTAAAACCGATGAGAAATATGAAACCGCAATAGAAACTGCTCTCGGAGGCTCTATGCAGAGCATTGTTGTGGATAACGAAAACGATGCAAAATATGCCGTGGGTTATCTTAAGTCAAAACAACTGGGAAGAGCAACTTTTTTGCCTATATCCACAGTTAAAGGGAAAAGTCTGGGGACAGAAAAGGAGAGACTGCTTAATGAACCCGGAATAGTGGCGGTTGCTTCCGAACTTGTAAAATATGACAAAGAATATACAGGTATAGCGGAGAGTCTCCTCGGAAGAATACTTGTTGTAGATACGATGGATAACGCTATATCATTTGCAAGAAGACATAACCAGGGATATAGATTGGTAACGCTTGAAGGCGAATCTTTTATGCCCGGCGGAGCTATAACAGGCGGAAGCACAGGCAAAAAAAGTAATGTGTTCGGAAGAAAAAGGGAGATAGATTATCTCAAATCGGATATAGAAGCTTTGCAGGCGGCAGTTGACGGACTTACGGCGGAGCTTGAAAAGAATTCGGCTAAAATCGAAGAAATAGATGAATATCTTGAAAACGGAAGAAAAAAATCATCTGAAGTAAACATTGATTTTATAACTGCCGAAAGGGAGGCAGAGAGCGTTAAAAAAGAAATTTCCGAATATGAGGAAAAAACACGTCTCATTATAATTGAGTCTCAGCAGTTGGAAAAACAGAAAGAAGCCGTAGAAAAAGAAAAAAAAGAAAAACAGGCAGAACTGAAAGAAGTTGAGACTGAAATCATAAGGCTTCAGCAAACTCTGAATGACTTCAGAGATAATTCCGAAAACGGTAAAAACGGACGGGAATCTATTTCCGACGAGATAACAGCGGCTAAAATTAAAATTTCGGCATTAAATGAAAAAAGACAGTTCCAATTAGATAGTATCAGACGACTATCGGAAGAAAAAATAAAATTCTCCGAAGAAATAGTACTGATTGAAAGCCGTAGACAAAAAGCGTATGAACAAATATCCGAAAAAGAAGAGACGGCAAAAAATGCGGCTGAAATGACCGAAAAAAGTAAAAATTCAAAAATCGGCAAAGAACAGGAACTGTTGGAAATTACGCAAAAACGTAAAGATGAAAACGGTAAAATGTCGGTTAATGAGAATCGGATTAATGATTTCAGAGAAACTATACTGCATTGCAAAAATGAAACAGTACGTTTGGAAATAAAGCTTGAAAAATTGGAAGAAGAAAATAAACGTCTTAATGACGAGATGTGGGATAGTTATGAAATAACTTATCCGGAGGCGGCGCAGCTTTTTGAAGTAACAGAGCCGACTGCGGAGCTTATGAAGCGCGTCAGGTCGCTTAAAGCCGAGATAAAATTGCTTGGAAACGTAAATGTAAATGCGGTTGACGAATACAGAGAAACAAAAGAAAGGTACGAATTCCTTTCAAAACAGAAAAATGATATTATTGAAGCGGAAGAAAAACTGAAAGAAATTATAAAGGATCTTTCGGAATTGATGGAAAAACAATTCAGACAAAATCTGGAAATAATATCGGAGAATTTCAATGAAGTGTTCAGAGAAATGTTTGGAGGCGGAAAGGCGTATTTAAAGCTTTCGGATGAAGACGATGTGCTTGGGTCCGGTATTGATATAATTGCTCAGCCTCCGGGAAAAAATTTGCAAAATATGATGCTTCTTTCAGGAGGAGAGAGGGCGTTGACAGCAATAGCAATATTGTTTTCAATATTAAAAATGAAGCCCTCGCCGTTCTGTATATTGGATGAGATAGAGGCTGCCTTAGATGACGCCAATGTTCAGCGATTCGGCGATTATCTTAAACGTTTTTCTAAAGATACACAGTTCATTGTTATAACACATAGGAAAGGAACCATGGAGGCAGCCGACGTACTTTACGGCGTAACTATGCAGGAGCATGGCGTTTCAAAAATAGTGTCGGTAAAATTTGATGAGGCTGTCGGACAGTAAGGAGAGTAAAAATGGGTTTTTTTGATTTTCTTAAGGGTAAAGAGTATAAAGAAGAAAATATAAATGCCGATGTGGAAGAATCGGTAGAGAAAATAGTAAGAGACGCTGTTGAGGAGATAGAAGAGGAGACCGAGGAGCGCGTAAGCGAAGAAGTTGTAACGGAAGTAGTTGAAAACGTTACAAGAATAGAGGATGAGGTCAGAGACAGCGTAGGAAAAAAAGTAAGCGGAGAAGAGTGTTCCGAAGATATATGCGATTTTGAAGATGAGACGGAAGATGAAGAGACTGACGAAAGTACGGAAATGACTGACTTCAATGAAGAAGCCGAAATAGAGGATATTGCCGAATCTAATGACGGAAACAACGACGCAGATAATAATACTGTTGAGCAGGAAACAGAAGAACATGATGAAGAAAGAGTTGAAGAGCCTAAAAAAGGTTTTTTTGCAAGGCTTAAAGAAGGTCTGGAAAAAACAAAGAAAAATATTTTCGGAGGAATTGATTCCGTTCTCGGCGGATTTACGAAAATAGACGACGATTTGTTTGACGAACTTGAAGAAAGTCTTATTATGGCTGACTTAGGAGTTGAAACAACGCTTAAAATTATTGAAAATCTAAAAAAGAGAGTAAAAAAGGAAAGAGCCGAAGATCCTTCTCTTATTAAAGGAATGCTTCAGGACGAAATAGCCGAAATTCTATCGGACGGTGCGGAAAATGAATTTAAAATAACTCCTCCTTCGGTAATACTTGTAATAGGCGTTAACGGCGTCGGAAAGACAACAACTATAGGAAAACTGGCGGCTAATTATAAATCGGAAGGAAAAACGGTACTTCTTGCAGCTGCGGATACTTTTAGGGCAGCGGCAATAGACCAGCTTAAAATCTGGGGAGAAAGATCGAAGATAGACGTTATATGCCATGAGGAAAATTCCGACCCGGCAGCGGTTGTATTTGACGCGGTAAATGCGGCTAAAAGCAGAAAAACAGACGTTCTGATATGTGATACGGCAGGAAGACTTCATAATAAGAAAAATCTTATGGAAGAACTTAAAAAGATAGCCAAGGTAATAAACAGAGAATACCCGGAAGCCAATACGGAGGTTTTTCTTGTACTGGACGCAACAACAGGACAGAACGCTTTGCAGCAGGCAAAACTTTTTAATGAAGTAGCCGATATAACAGGGTTAGTTCTTACAAAGCTTGACGGAACCGCAAAGGGCGGAATTGTAATCGCTATAAAAAATGAACTTAATATTCCCGTAAGATATATTGGGGTAGGGGAAGGAATAAACGATTTACAGGCGTTTAATCCGACAGAATTTGCGGGAGCATTGTTTGAAGATTGAAATTAAAAATTGTTAAGGGGTTTTAGTTGAATAATTAGGGGGATTATTATGCAGCTTTTATTGACAACTTTGGCAAATGCTATAATCGGGTTTATTGTAGGGGCATGCGGAGTATCGGGATTTCTTCTGCCGATGTTTTATACGGCCTTGACTGATTTTTCCGTACCGGAAGCATTGGTATTGAGCTACTGGGTGTTTGTTATATCCAGTCCGCTCGGATTTGTCGGATGTAAGGACAAAATGTCAAGAGAGAAAAAGACTCTTGGGTGGCTTTGCGTCGGAAGTGCAATAGGAGCTGTTTTAGGGGTTAAGCTGAATTCTTTTTTCAGTCCTAAGGGAGTTAAAATCATACTTTATATAGTAGTACTGTTGGCGGGAATTTATATTGTTATAAATGAGAGCAGAAAAAAAGCTTCCGACGAGAAAAGAAGTCCTAAGTTGGATTCAAAGCCTTTCATGCTTGCTTTCGGTATCATTACCGGGGCTGTATGCGCGCTCGGCGGTTCGGGTGGACCTATACTCGTAATGCCGCTTCTAGCAACAATGGGAATGGAAGTACATACGGCTATGGCTGTCGGATTGCTTGATTCACTTTTTGTTTCGGTTCCTGCGTTTGTAGGTTATGTCAGAAATGTAAATTTATCGGATTTAACATTATATATGGTTGTGGTTTTACTGGCATATTGTATAAGCATGTTTATAGGACGAAAATTATCGTCTAAGGTTCCGTCAAAACCTCTTAAAATGGTTGTCGGAGTGTTTTCGGTAATCATTGCCGTATATATGATAATAACGACAATATAATAGAAGTATAATATGAAGCCGCCGTATGGCGGCTTTTATATATTTAATGTAATTCTGCAAATTATATTCTTAGTAATAAAAAGTTATATATACGCGGCGGAGAATACGGATCTTTATAATTACGTTTATTTCAGCAATATTTCACTATATTTAAGGTTATGTTACAGTTATGTTATTTTGTAGAAATTAATGTAAATGTATGGTATTGTAAATTTATATTAATTTTGTATTTGTAAACTTTTAAATATAAGGAGGGGTTCGATATGATAAAGGGATATAAAAAATTTATAGTGGGTGCGGTAGTAGCCGTTTCGGCTCTTAATATGACTGCATTTGGTGCGGAATGGTATGATGATGCGGTTAAGCATGGTAAAGAGAGAGAAATTATATCGGCGGACTATAACATAAACGGCATGTTGACAAGGGGAGAAATGGCTGAAATGTTAAGCGCTGCGGCAGATCTTAAAGCCTATTATATCGATAACTCGTTTTCGGACATTGAGATAAAAGACAGCTATACAGATGATATTATAAGACTGTATAACGCAGATATATATAAGGGAAGAGAAGATAACGGAAAACTTTATGCCGATGCGGATGAAGTACTTACAAGGGAACAGGCCGCTGCATTTATAGTCAGAACTTACGGATTTAGTACAGTTAAAAATTCAGAATTGAAATTTACAGATTCTGATGATATTTCCGACTATTCAAAAAAAGATATATGTATACTTACGGAAATGGGAATAGTGTCCGGCTATGATGACGGGACGTTTAAGCCTCAAAATAATGTTTCCAAAACGGAGTTTTTGGCAATGCTTTATAAAGCCGATGAAGCGCTTGACGGAAAAATACCTAATGTGAACGAGAAGTCGGTTATAACAGACGATAGATTATCTAAAAATATAAGTATTGTCCTTCTTAATTCAGAGCCTATAAAGGCAGACAGCGACATAAAGCTCAGATTTACAAGATTAGGTGAAGAACCGGAGGCAATATATGCCTATAACCCTCAAATATTCCAGCTTGAGAAAAAAATAAACGGACAATGGATAGAAATAAGCAGAGACAATGAGAATATAAATGATATAAATTATCAGATAAAAGCTGATACAGAACTATAAAACTCAGCGATTTTTACAATGATTTAGAATCGGGAGAATACAGGCTTGTATACGGTTTCCGTGTGAACGGAATAGGAATTGAAAAAGGGATAAAATACGGCGCTGTCAACTTTAATTTGGAAAAAACAGAGCTCGCGGAAGAAAAATAAATCTTAAAACCCCGATTATATATCGGGGTTTTTTATAAAATAAGAAAAACTATTGTGCTAATAAAAAAACATAATGTGTAAAGTAAAAATACTTGACAAAGAGCCGATGGTATATTAAAATATCACAAGTAAAGTAAAAATACTTTACATAGGAGTGAGTAATGTGGATATATTAAAAACTACTCTCCTTTATGATTTTTACGGAGAACTGCTTACGGAAAAGCAGAAAGAAATATACGAGTTGTTTTATCAGAATGATATGTCGCTTTCGGAAATAGCGGCGGAACTTGACATAAGCCGCCAAGCTGTAAGAGACCAGCTTAAAAGAACCGAAAAGATACTTTCAGAGTATGAAGAAAAACTTATGCTAGTGGAAAAGTTTATGGCAAATAAAAATTCCGCAGGAAGAATAAGAAAACTGATTGACGAACTGGAAAACAAAAACGAACTTTCATCCGAATCGCTTGTAATAGCGGAAGAAATCAGAAATGCCGTTGACGAAATCATAGAGTAATCCACATATTAACGGAGGAAAAAATATGGCTTTTGAAAATTTGTCCGAAAAGCTGCAAGCTGTTTTTAAACAGTTGAGAGGCAAGGGCAAACTTACCGAAAAAGACGTTAAGGAAGCCATGAGAGAGGTCAAACTCGCGCTTCTTGAGGCTGACGTCAACTTTAAAATAGTAAAACAGTTTATAAATAAAGTTAATGAAAGAGCTGTCGGAAGCGAAGTGCTTGAAAGTCTTACGCCGGGACAGCAAGTTATAAAAATTGTTAACGAGGAACTTATAGAACTTATGGGTTCTTCTCAGAGCAAGCTTACTTTTTCAAGTAAGCCGCCTACCGTATACATGATGGTCGGACTTCAGGGTGCCGGTAAAACCACAACATCGGGAAAGCTTGCGGGACTTTTGAAAAAACAGGGAAAGAGTCCGTTGCTTGTTGCCTGCGACGTGTACAGACCGGCGGCTATAAAACAGTTACAGGTTGTCGGAAACAATTACGGCATTCCCGTTTTTGAAATGGGAGATAAGTTAAATCCTGTTGATATAGCCAAAGAATCATTGCAATATGCGGCAAAAAATAAACACGACGTAATTTTGATAGATACTGCCGGACGTCTTCATATTAATGAAGAACTGATGGAGGAATTGAAAAATATTAAAGAAGCGGTAAGACCGCAGGAAATACTTCTTGTTGTAGACGCTATGACAGGACAGGACGCAGTTACTGTAGCCGACAGCTTTAACGGACAGCTTGGAGTAGACGGGATTATTCTCACAAAGCTTGACGGTGACGCCAGAGGCGGCGCGGCGCTTTCGGTAAGAAGCGTAACAGGCAAACCCATAAAATATATCGGTATGGGTGAAAAAATGGAAGATCTTGAGCCGTTTTATCCGGACAGAATGGCTTCCAGAATACTCGGAATGGGAGATGTCCTTTCGCTTATTGAAAAGGCTCAGAAAGCCTACGATGAAAAACAGGCTATGGAAATGGCTCAGAAAATGCGAAACAATGACTTTACATTGGAGGACTTCCTTGACCAGATGCAGCAGATTAAAAAAATGGGTCCTTTGAAAGACTTGATAGGTATGATACCCGGAATGAGCCAGCTTAACCTTAACGACGTTGACGTAGATCCGAAAGCTATGGCACATATCGAGGCAATAATACAGTCAATGACTAAGGAAGAAAGACAAAATCCGTCGATTCTTAACGGACCGAGAAAAAAACGAATAGCAAACGGTTCGGGACGAACAATAGCCGAAGTAAACAGACTGCTTAAACAGTTTGAAGAAATGAAAAAGATGATGAAGCAGGTAAACTCTTTGGCAAAAGGAAAAAAAGGCAAGTTCAGAATGCCGTTTTTCCGCTGATTAATGATATATCATCGCGAAAGCGTTTATATATAATAAATAACAGGAGGTGAAACACAAATGGTAAGAATCAGATTAAAAAGATTAGGAGCTAAGAAAGCACCTTTCTATAGAATCGTTGTTGCAGACCAGAGAACATCAAGAAACGGTAAGTCAATCGCTGAAATCGGATACTACGACCCTACAAAGGAACCCGCTGTATTAAAGGTTGACGCTGACCAGGCAAAAGACTGGATCTCTAAGGGCGCACAGCTTTCAGACACAGCTAAGTCCTTATTAAAGAAAGCCGGCGTTATCGAGTAATCCGGCAGGAGGTACGGCTATGAAAGAATTATTGGAAATTATAGCTAAAAACCTTGTTGATAATCCTGAACAGGTATCTGTGTCTGAAATTAAGGGAGAGCGTTCCATTGTTCTTGAACTTAAGGTTGCTCCCGACGACATGGGTAAAGTTATCGGCAAACAGGGATGTGCATGCCAAGTTCCTGCTTCGAAACGGTGCGGATGAGGTT
>ERZ773109.1995-NODE-1995-length-11395-cov-4.845679_pt1 | contig 11395 bp, 9 predicted proteins | sample MGYA00580569_ERZ773109 | MGnify/ENA primary metagenome ERZ773109 (study PRJEB29015, sample SAMEA2737852) | human gut metagenome | biome: human gut; feature: human-associated habitat; material: faeces | place: China | collected 2012 ...
CCATCGACAGCGCACGCTTCCTGTTCAATATGCACGACGCAGGCAGCGGCATCGATTTTGACCTCGATCAGGCTGTCAAGACCGACAACGATAACCCCGTGTACTATGTGCAGTATGCCCATGCCCGCATCTGCTCCATCCTGAAAAAGATGGAGAGCGAGGGCGTGCAGTTTGCCGGTGCCGAGAAGGTGGATGCCACCCTGCTCACCGAGCCTTCCGAGATGGATCTGATCCGGATGCTGGCAGCCTTCCCGCAGGAGATCGTCATGGCGGCCGAGAAGTACGACCCCAGCCGCATCAACCGCTTTGTCATTGATCTGGCCAGTGCCTTCCACCGCTTCTACGGCAGCTGCCGCATTCAGGGTGCAGACCCCGCTGTGCAGCAGGCACGTCTGGCCCTGTGCATCGGCGTGAAGAATGCCATCTTCAACGTGCTGACCATGTTCAAGATCAACGTGCCGGAGAAGATGTAAAAAAGGCTCCCTCATTGAGGGAGCTGTCGAGCGAATGCGAGACTGAGGGAGTTTTCTACAGGAACTCCTTCCGTCATCGCCTGCGGCGATGCCACCTCCCTCAGTGAGAGAGGCTTATGCCGTACCCGAAAGGATTCGCACGGTAATACCCAGCTCCCCTGCGGGGGAGCTTTTTTCGATAACAGCGAGGAACAACCAATGGAACCTTTGAAAATCGGCAATATCATCCTGCCGCACCGGGCGGTGTTCGGCCCGATGGCGGGCTTTACGGATGCACCCTGCCGCCGCCTGATGGCCCAGCACGGTGCAGGCTTTACTGTGAGCGAAATGGTGTCCAGCCGGGCGCTGGTGTACGGCGACCACAAGACGGTGAGCCTGCTCAAGGCCGAACCCAACGGTGCACCCTATGGCGTGCAGATCTTTGGCGAAGTGCCCGAGATCATGGGCGAAGCCACCGCCGCCATCGAACAGTACGAGTTCGACTTTGTGGATATCAACATGGGCTGCCCGGCCCCCAAGATCGTTTCCGGCGGCGCAGGCAGCAAACTGATGCTGGACCCGGACCGCTGCGGGCGCATCGTGGAGCAGGTTGTGGCAAATACAAAACGGCCTGTCACTGTGAAAATGCGCAAGGGCTGGGATGCCGACCACATCACTGCAGTGGAGTGTGCCAAGGCCTGTGAGCAGGCCGGTGCAGCCCTCATTGCGGTGCATGCCCGTACCCGGGAGCAGATGTACACCCCCGGCATCGACCCGGAGATCATTGCCCAGGTGAAGGATGCCGTCAGAGTGCCGGTGCTGGGCAACGGCGACATCCACTCGGCAGAGGATGCGGTGGAGATGATGCAGGCCACCGGCTGTGACGGCGTGATGATCGCCCGGGGCGCGCTGGGCGACCCGTGGCTCTTTGAGCGGGTGAACGCCGCCATTGAAGGCCTGCCCGCACCCAAGGCACCCAACCTGCAGGCCCGCATGAATGCGCTGCGCCGTCAGGTGGAGGAGATGGTGGAGCAGAAGGGCGAGTTCGTCGCCATGCCGCAGGCCCGCTCTCAGACCATGCACTATATGAAGGGGCTGAAAGGTGCGGCCAATCTGCGCCGCTGCTGCTGCACCCTGACCCATCTGGAAGATCTGGACGAGCTGATCGATGCTGTTTTTGAAGAGCAGCGCAAAGCGGGCATCGACCCGGACGACGTGCGCGAGGTGCCGTTTCCGTAAGGGGAATATTACTGCTGCCGGGTCAGCTCATCCAGATTCTGGGTGTAACAGGGCAGACAGTGCTCTATGAACCAGTCGGCTTCCGGGCAGTGCATGGCCTGCAGGGCCGCTTTCTGCTGGGCCAGCGCCGCGTCAAACTCGTGGTTGCCGCTGCGCTGCTCCTCCGTGCATTTGATGAGGGCGCTCAGCCGGTCGGCGGCCTTCAGCAGGCGCTTTTCCTCGGCGGTGAGCAGTTCCCCGGAGATGAACGGGGACAGCTCTTCGCTCAACTCGTCCGGCAGAAGGCCAGTCATGCAGCGCACGCTCTCGGTTTCCAACGCCTTGTAGGCATCCCGCAGGGTGGGGCTGCTGTACTTGACCGGTGTGGGCATGTCGCCGGTAATGATCTCCGGCGCGTCGTGGTACAGCGCCGCCACTGCTACCGTTTTGGGGCGGCAGGGCGTGCCGGTGTACCGCCGTGCGATCAGGCAAAGCATGTGGGCCAGCAGGGCGGTATCGCAGGTGTGCTCGCTGAGAGATTCGGCCCGGGTGGAGTGCATCAGGCTCCAGCGGGTAATGTATTTCATGCGCGCTAGCAGGGCGCTGAACGGGTACAGCATGGCAGCTTCCTCCCTTTTTTCTCCAACATACCTGTCTGGCAGAGCGTTGTCAAGCCCTTTTTTCTGCGCAGTGTTCGTGCTATACTAGAACAAACCAACTTTCTGCCGCTTTGGCAGAGAAAAGAGGAAACCATGGAGCGGTCTGGTACTGCCCGGCAGCCGCAGCTGCTGGGACAAAAAAAGGATAAATTCTGGCTGACGGTGGGCCTGTGTGCCCTCACGGCGGCCCTGTTCTTTCTGCCGTTTTATATCATCGACGGCGGCTTTTTCCACTATGCAGGCGATTTCAACAGCCAGCAGATCAGCTTTTACCGCTATATGAACGGCTTTATCAAGGGCGCAGGCTACCCGGACAGTGCGTTCACCTCGGTGCACAATACCTTCTCATGGGCTACCGACCTTGGCAGCGGCGTGATGAACGCCTATTCGTTCTACCTGTACGGCTCGCCGTTCTTCTGGTTCTCGCTGCTCTTCCCGCAGGGGTGGCTGCCCTACCTCATGGTGCCGCTGCTGGTGCTCAAGTTTGCCGTGGCGGGCGGCGGGGCGTACCTGTATCTGCGCCGCTACGTCAAAAATATCGACTACGCCGTGCTGGGAGCCTGTCTGTATACTTTCTCCGGCTTTACGGTATACAATGTGTTCTTCAACCACTTTGTGGATGTGGTGGCGCTGTTCCCGTATCTGCTGTGGTCGCTGGACGAGGCCCTTTACAACGACCGCCGCAGCTGGTTTGCGTTCTGGGTGGCGGTGAACCTTGTCAACAACTACTTCTTCTTCATCGGTCAGGTGGTATTTCTGGCCATCTACTTCATCTGCAAGCTCAGCACAAGGGACTTCCGTCTCACTGCAAAAAAGTTTGGCCTGCTGGCCTTTGAAAGCCTGCTGGGCGCTGCCATGGGCAGCATCCTGCTGGTGCCTGCGGTGCTCTCCATTTTGCAGAACCCGCGCACCATCGACCTTTCCTCCGGCTGGGGCTTTCTGACCTACAGCAAGGTGCAGCAGTACCTTGCAATTCTCGTCAGCTGGATCATGCCGCCGGATTCTCCCTACCTCACATCCATCTGGTCGGAGGGCGTGATCAAGTGGACCAGCATGTCGGCCTATCTGCCGCTGTGCAGTCTGGCCGGTGCCGTGGCCTACTGGAAAGCAAAGTGCGGCGACAGTAAAAAGCGCATCGTGGGCACCTGCGCCGTGTTCGCACTGGTGCCCATCCTGAACAGTGCGTTCTACGCCCTCAATTCCAGCTACTATGCGCGCTGGTACTATATGCCGGTGCTGGTGCTGGCCGCAATGACCGTGAACGCGCTGGAAGACCACAACACCGATCTGGACAGCCCGGCCCGCGGCATCAGCTGGCTGATGATCGCCACGGTGGCCTTTGCGGTGGTGCCGGTGCAGGACAGCGACACCGGCAGCTGGTCGTTCGGCGTGCTCAAGAACCCCGGTCAGTACTGTGCGGTGCTGGGCTTTGGCCTGCTGGGCCTGCTGTTGTACCGCTATCTCTGCCAGAAGTGGCGGGGCGACAGCCGCTTTGCCCAGCGCCTGACGGCGGCAGTGCTGGCGTTTGCCTTCCTGTTCAGCGTGGTGCACATCGGCATTGGCAAGTTCGGCCAGTGGTATACCGACAGCGACCTTGTGAAGCAGGACACCAACGCCCTGCTGTTGAAAAACGACCTGCCCGAAGGCGATTACCGCGTGGATACGTACAAGATCCACGACAACATCGGCATGTGGCTGGATAAGAGCTGCCTGCAGTATTTTGGCAGCACGGCGGCCCCCAGCATCCTCAGCTTCTACCCGGCGCTGGGGGTCAAGCGGGATGTGCGCAGTGAGCCGGAGCTTTCCAATTATGCACTGCGGGGCCTTTTGAGTGTGGAGTACCTTATCACCACGCCGGAAAAGCAGACCGACTTTGAAAACGAAGCCGACGACGGCTGGGAATATGCCTTTGCAAAGGACGGCTATGCGGTCTACCGCAACACGAACTACGTGCCCATGGGCTTTGCCTATGACTATTACCTCACCCAGACCGAGTACGAAGAAACAGCCAAGGCCACCCGCGCAAACCTCCTGATGCGTGCACTGGTGCTTACCGACGAGGATGCTGCAGTCTACGGCAAGTACCTCACCCATCTGCCGGAAGACAGACGGGAGGAGCTGTACTATGAGTCCTACGTGCAGGACTGCCGCGAGCGCCGCGCCACGGCTGCCAGTGTGTTCCAGATGAACAATTCGGGCTTCCACGCCGAGATCACGCTGGAAAAAGAGAACCTCGTGTTCTTCTCCGTGCCTTACGATGACGGCTTTACGGCCTATGTCAACGGGCAGGAGGCCGACATTGTGGAGGTGGACGAGGGATTGATGGCTGTGCTGTGCCCGGCAGGTGAAAACAGCATCGATTTTGTCTACCAGCCCGACGGCATCCGGCTGAGCCGTGCGCTGACTTTGGGCGGCATTGTGGTATGGCTGGCGTACACGGCGTACTTCGTCTGGCGCAAGCGCCGCACAAAGCGGGCCTGATGCACGGAAGAATGACTTTGTGCTGTAGAAAAAAGAAATTTTTGAAATTTCCTCTTGACTTTATGCCAATAAAGTGTATAATGCAATCAAACCGATGAGGCGGAAGAGAACCTGCACAGCGCATCTGCAGTGAGCCCGGACAGTGCAAACGGGTGAAAGCGGGGCAGAGTTTCGTGGGCCGCCGAGGGCCGGGCAAACGGGCACAAACCCCAGTAGCTTTGGACGGAAGTCTCCGTTACAGGACAGGGGAGTGTTGGCTCTCCGTGAGAGGCTCTGCATTTTGCAAAGCAGGGCAAGCAAGGTGGCACCGCAGAATCGAACTTTACCGATCCTGTCCTTGTGGATAACACACAGGGACAGGGTCGTTTTTATTTGTAAGACCCGTCCCGCAAAGGGAGCGGGTCTTTTACTTTTGCCGCCCGCTCCGGGAAAGGAGTTTACTGTTATGAAAAACGTTACCATGATCTCCCGCCGCAGCTTCCTCAAGGCCGCTATGGCTGCTTCCGCCGTTTCTGCACTGGCATTCACCGGCTGCGGCGGTTCCGCTTCCAGCACCGTGGCTGCATCTTCCACTGCTTCTTCCGCTGCCGCTTCCGCAGCAGCCGAGGGTGGCCAGACCTTCAAGATTGGCATCGTCAACTATGTGGATCATGCTTCCCTCAACCAGATCGTGGAATCTGTGGAGAGCCGTCTGGATAAGCTGGGGGCAGAGAAGGGCGTTACCTTCGACTACGCCGACTACTACGCAAATGCACAGGCTGACCAGTCCAACCTGAACCAGATCGGTGCCGACCTCGTAGGGGACGGCGTGGATGTGATCGTGGCTGTGGCTACCCCCACCGCCGCAACCATGCTGGCCGCTGTGGAGGATACCGATATCCCCGTTGTCTACTCTGCTGTCACCGACCCCGCCGCTGCAGGCTTTGACGGCGAGGAGAACATCACCGGCACCTCCGACGCACTGAACACCGAGGCCATCATGAAGCTGATCACTGCCGTCAACCCGGACATTGACACCATCGGCCTGCTGTACGACCTGAGTCAGGATGCCTCCACGCAGGCCATTGCAGATGCTAAGGCTTTCTGTGATGCCAACGGCATCAAGTACATTGAGAAGAACGGCACCACCACCGCTGAGGTGCAGATGGCGGCTGAGGCTCTGATCGCCGCCGGTGTCAAGGCCGTGTTCACCCCCACCGACAACACCGTGATGACCGCAGAGCTGTCCATCTACGAGACCTTTACCGAGGCAGGCGTGCAGCACTACACCGGTGCCGACAGCTTTGCACTGAACGGTGCGTTCGTAGGCTACGGCGTGGATTACGTCCAGCTGGGCGAAGCCACTGCCGACATGGTGGCAGAGATCCTCTGCGACGGAAAGACTACCGCAGACCTGCCCTACCAGACCTTTGATAACGGCATCGTCACCATCAACACCGAGACCTGCGAAGCGCTGGGCCTTGACCTCGACACCGTGAAGGAAGCCTTCAAGCCCTACTGCACCGAGATCGTGGAAGTAACCACCGCAGAGAACTTCTCTTAAAAAAGTACCCTCTCAGTCAAAACCTGACGGTTTTGCCAGCTCCCCCGAAGGGGGAGCTTTTGGCGGCTTTAGAAAAAGTTTTCGATTCAATTGCAAAGTGTGCAGCTTTGCCAGAGGCTCTCCCTTTGGGAGAGCTGGCGCGTAAGCGCCTGAGAGGGCGAGGACGCCGCCCACAGCGCCGCGCTTTCGCAGAAAGCGGCGCTGCAAATGCCGTTTTCCGTCACGACCCTACTCGTGAAAAGGGGATTCAGAAAAGCCCGCAGGCTTTTCTGAATCCCGAATAAAAACCCAATTCCGCTGAATATGGCCAGAGCAAAAGCGGAGGCCATTTTAAATCGTCCAATCAAAAAGAAACATAAAAGGAGCACACACATGCTGGCGAGTATCTTTTCGCTCAACGTCCTACAGACGGCGCTGGAACTGGGCTGTATCTATGCCCTGGTGGCGCTGGCACTGTTCCTGAGCTATTCCATCCTGAACATCGCAGACCTTTCCACTGACGGCTGCTTCACGCTGGGCTGCGCCGTGGCCTGTCAGGTAGCACTGACCGGCCACCCCATTCTGGCCCTGTTCGCAGCCATGGCGGCAGGTGTGTGCTCCGGCTTTGTTACGGCTTTTCTGCAGACCCGCCTTGGCGTGGAGAGCATCATGGCAGGCATCATCGTCAACACCGGCCTTTACACCATCAATCTGGCCGTGATGGGCTTTTCCTCCACCATGTCGCTGGTCAAGACCGACACTGTTTTCTCGCTGGCAAAGGGCTCACTGAGCTTCTTTGGCGGCTGGTATAAGCTGGCCATCGCGCTGGCCATGATCCTGCTTGCCGGTGCGGCGATGCTGGGCTTTCTGGGCACCCGGCTGGGCCTGTCCATCCGCGCCACCGGTGACAACGCTGCCATGGTGCGTGCTTCCAGCATTAACCCGGCTTTCACCATTACGGTGGGCCTGTGCATTTCCGGCGCATTGTGCGCCCTCTCCGGTGGCCTGCTGGCACAGTATCAGAAGAGCTGCGATATCAATGTGGGCACCGGCATGGTGACCATCGCACTGGCTTCCCTCATCATCGGCGAGACTCTGCTTGGTAAGCGCACCATGCTGCGCCGGATCATCGGCGTGGTGTTTGGCAGCTGCCTGTACCGTTTTATCGTGGCTGTGGCCCTGCGCTTCAATGTGCCTGCCGCCGCCATGAAGCTGGTGTCCGCCATCATCGTGGCCATCGCCATTTCGATGCCGGCCATCAAGGAAAAAATCGCCTTTGAGCAGCGCAAGCATGGGGCCTGCCGCCGCCGCGTGACTACCGGCAAGGAGGGAAAGTAAGATGGAAATGCTTCAGCTGAACGATCTGCACAAGACCTTCAACCCCGGCACGGTCAATGAAAAAGTGGCCCTGAACGGTGTCAGCCTGCACATGGAAGCCGGGGACTTTGCCACCATCGTGGGCTCCAACGGCGCGGGCAAATCCACCCTGTTCAACGCCATCACCGGCGGCTTCATCGCCGACGAGGGCAGCATCCTGCTGGGCGGACAGGATATCACCTTTGAGCCGGAGCACCAGCGCAGCAAGGTCATCGGCCACCTGTTTCAGGACCCGCTCAAGGGCACGGCACCCAACATGACCATTGAGGAAAACCTTGCGCTGGCCTATCTGCGTGCCGGCACCGCGCCCCACGCCATCTTCTCCCGCATCTCCCGCAAGGACAAGGAAGTGTTCCGCGAAAAGCTGGCGCTGCTGGATATGGGCCTTGAGGACCGCATGAAGCAGCCGGTGGGACTGCTTTCCGGCGGTCAGCGGCAGGCGCTGACCCTGCTCATGGCAACGCTTGTCACCCCCAAGTTGCTGCTGCTGGACGAGCACACCGCCGCGCTGGACCCCGCCACCGCCGAAAAGGTGCTGGAGCTGACCAAGAGCATCGTGGCCGAAAAGAAGATCACCTGCCTGATGGTCACCCACAACATGCATCAGGCATTGGAGCTGGGCAACCGCACCCTGATGATGGATTCCGGCCGCATCGTCTTTGATGTGAAGGGCGAGGAACGCAGCCGGATGACCGTGGACGACCTGCTTGAAAAGTTCCGCGAGAACGCAGGCAGGAATCTGGACAACGACCGCATCCTGCTGAGTAAAGTGGAAAAGTGACCCGGACAGGAAAGCACAGCCCCGACAGACCATGCAGTCTGCCGGGGCTGTATTTTTGCGGGGAAGTGCACCGTAGGGAAAAGCGGTTCCCCCTGAAACAGCAAATCCCCCCTGCGCAGATGCACAGAGGGGATTTTAAATATCAGAAATTACTGAACGTATTCGACCGTGTACTCGAAGCCGTACTCTTCCTGCAGCTTCTTCACCTCGGCCTCGCAGTCCTCGATGAAGGTGGGGGCGTAGACGGAAGCGCCATTGTGGGCCTTCTTGTAGTCCTCAACGATCTGCTGCAGCTTTGCCCAGCCCTCGTTGGCCTTGTTCTGGTCGATGCTGTCGGGGAAGTTGATGATGAACTCGCGGTGCTTAGGAATACGTGCTTTCATGGTAGGTTCTCCTTATAACAGTTTGGATTTTGATTGTTGATTTATACAGAAGCACAGAGAAAAACCTGTGCAACTTGCGAAAAACGGATCACAGCCCGTATACCCGGCGGGCATTTTCGGCTGTGGTGCGGAACACCTCTTCGGCAGAGATGCCACGCAGCTGGGCGATATACTCGCCCACATAGCGGATGAGGGAGCTGTCACAGCGGGTGCCGCGCACCGGCTCCGGTGCCATATAGGGGCAGTCGGTCTCCAGCACGATGCTTTCCAGCGGCAGGGCACTGATGGCCTTTGCCGCCCGCTTGGCACCCTTGAAGGTACACGCCCCGCCAAAACCGATGAACAGTCCCTGCTTTGCCAGCCACACCGCGTCATCGGCACTGCCGGAATAGCAGTGGACGATGCCCTTGGGCTGGTATTTTTTGAGCAGGGCGTAAACGTCGGCGTGGGCGTTGCGGTCGTGCACGATGATGGGCTTGTCCAGCTCCAGCGCCAGCCGGATGTGTGCCTCAAACATGGCCAGCTGGGCATCCTTGGGCACAGGCCAGTGGTAGTCCAGCCCGCACTCACCCACAGCTACCACCTTGGGGTCCTCGTAATACGGGGCCAGAGCGCGCATCTCTGCGGCCCAGTCCCCGCCGTACACCGAGACCGTAGGAGCCGGGCCTTCCTCGCCGCAGTCGGCGGCGGGCAGCAGGCTTTCCGGGTGGATGCCAACAGCTGCCACCACCCACGGGTAGCGGTGCGCCAGCTCCAGCACTTTGGGTGCATCCCCGGAGTGGGTGGCCTGTTCACACACGCCCACCACACCCTTGCCGGGCAGGCTGCCCAGCAGGAAATCGCGGTCTGCGTCAAAAGCGCGGGCACTGTAGTGCGCGTGGGTGTCAAAAATGGGGCCGGTCATTTGCCCTCCTTTTTGGCGGGGGCCTTGTTCACCAGCCAGATGCCCACACACACGAACACCAGAGCCGCCAGATACTGCCAGCGGAACAGGGGTTCGCCGTTGAGCACGGCGCTCAGCAGTACGTTGACCACCGGGTTCACGAAGCCAAAGATGGCAATGCGGCTGACCGGGTTGTTCTTCATCAGCAGGGCCCACAGCACATAGCCTGCCCCGCAGATGAAGGCCAGATACAGCATGACCGCCACCGCCAGTGCGCTCTGCACATGGAGACTGCCGCCCAGCACAGTGCCCAGCACGAACAGTGCCAGACCGCCCACGAACAGGTTGATGAAGCAGACGGCAAAGCTGTCTGCTTTTTTGGTCACGGATTTGTTCCACGGGCCGGACAGGGTAAAGATGATGGTAGCGGCCATCATGCAGAACACGCCCCAGCCGCTTCCGCTGCCGTGGTTGCCCAGCGTGCCGATGAGCACGCCCGCAAAGCCGATGACACAGCCCAGCGTTTTGGCAGCGGTCATGCGGTCGGCGTTGCCGTAGATGAAATGGGCAAAAATCACGCCCAGAAAGCTCTGGGTGCTGTTCAGGATGCCGCCAAAGGCACCCGTGAGCATGGCAACAGCAATGTAATAGAATGCGTACTGGATCGTGGTCTGCCACAGGCCCAGAGCACAGCACTCCGCTGCCACTTTGCCGCGGGGGAACTTGGGCAGGCGGCTCTGCAGCAGAACACTGCCCAGAAGCACCAGAAAGCTGCCCAGCATGAACCGCACACCGGCAAAGCAGAAAATGGACGCGGTGCTGCTGGAATCAATGGCAAACAGCCGGTAGCCCAGCTTGATGAAGGGGAAGGCCGAGCCCCACAGCACATTGCAGAAGATGGCCAGCAGCACGGCGAACACCGGCGTGCCGAAGATCTTATCCAGCCATTCCGCGCGGGAAAGCGTTTTGTTTTCCTGCATGGCGGCTCAGTGGATGCGGCTGCCTACGGGGGTGTCGTCGCCGTAGAAAGCGATGGAGCAGCCGCCGTCGGCGGTATCAGCAGCAAAGATCATGCCCTCGCTGACATACTTGCCCTTCATCATGGGGCGAGGTGCCAGATTGCACACAATGCCGATCTTCTTACCGATCAGGTCTTCCGGCTTGAACCACTTTGCAATGCCGGAAAGGATGCAGCGCTCCCGCTCGCCGTCAAACACGGTCAGGTGCAGCAGCTTCTTGCTTTCCTTCAGGTTCTCGCAGGCGCGCACTTCGGCCACGCGCAGTTCCACCTTGCAGAAGGTGTCAAAGTCGATCTCTTCTTCGTGGGTAAAGTCCACGGTGCTCTCCTCGGCGGGGGCGGCAGCCTTCTTCTCCGCTTCAGCCTTGGCCTTGTTGGCAGCTTCGGCAGCGGCCTTGCGCTTCTCGTCCTCTTCCTTCAGGTGGGCAATTTCCTTTGCCACATCGATGCGGGGGAACAGTGCCTCGCCCTTGTGCACGGTGTAGGTCTCCTGTACGCCGTAGGTGGTCTTGGTCAGGTCCAGAGCAGATGCGTCCAGACCCAGTTGTTCCATCATCTTGGGTGCGGTGGTGGGCAGGTATGCGTTCAGCAGGATGCCGCACACGCGCAGTGCCTCGCACA
>ERZ773109.2009-NODE-2009-length-11327-cov-3.532026_pt1 | contig 11327 bp, 8 predicted proteins | sample MGYA00580569_ERZ773109 | MGnify/ENA primary metagenome ERZ773109 (study PRJEB29015, sample SAMEA2737852) | human gut metagenome | biome: human gut; feature: human-associated habitat; material: faeces | place: China | collected 2012 ...
GTCTCAGCGGTATGGTCTTACATACGATTTTATTTCCCAATATCTCTATATATTCTTCCTCAAGTCCTAGCCTGTCATATATTTCGTTCTGATCCCAGTTTACAAGTTTTATTACAATATCTATATTCTGGGACGCCTTTACCGCTCCGGCTCCGTATAATTCATGTACGTCTAAAATTCCTATTCCTCGAAGCTCTATAAGATAACGTATCAATTCCGGACATGTACCCATAAGCACCTTATGCGATATTTTCTTAATTTCAACAGCGTCATCGGCAACAAGTCTGTGTCCTCTTTTTATGAGTTCCAATGCAGCCTCGCTCTTTCCTATTCCACTTTCGCCTATAATCAAAAGACCTTCGCCGTATACGTCAACCAGTACGCCATGCATGGTTATTTTTTCGGCAAACTCCGTATTCAGCCATTTTGTAGCTTCACTGTACAACTCCGACGCTCCGTCTGATGTTCTGAACATCGGAACCTTATATTTTCTGGCTATATCATACAGTTCAGGAAACGGTTCCAATGACTTGCAGAATACAATACAAGGTATTTCAAATCTAAAGAGTTTATCGAAAATCTCCATTCTTGTTTCCGGCGTCTGCCTTCTCATATATGTATGCTCTATTCTGCCTATTATTTGTATTCGTGAATTGTCAAAATGGTCAAAAAATCCCGTTAACTGAAGAGCAGGTCTGTTTACAAACTTTTGCGTGAGCATCTTATCTTTAAGATCTATTTCAGGCGTCATGTTCTCAAGTTCAAATTCATTAACAAATTTTTCTAATGCAATTTTTGTAAGTGAAGCCATATACAATCTCCTTTACTGTACTTTATGAAAAAACAAGTAAACGCTTTCGGCAGCTTTTATAGTCATTCCTTCCACCTCAAGCAAGTCTTCTACCTCTGCATTTTGTATGGATTCAATATCTCCGAAATGCATCATCAACGCTTTTCTTCTTTTAGGTCCTATTCCTTCTATATCGTCTAATATCGAATGAACCTGCTTATCACTTCTCAGTTTTCTATGATATTCTATCGCAAATCTATGAACCTCATCCTGTATTCTTGTTATAAGCTTAAATCCTTCCGAATTGGATTTCAATTCAATTTCTTCACCGTTATAAAGCAGCCCTCTGGTTCTATGCCTGTCGTCTTTTACCATGCCGCATACTGGAATAAATATTCCAACCTCGTCCATGGCTTCGGTCGCAGCTGTAATTTGTGTTTTTCCTCCATCAACAAAAATCATATCCGGCAGTCTGGCAAAGCTTCCCGTCTCATTTTTTTCTTTTATATAGTGCAAAAGCCTTCTTGTTATTACTTCTTTCATTGAAGCAAAATCATTTGCTCCTATTACTGTTTTTATTTTAAATTTTCTATAGTCGCTGTTTTTTGCCTTTCCGTTTTCAAACACTACCATAGAACCTACAGATTCAAATCCCTGAGTATTTGATATATCGTACGACTCTATTCTCAGCGGTATTTTTTCCAAAGAGAGCGCCTCTTTTATCTCGTTAAGCGCGCCTATTGTCTGCTTCTGTTCCTTTTTTATTCTTTCTCCTATTCTTTCAAATGTTATAGCGGCGTTTCTTGCGGCAAGTTCAACCATTTTATGTTTATCACCTTTTTGAGGGACAGTTATAGTTACTTTTGAACCGCGCATGCTTTCCAAAAGCTCTAAAATAGCGGTCTCTTCCTCCTTAATAAGCTCTTCTTCCAGAATAAGCTCTTTGGGTATATATGCCGTTCCGCTGTAGAACTGTTTTACAAACTGGGTCATTATACCGCTTCTGTCTATATAATCAGGGGCATTTATCAAAAAATGCTCCCTTCCGGAAAGCTTTCCGCCTCTTATAAAAAACACCTGAACAAGAGCTTCGTCCATAGCTCTTGAAAACGCTATAACATCGCTGTCGCCTACGCCTGTGTTTGTGATTTTCTGTTTCTCCATGATTTTTTTAATACCTGATATTCTGTCCCTATATGCCGCTGCCTTTTCAAAATCCATATTTTCGGAAGCAGCGTACATAAGCCCCTCCAAATATTTAATAATATAGTCGTATTTACCCTCAAGCACAGCTAAAACTTCATCTACTATACCTGCGTATTCTTCCTTTGTAACCATATTATCGCACGGTGCCAAGCACTGCCCTATATGATAGTTAAGACATGGTCTCTCTTTGCCTATATCCCTTGGAAATTTCTTTTTACATTTGCGTATAGGAAAAAGCTTATTTATAAGTTCAACCGTTTCCTTGGCGGCGGTAGCGTCCGTTATAGGTCCGAAATATCTGTTTTTGTCCTTAACATATTTTCTCGTAATAAAAATCCTCGGAAACTCCTCGTTTGTTGTAACCTTAATATACGGATACGTTTTGTCGTCTTTAAGCATTACGTTATATTTAGGACGATGTTCCTTTATAAGGTTACATTCCAAAAGAAGCGCTTCCATTTCCGAATCGGTTACAATGTACTCAAAATATGCAATATGAGATACCATAGCCGAGACTTTAGGAGATTTATTCTTACTGTTTTGAAAATATTGTCTGACCCTGTTTTTCAAATTAACGGCTTTGCCTACATATATTATTTCATCTGATGAGTCATGCATTATATAAACGCCCGGTCTGTCAGGCAGTTTTTTCAGCTCTTCATTAAAATCAAACATAGTTTCTCCTCTGTTTATAAGTATAAAGCCATTATAACACAAATAAACTAATAATGAAAAACTTTTGGGAGTTTCATTTTCATGCGAAAAAAAAGCATAATAAAAGGCGCCGTGATACTGACGTCCGCCAATCTTATTACAAGAATAATGGGATTTTTCTACAGGATATATATGTCGGATACAATAGGCTCCGAGGGTATAGGTCTATATCAGCTTGTAATGCCTATCTATCTTTTAAGCTGGAGCATAACAAGTTCAGGATTTTCCACTACCGTATCCCGTCTGACAGCTGCCGAAAACGCTAAAAAAAAATACGGTAATATAACTAGGATTGTAGTGGTTTCCGTCTTTCTTTGCATGGCTGTCAGTATAATAACCTCTCTTGCAATGTTTTTCGGAGCTGATTTTATAGCCGAGCAGATTATAAAGGACTATCGAACTGCGCTATCACTTAAAATACTTGCATTTGCTATACCTTTCATGGCAATCGGTTCATGCGTGAGAGGTTATTTTCTAGGTATACAGCGGCAAAGTGTTCCGGCGCTTTCTCAAATCATAGAGCAGACAGTAAGAATTGTTGTTATAGTTGTCCTTGCTCCTATGTTTGCTGAAAAAGGGTTAGAATACGCATGTGCCGCCGCAATTACAGGCGTACTTCTCGGTGAAGCCGTATCATGTATTTTTACTGTTATCAGTTACAACGGGTTAAGAAAAGACGCTGCATACAGCCGTAATATTTCTGCCGCAAAATGTATAGTATTGGTACTTTCAATGTCTATTCCTCTTGCTGCCACAAGAATAAGTTCTTCATTGCTGTCGACATTTGAAAATATTCTTATACCTCAAAAACTTCAGGCGTTCGGTGAAACCGGTGAGGCGGCAATGAGTATTTACGGAAATCTTACCGGTATGGCTATACCCCTTATGCAGCTTCCATCCGCACTTCTTATTGCGGTATCAACCGCATTAATTCCGAATATCACGGAAGCTTCTGCCATAGGTAATAAAAAAAGAATATCCGACATGATTTCTGTTTCAATTATGTTTACAGCTATCATCGGAATAGGTGCTGCTTGTCTTTTCGCCGTCTTTCCGCACGAACTTTCCGTAGCCGTATATGACAGGTACGAACTTGGCGAACTGCTTATAAAACTTGTCCCTGCATGTCCGTTGCTATATCTTAATATAATACTTTCCGGTATACTAAACGGTCTCGGTCAGCATGTTTTTATTTTCAGAAACAATATAATATCATCGGTTATAAACATTATTTTTATATGCTACTTAATGCCTCTTTACGGTACAGACGCTTATATAGCAGGATGGTGTGCCGGCATATTTGTATCAGTAGGACTTAGCATATATAAAGTAATCAAGCTGACAAACGTAAAATTTGATATTTCCAAATGGATATTTAAACCTGTTATATCTGCCGCCGCAGGAGGTTTAAGTGCAAAATGTATATTGAATTACCTCGTTCCGTCAAGATTGGTATATATACTTACAGCTGTATTTATGCTTATTATGTACATAATTTTTCTCTTTGCAATGGGTGCGTTAAACAAAAAAGACCTAAAGCTTTTAAAACCTTAAAACTGCGCGGAGTCTTATAATCTCCGCGCAGTTTTTATTTAAAATATTCCGTAATGTTATTAAATATTTCTATCGTTAAACCGACCGTAGCAGAAGCCGATTTATTTTCTTTTTTCCCTCCGAACTCTTCCTCAATGCTCATTACAATATTTCCTATTTTATCTGCGTTAAGGATTTCACCGGTCATATCGGTAAACTTTCTCATATAGTCCACATAGGCTCTTTTTCCTATAAACGTATCCAAATAATCTCCGTTACCGACCTTCTGCCCAACAATATTTCCCATTGTATCGAGAATCTTCTTAGTAAGTCCTCCTATAGCCGCCCTTGCAACAAACACAAAATATGTAAAATATACAATGTAGTGTTCTCTGTTAAACTCCCTGTTCTCATCCTTATATACATTTTCAATTCGGGAACAGTTGCTGTCTGCTATTTTATATACTATTTCTTCATTTTTATCACATTCTATACTTCCTATTTTCATAAGTCAATCATACCTTTCATTTTACATAAAGCAGTTATATACTTTTTTCTGTGAAACATTAATTATTAAGGCTCTTATTTATTACAGTCTACTTATTCTATCACAATTAATATAAAAACAAAATACTTTCTGTATTCAATAATAATCAGTCAAAAAAGCTTCGGCAAAACAGCCGAAGCTTTTTATCATCTAAAATTATACTGATTTACTACTTCTTTTATGGCCTGCGCTATAGCATTGGCAAATTGTTGTCTTCCGTTCTCGCTGGTAAGCAACGACATGTCCTTGCTGTCAGTCATAAATCCTGTCTCTACTAAAGCCGCCGGAACTGTAGTACGTTTAAGAACTATAAGATCAGAACGGTTCTTTACTCCTCTGTTATATGTTCCTACTACATTGGTTACATATTTTTGCAGAGTACTTGCTAAAGTATAGCTTGTAAGATCACCGTTTCCTTCTCCGCTGTGAGGTGCGTATAATGTTTCTGTTCCATATATTTCGACATCCCCGGCTATTGAATTACAATGTATTGATACAAACATATCGGCTCCGTAGTTAGCCATATAGGCTCTTTTATAGTTATCAACATAGGAATCCGTAAATCTTGTAACATATACCTTTATTTTTCCGCCGTTAAGCTGATTGTAAACCCTTTTTGCTATATCAAGGGTAATATTTTTTTCATATACTCCGTTCACAACCGCTCCCGGCATTGTTCCTCCGTGTCCTGCATCCAACACGACAACTGCGTCATATACTGTTTTGGGGTCAATCAAATCTATATAGATATAGTCTCCGTTTTCATATATATTAAACTCACCTATCAAACTCGGCGTAACGGTAATTATCGTATTTCCGTTTGAAGTACTGAACTTTGCAGAGCTTATATACGAAGCTGTTGCATCATCATTGGAATGAGACAACGTTTTCGCTCCGTAAACCGAACTGTAATCTCCACCGAGACTTATAACAGTATTGCCTGAGTATGGATCATAAGATTTTGTCATTTTAGAGACATCCATTCCCCTTGCCTTTGTAAATCTTATTGTTTTTCCGTCATTTATCAGGCTTTCCGTTACCGCAACAGCAGGCTTTTCTATTGTCAGTCTTATATAATCATTCCCCTCATCACTGCTGTATTCAACGTCATCCTTAACATCTATTACTATTCTTGTACTGTCCTCCGTAAACTGACTGGCTCTTATGTTCTTGATATATTCAGCATCATCAAAATCAGGAAGTTCTGTTATATCTTTTATTGATTTATCAATGTCAATAACTATTCTGTATGGGTTAGAAAGCGTAAATATGTCATAATCAGGTTTTTCCTCGCTGTAAATCGTAACAACATCGGAATTTTCTTTATGTTTATACGCTATTTCCGTTACATTATTTAATCCGTCGTCAAATTCTCCTTCATTACCGTTATTATTTTCACCGATTATCGGGGTGTCCGGTTCTTCGGGTTCTGTAGGAGGCACAGTGTTCGTACCAAAGTTTACATTTATGCTTGTTCCGTCAGGTGATTTTGTAACTGTATAGTCTCCGGCGCTTCCTTTAAGGTCAAACACTACGCGTACAATTTTATACGGTTCAACCGCATACTGAGCAACTCTTATTTTTTCAACAGGGTCATCATTTACGGCAATATTTGTTGAAGATACCGCAAGAGAACCTCCGTATATATCAACTGCCACTTTAGATCCGAGAACTGTCGCATACTTATACTGCCATATCTTTCCTGATGTCTTAATGGTATAACTGTCGTTTCCGTTAATATTTACAGCGGTAACGCTTACTTCATTTTTCGTGTTGCCCGAAGCAGAAGAGTCTATTTCCGAAGTATCCACATGTGAAAGATCTGTAACCTTTTGCGAATCAGGTTCCGAAACATCTGTATTTTCAGAAGTTTCTCCATTGTTTTCATTATTATTTACGTCTGTATCTTCTCCGCTTTCACCACCGATAACATAAGTCTCTACTCTTACGGTTCTGGTTTCATCATCCCAAAGAACGCTTGCACCTATAGCTTCAGCTATAGCCCTTACAGGAACCATCGTTCTGTCATTTATAATTTTAGGAGCAACATCCATATTGAAAGCATTTCCGTTGACAACCCCAGCCTTGTTATCAATAAACATAACAATATTTTTATCTTCCGTTTCAGCTGTAATCATTTTCAAATCCGGATCCCATTTAACTTTTGCTCCCATTTTTTCAAAAATAGCTCTTAATGGTACAAGAGTCCTGCCATCTATTATTACTGCCGGCATATCAAGATTTTCCAGTTGTTCCCCGTCTACAAAAACCTTAACTTCTTTTTCTCTGTATTCTACCGTTTTTCCGTCATAGGTCAAATTTAATTTTATCGCTCTTACCGTCTCGGCAAAAGCATTCACGGACATAAGTACGGTAGTTAAAACTGTTATAATAATAAGTTTGTTTATCTTCATTTTAACACCTCGAAAATAGTATCAATCGTTTGATAATTATAACACAAAAAGTTGTTTTTTGTTAATAATTAAAGAAAATTTAAACTTTCTATTTTTTACCAGACTATTTTTCACTCTATTTTTAAAATTTTGTGCTCTATCCGCAATTTATTTGTCCTATTACCGTACCACTGTTTTTTAATATTTATAATATAAATATATGCAAAAACCGGCAGTCAAAAAGACTGCCGGTCAATGCTCAAATTAAAATTCTGCAAAAGCATCCTGTATCGCTTCATATATGTGAACAGGATCGAGTTTAAGCTTCGTAAATTTGTCAACTATACTTTTTACAAAATAATAATCTGTTGAGACGTCTTCTATAAGTTTAACCCCTTCCTTACAGAAGACTTTTATTCCGTATGTTAGGTATGTATCTCCGTTCTCCGAAATTCCAACATCCTTACATAATGAATAACACATATTATCCTCCGAATTATACTACCCCCGTTCCGCAGATAACCTCAACAAATGTTTATCCCCAACGTTCTATATTGTACGACAAATATTAATATATTGCAACCTTATACTGCATTATATTTTTTAATATCTGTAATTAATGTATGTAAATCCTTATATTTATCAATTTATCCGGTAAAAAACAATAACTACCTACCCAATTTTTACTATCAGTAAATATAATGTCATCGTTATACGTTCCATATTATTTTAATCAAAGTTATATTCTCACGATCATCTACTTGCGCTCAAAATACTTTTGCAATACCGCATGTAATTTTCAAGTACAGCTTGCGGATATATCTTTATCTTTGTTCTATCGAAGTTCTGTATAGCAAATAAGCAGTATACAAAAATCCATCATATTCGACTTTAGTTTTCACTGTATAGTTATTATACAATAGTATTACAATGGTTAATCTCTTGTACAGCGGTAAAAAAACATACTTTCACAAAAGAATTATTATAATTATAAAACTATTTTTTCACAAAAATTCCTACCAGCCTTTCTTTGGCACCGTCTTTTTCTCTTTTTTCCTTACCTGTTTTGGTCCGGTTTCCTTCATGCAAATAATCAAAACTACGGAAATGACAACAACAGCCGTAAGACTGAAAATACAAGTTGTTCTGCTCCAGTTGACTGCGGTATCATAACTGCGGTAGCCAATTATTCCAAGACTTGCCGTAATCGGATAAATATTTGCTAATGCCATGTTTCCTGCGGCAAACATACCTCCATATCCGTAAACAAAGGCAATAATAACACCGACTAAAAAACCGCCTGCTTTACGACAAGTAATTATAATAATAGGTAAAACAGCAAGATACAAAAAGAAATTGACTGCGGTTATTTGCAATATTGCTTTTAAGGCTAAGGATATTTGAAACCCCGGAAATCCTACAATCATTTCTGCTATAATCATAAACAGACTGCATATCAGACCAAAAGCAACAGACAGTACACCGCATACAATCAATTTACCGGTCAATAACCGTTTAAATGAAATCGGTATAGTTAAAATATTTTTCAAGGTATCGTCTGTTTGTTCGCGGGAAATCATATATCCCGCAATCAGACTAATACACACAGGGAAAATCATGGACATATTGTTTTTTATAACCTGTTCTGTGAAATAGACAAAATCCCATACTGAACCATCATTTGCCATAGATGTAAATAGAGTCAGAATAACAGATAAAAACATAAGCGCAACCCCAGACCAAAGGATATGATATCTTTTTAGTTTGTAAAATTCTGTTTTCACGATACGAACCACAATTATTCCCCCCTTTGTTTGTATAATCGGTCAATCAACAAAAATGAAATAATCGCCATAATCCCAAGTATCATTACGACTTGAAATGTTGAAGGAATAAGTCCTGTCATTTGTTCCAAATCCATTTTTATTCCATGTGAAGCCATATTCCCGGCACTCCAAAATGTAGTCAGCGGTGTAGGTAAGAGCCACAATATTGTTTTGGGAAGTGCGTCAAACAATGCGGTTGCACTCATATTCAATACGCTATAAAAAACACATAGCAAAATTGAAAACACATAGGTCTTGCTAAAAAAGACTACAAGCGCAATCAGCGGTAATGTACCTGCCGTGATTAAAATCCCTGTTTCAACGGCTAAAAATAATTTGTAACCAATCCCATAAACCTCTAATGCTCTAAAACCACAAAGAATAGTAACAATCGTGGACGCTACGCAAAATATAATGCCGAATAGAAACAGTAAAAGTATTTTAGCAACTACCATTTTGGTACTGGTTACAGGAATTGTACGCAAATTTTTGAATGTATCATTGTCCCGTTCCATAAAAAACAATATAGCTGCAAGGATACCGATAATACAAGGAAGTAAAAATTGTATTCCATACCCAAGTACCATATTGAAAAGTCCGTCAAATGCATCTGCCTTATCTGTGTATCTCTCCATCATAGAGGGCGTTGTCATTAAATAAGTCAGTGGGATAGGAAACATAAAGGCTGATACGATAACCAATGGAATAAACTTTTTTCGTTTCAATTTAAAAAATTCACACCTTATCAGTTTAAGCAATTCCCTCACCTCTGGTAACACGTTTGAAGTACTCTTCAAGACTTTCTTCTGAGGTTACAACTTCTGATACCTCCAATCCGTTTTCTACAAATGAAGTTACAATTTTTCCGACAGGTAAGTCTAGGTTATAAAGTCGCATGTTATTATCGTCCTGTATAGAAAAATTATTTTCATGGAAATTGCATTCCAGAATCCTTGCTGCCTGTGCTGTATCTGAAAGAGTAAATCTAATATGCCTACTGCTTTTTTGCTCCAATTCAGCAAGACTTTCTTCTTCCAGTAATATGCCATGGTCAATAATACCTATATCATCAGCCAGCAAAGAAATCTCCGAAAGAATGTGGCTAGAAATCAAAATAGTTTTACCCTTTATATCACAAAGTTCTCGAATAAATGAACGTACCTCTGCAATACCGATTGGGTCAAGTCCGTTGATTGGCTCATCTAAAATCAAAAGCTCCGGGTCGTGCATAATGGCAAGTGCAATTGCAAGTCTCTGCTTCATTCCGAGAGAATACTGCGAAAACAGCTTTTTATCTTTATAAGGCAATCCGACTAAATCCAAAGCGTCTTTAATTGCATGATTGTTCGGCACACCCCGTAGAGTTGCAAAAATACGCAAATTTTCCGTAGCAGTCAAATTCGGGTAGAATCCGGGAGATTCAATCAGACTGCCAATACGAGGAAGTAATTTCTTTTCATTCCCCTGTAAAGACTTCCCCCACATTCTAACCTCACCAAAAGTCGGCTTTGTCAATCCAAGCAGCATTTTCATAGTGGTTGTTTTTCCGGCTCCGTTTCTTCCAAGTAGTCCGTAAATTTTTCCTTTCTGTACATGGATATTTAAGTCAGCAACACTTTTTTGTGAGCCATACTGCTTTGTAAGATTTTTTGTTTCTATTATATAATTTTTGTCCATATTCAAACCTCCTGTCCTGTAAAGTACTCTATCACTCCAATCTTGCATTAACCTTGCCGCAACCTTGCGTTAACCTTGCAATTTCAAATACGGTTTCCGAAAGTAATTAAGGCTCCCGCCATAAAGACGGAAAAGCCTTAATCTATCAACGGAAAAAGTAAAATAAATTCAGTTCCTTTTCCTTTTACACTATCTGCTGTTATTGTACCGTTCATCTTTTCTACAAGCTGACGAGTGATAGACAGTCCAAGTCCGCTGCCTTTTTCAGAACGACCTTTGTCACATTTATAAAGCCGATCAAAAATATGTTTCAAATCTTCTTTTTCAATACCTATTCCGTTATCCCTTAATAAAATACGCATACTGTTCCCCTGCTTCGACAAGGATATTTCTATTTTATCCGCATGACTATGGGCAATTATATTTTGAATAAGATTGTTTAATATACGCATATAACCGTCTATATCGAGTTTTACCCGTAAGGGTTGTTCGGGAATATCAATATTGTAGTCTATCTGCTTATCTTCAAATATAGGTATCCAGTCAATCAAAATATTTCTTGTCAGTTCCGTAGCCTCAATTTCATTTATCTCCATAGCAAACTCATTAGAATTTAATTTGAACCAGTCAAAAAGAACTCC
>ERZ773109.2015-NODE-2015-length-11298-cov-2.646091_pt1 | contig 11298 bp, 9 predicted proteins | sample MGYA00580569_ERZ773109 | MGnify/ENA primary metagenome ERZ773109 (study PRJEB29015, sample SAMEA2737852) | human gut metagenome | biome: human gut; feature: human-associated habitat; material: faeces | place: China | collected 2012 ...
ACTGTGGAAGAGGCAGAGAAGATCATATGCGAACAGATTGATAAGGGACTTCCGGTACCATATCTGATGTTGAGACATTTGAATGTTGAAAAGTACAAAGATTTCATCTGGCACTGGTTTCTTGTGGTCGGATATGAAAAGAATGAACAGGGTATGTGGATCGATGTGGCTACTTACGGGGAAAAAGTCAGACTGGATCTAATGGAGTTGTGGAAAACGGGCTGTGAAGAAAAAGGTGGAATCGTAATATATGAGTTGAAAAATACGGAGGTGCAGAGCCAAAACGAATAATTAAAATAAAAATGACCATATTTCATATTTTTAACACAAATTCTTGTTAGAATATTTATAACTGTGAAAAAATAATAAAAAGGTGGGATAGAAAAAGTGAAAAAGCGAATCATGACTGCAGGAATGTTGGCTATGATACTTGCGATGGGAATGACAGCGTGTGCAAATGCAGACACGAAAGAGAAGAGCACAACGAAGAAAGAACAGGTTTCAGAGTCTGATGAAAAGAAAGAACAGAAAAAGTCAGATAATGAAGCAAATGTAATGAATGAAAAACAGAAAAAAATCTACGAGAAGATCAAAAAAACATACAATGCAGAAGAGCAGCAGAAAATAGCGGACGAACTGGAAAAGAAAAAAGAATCTCAGGAGTATACACTGAGTAATATGCTGATCGAATACAATCCTTTTGGAACCAATACACAGTCATTGTATGTTTATTTTGAGACAGATTCGGCGGTGAAAGTTTCTTATACGATTCATGTAAAGGAGGATGATATTGCCGACTTTAGCAGAAATGTATATCAGGATGAAGAGTATCAGAAAGAGCATGAATTTCAGGTGATCGGTCTGATCCCGGATACGGAGAATACGATTACATTCTATATAACGAATGAAGACGGTTCTACGGATACGAAGGAAATCGTATATGAGATGGGAAGTCTGTATGGAGAAGAGGCAGTACAGCTTGATACGGATGTAAAACAAAGTGCGGACAAGTTAGAAGACGGGCTGTATGTGGTACTTGGAAATGACAGTCCTTCTATGGATTTTATGTATTATTATGACAATAACGGAGTCTTAAGAGGAGAAGTTCCTCTTCTGGGATACCGAAGTCACAGGCTTATCTTTGACGAGAATTCGATGTATTACAGTATTTCCGAAAAGAAGATGGCACAGGTGAACCGTCTTGGGCAGGTAACAAAGGTATATGATCTTGGCAATTACAAATTGTACCATGATTATGTGTTTGATGAAAATGGAAATATGTTGATTCTTGCAACTGATACGACGCAGGACAGCGTGGAAGATATCGTGTTGAAACTGGATGTAAATTCCGGTGAGGTGACAGAGGTACTGGATCTGGGAGATCTGTTTGGCGAATATAAAAAGACCTGTGTGAAAAATTCTTCCGATGAACTGGACTGGATGCATATCAACACGATTCAGTATATAGGAAATGGGTCAGTACTTTTAAGTTCAAGAGAGACGTCAACAATCATCAAAGTAGATAATATCTATGACGGGCCGGTGGTTTCTTATATGATCGGTGAAAAAGATTTCTGGAAAGATACTTCTTATGTAAGTCTTCTGCTGAATAAGAAAGGAGATTTTACAATACAGGGTGGCCAGCATACGATCACATATGAGACAGATGAAAGCCTTGCGGACGGGCAGTATTATCTGTATATGTTTGATAATAATATTGGAATCAGTGAGACAAGACCGGATTATGACTGGTCGTCGATAGGTCTGAAAGTAAGTTCTGCGGTTGACGGAAAGAATTCCAAGTATTACAAATATCTGGTGGATGAAAATGAAGGTACATTTGAACTTGTAGATTCGTTTAAAGTACCTTATTCCGGATATGTCAGCAGTGCGCAGGAAACAGGAGATAATGTACTTGTAGATTCGGGATTAAAGGGGACTTTTACAGAGTATGATGCAGATCATAAAGCAATTGTAACTTATAAGATGGATTATGAGAAATTTATTTATCGTGTATTCAAATACAAGTTTGATGGATTTTATTTTGAAAAAAGTGAATAATCCATAAAAATGATATAGAAGTCTTTACGGATAAGGATTTATCCGCTAAAATGGAAGCGTCGGTTTTGCCGGCGCTTTTGTAATGCTATGCGTTCATAAGGAGCTGCCAGTGGCAGGGCCTGTAGATAACAAAAAGAAAAGAGGAAAATAAAATGACAAATCCAATCGTAACAATTGAGATGGAAAATGGAGATATTATGAAAGCAGAACTGTACCCGGAAGTTGCTCCGAATACAGTTAATAATTTTGTTTCACTGGTGAAGAAAGGTTATTATGACGGACTGATCTTTCACCGTGTCATCAATGGATTTATGATCCAGGGAGGATGCCCGGACGGAACAGGAATGGGAGGCCCGGGATACACAATTAAAGGAGAGTTTGCTCAGAACGGTTTCGCAAATAATCTTGCACATACAGAAGGTGTACTTTCTATGGCAAGAGCTATGCATCCGGATTCAGCAGGTTCACAGTTCTTTATCATGCATAAAGCTGCACCACATCTGGACGGTGCATATGCTGCATTTGGTAAGATCATCGAAGGAATGGATATTGTAAATAAGATTGCTGAGACAGATACAGACTACAGTGACAGACCGCTTGATGAGCAGAAGATGAAAAAAGTAACCGTTGATACAATGGGAACAGAGTATCCGGAACCGGAAAAAGCATAAGAAAAACATAAAAAAAAGAAACGAAACAGCAGAATCATAGCAACTTCCAACACATATGACGCGGAGGAAAATAAAAGATGGAAATGATCCAGACAGAAAAATTAGTATATGAATATGAAAAACGTGATGAAGAAGGCAATGTGATTGGAACATCGCGTGCTATTGATGAAGTGGATATTGAAGCAAAAGAAGGACAGTTTATAGCAGTTCTCGGACACAATGGTTCCGGTAAATCAACGCTTGCGAAGCATTTAAACGCAATTTTAGTTCCGACAGAAGGTTCCGTATGGGTGAATGGAAAGAATACAAGTAATCCAGAAGAACTCTGGGACGTAAGACAGTCGGCAGGAATGGTGTTTCAGAATCCGGATAATCAGATCATCGGTACTGTAGTAGAAGAAGATGTAGGATTTGGTCCGGAAAATCTGGGAGTTCCGACAGATGAGATCTGGCAGCGTGTAGAAGAAAGCCTGAAAGCAGTTGGAATGATCGAGTACAGACATCATTCTCCGAATAAGCTTTCCGGTGGACAGAAGCAGAGGGTTGCAATTGCAGGGGTTGTAGCAATGGAACCCAAATGCATCGTTATGGATGAGCCAACGGCGATGCTTGATCCGGTTGGAAGAAAAGAAGTCTTAAAGACGGTCCACAAACTCAGAAAACAGAAGAATGTTACAGTAATTCTGATTACGCATTATATGGAAGAAGTAGTAGATGCGGATAAGATCTTTGTAATGGATCACGGCAAAGTTGTGATGGAGGGAACTCCGAAAGAGATATTCTCAAGGGTGGATGAGCTTAAGAGCTATCGCCTGGATGTACCACAGGTGACAATCCTGGCAGATGAACTTCGAAAACGTGGACTGGATATTCCAAAAGGAATCTTAAGAAAAGAAGAACTGGTAGAAGCAATTACGCATTTACAACAATAGAACATTTGATGTGAGAAATGGTGAGAAGAAATGACAGACATTGCAATTAAGATAGAACATTTGAATTATGTATACAGTCCAGGGACTGCATACGAAAAACATGCACTCAAAGACATTTGCCTGGAGATTCCACACGGTGAATTTGTGGGAATCATCGGTCATACCGGATCGGGAAAATCGACTCTGATCCAGCATCTGAACGGACTTGTGAAAGCAACGGACGGTGCGCTGTATTATAATGGAGAGAACATTTACCAAAATGGATATGATATGCGTGCACTCCGTAATCAGGTAGGACTGGTGTTCCAGTATCCGGAGTATCAGTTGTTCGAGATTGACGTACTGACAGATGTGTGTTTTGGACCGAAAAACCAGGGGCTGAGCAAAGAAGAGTGTGAAAAGCGTGCGTTGGAAGCACTGAAACTGGTAGGATTGAAAGAAAAATATTATAAATCTTCTCCGTTCGAGCTCTCGGGCGGTCAGAAACGAAGAGTAGCGATCGCAGGAGTTCTGGCAATGCGTCCGAAAGTGCTGGTTCTTGACGAGCCGACGGCGGGACTTGATCCAAAGGGAAGAGATGACATTCTGGATCAGATCGCATACCTGCATAAGCAGAGTGATATGACGGTCATTCTGGTATCACATAGTATGGAAGATATTGCAAGATATGCAGACCGGATCATTGTGATGAACAAAGGGTCTGTAATGTATAATGGTGCGCCGAAAGAGGTATTTGCACATTATCAGGAACTGGAAAAAATCGGACTTGCAGCTCCGCAGGTGACGTATATCATGCATGATCTGAAAGAAAAAGGTTTACCAGTCAAGGTAAATGTAACGACTGTAGAAGAAGCGGCAGATGAGATTATGCAGGCACTGGAGAAGAAGATATGATAAGAGATATTACAATCGGACAATATTATCCGGCAAAGAGTGTATTACACAGATTAGATCCAAGAGTGAAACTGGTGGGGACGCTGTTATATCTGATTTCATTGTTTTTATTCAACAGCATTCCGGGATATGTGATGACAACATTGTTCTTGATCATTATTATTAAAATGTCAAGAGTTCCGTTTTCCTTTATTGTAAGGGGATTGAAACCAGTCATCATGCTTCTGATGATTACAGTGTTGTTCAATCTGTTTCTTACAAGAGACGGGGCAGTACTGTTTCACGCGTGGATCTTCACGATTACAGAAGGGGGATTAAGGACTGCGGTATATATGGCAATTCGTCTGATCTACCTGATCATCGGCTCGTCGCTTATGACATTTACAACGACTCCGAACGAGCTGACAGATGGAATCGAAGAGTTACTTGGACCACTGAACAAGATCCATGTTCCGGTACATGAGATTGCGATGATCATGTCGATTGCACTCCGCTTTATTCCAATCCTTCTGGAAGAGACCGATAAGATCATGAAAGCACAGATCGCAAGAGGAGCTGATCTGGAAAGCGGTAATATGATTCAGAAAGCAAAGAGTATGATACCGATTCTGGTTCCGTTGTTCGTATCGGCATTCCGAAGAGCCAATGATCTGGCAATGGCGATGGAAGCGAGATGTTACCGTGGCGGCGAAGGACGCACAAAGATGAAACCGTTAAAATATCATAAAGAAGACAGAATGGCATATATTACTGTAATTGCTTATGTGATTTTGGTGGTGGTGATCGGAAGATGCGTGCCGGTGCATATTTGGGTGTTTTAAAATGTATACAGGGACGGAGGAATTAAAAAACCTCCGTCCCAAATTTATGTAATCTTGTTACTAAAAAATAATTGTATCAGATTGTGTGGAGGTCATCATGAAAAGAATCAGAATATTCGTAGCATATGATGGAACTAATTACTGCGGCTGGCAGGTCCAGCCAAATGGAGTTACGATTGAAGAAAAACTGAATAAATCATTAGCAAGACTTACCGGGGAAGAAATCAGAATTATCGGGGCAAGCAGGACTGATTCAGGGGTACACGCACTGGGAAATGTAGCGGTATTCGATACAGAATCTTCCATTCCGCCTGAGAGATTTGCGTATGCATTGAACCAGAGGCTTCCGGAAGATATTGTAGTAGTAAGGTCCGATGAAGTTCCGGCAGACTGGCATCCGAGATATCAGGAGAATATTTCAAAGACTTATGAATATCATATATACAATGCGGCGGTACCAAATCCGTTAAAGACAAGATATTGTACGTTCGTATCGTTTCCAATGGATGTTGAGGCTATGCGTGCCGGTGCAAAATATTTGGTTGGAGAACATGATTTTGTAAGCTTCTGTAATATCAGAACGAATACGCAGGATACCGTCCGGACGGTGTATGATTTGATAATTGAGAAAAAAGACGATGAAATCGTGCTTCGTATTACAGGAAATGGTTTCCTTTATAATATGGTTCGTATTATTGCGGGAGTCCTGATCCGCGTTGGCAGAGGATTCTATACTCCGGAAAAGGTAAAGGAAATTCTGGATGCAAAAGTTCATACTTCAGAGGGAGCGACGGCACCACCGAATGGGCTTGTGCTTATGAAGATAGATTATAATTAATCTTCTATACAAGAAAGTTATTGGTAAAAATAGATTATAAATAATCAATGAAAGGTCGGAAATTTGGACAATACACAGAAAATAATCGGAATAACGTACAAAAATAAAAAATAATGCCATCAAAAGTTAAGAATATGTTAAGATATACCTGTCTGACATGAATTTGACAAAGTCGGACGGAAGGAGAGAATTTATGGAAATGTTATTGTACCTTGTTCCGGTATTTGGAATTCTTGGACTTCTTTTTGCAGCTTATCTGGCAGCAAGAGTAGGAAGACAGGACGCCGGAAACGACAGAATGAAAGAAATTGCCGCTGCTATCAGTGACGGTGCGCAGGCATTTCTGACAGCAGAGTATAAGATTCTGATCATCTTCGTTGCTGTATTATTTATACTCATCGGAGTAGGAATCGGGAACTGGATCACTGCTGTATGCTTCGTAGTAGGAGCTCTGTTCTCTACGCTTGCAGGTTACTGTGGAATGAAAGTAGCTACTAAGGCAAATGTAAGAACTGCAAATGCAGCAAAAGAAAAAGGAATGAACAAAGCACTCTCAATTGCATTCTCCGGTGGAGCTGTAATGGGTATGTGTGTAGCTGGTTTTGGTGTGTTTGGTGTCAGCATGATTTACATTCTGACTAAAAACGTTGATATTATTACAGGATTTAGTTTAGGAGCTTCTTCAATCGCTCTGTTTGCCCGTGTTGGTGGTGGTATCTATACAAAAGCTGCTGACGTAGGAGCTGACCTTGTAGGTAAAGTGGAAGCTGGTATTCCGGAAGATGACCCGCGTAACCCGGCCGTTATTGCTGACAATGTAGGAGATAACGTAGGTGACGTTGCAGGTATGGGAGCAGACCTTTTTGAGTCTTATGTAGGAGCACTCGTTTCTGCACTGACACTTGGAATCGTGTATTATAAAGCTGAGGGAGCAATCTTCCCGCTTCTGATCGCAGGACTCGGACTGGTTGCATCTATCCTTGGAACATTCTTTGTAAAAGGTGATGAGAATTCAAATCCACACAAAGCATTAAAGACTGGTTCTTATGTAGCAAGTGCACTGGTACTGATCGTATCTTGTGTACTCAGTAAAGTATTCTTCGGAGACTTTAAGGCAGCAATCGCTATCGTAGCTGGTCTGATCGTAGGACTTCTGATCGGTATCATCACAGAAGTATATACGTCCGGAGATTACAAATCAGTAAAAGAAATCGCAGAACAGTCAGAGACTGGATCTGCAACAACCATCATCAGTGGTCTCGCAGTAGGTATGAAATCTACAGCAATCCCGATCCTTTTGATCTGCGTTGGTATCTTTATTGCTTACCAGACATGCGGACTTTACGGTATCGCGCTTGCCGCTGTAGGAATGCTTTCTACAACAGCCATCACAGTAGCTGTAGATGCTTATGGACCGATCGCTGACAATGCCGGTGGTATTGCAGAGATGTCCGAGCTTGATCCACACGTTCGTCAGATCACTGACAAACTGGATGCCGTTGGTAACACAACAGCAGCTATGGGTAAAGGTTTTGCTATCGGATCTGCAGCCCTGACAGCACTTGCTCTGTTCGTATCTTACGCAGAAGCAGTACATCTTAAGTCAATTGATATCCTTGACTCACGTGTAATCATCGGAATGCTGATCGGTGGAATGCTTCCGTTCTTGTTCTCAGCTATGACAATGTCATCTGTATCAAGAGCAGCATACCAGATGATCGAAGAAGTAAGACGTCAGTTCAAGACAATGCCTGGAATCATGAAGGGTACAGAAAAACCAGATTACAAGTCATGCGTTGCAATCTCAACAACAGCAGCATTAAAAGAAATGTTGGTTCCTGGTGTCATGGCAGTACTTGCACCGCTGGTAGTCGGAATCCTTCTTGGACCTTCTGCGCTTGGCGGACTTCTTGCAGGAGCACTTGTAACAGGTGTTATGATGGCAATCTTCATGTCCAACGCAGGTGGAGCATGGGATAACGCTAAGAAATACATTGAAGATGGAAACCACGGTGGAAAAGGAAGCGAGGCTCATAAAGCAGCTGTAGTTGGAGACACTGTAGGTGATCCGTTCAAAGATACATCAGGACCATCTATCAACATCCTGATCAAACTGATGACAGTTGTATCACTGGTATTTGCACCACTGTTCCTGTCAATCGGCGGATTATTATAAGAACATTTTAGAATAATCATAAAAAGCAGACGATATCTGTACCATCCGGTACAGATATCGTTTTTTTACTCTACTATGTGTACAAGAAGAAATTGTCTGCAATCCAAATATCTATAATGAGCAGCAGGCAGCAGAGTTTGCGGGTGATTTATAAAAAGTTGAGAAAAATATTAGAATTGGGGGACTGGCAACCACCCGCTGTTTGTGATAATATATGTGTCGGGACTTTTATTAATTTTGAAAATAGATAGAAAAGAGGCAATAAACATGACAAAAGTAGATATTATTTCAGGATTCCTCGGAGCAGGAAAAACTACATTTATCAAAAAGCTGCTCAGTGATGTATGGGCAGGAGAGAAACTTGTGCTGATCGAGAATGAATTTGGCGAGATCGGTATCGATGGCGGATTCTTAAAAGATGCAGGAATCGAGATTACAGAGATGAACTCAGGATGCATCTGCTGTACACTGGTTGGTGACTTCAGCAAAGCTCTGGTAAAAGTATTAGATGAGTATCATCCGGACCGTGTAATCATTGAGCCATCAGGAGTTGGAAAATTATCTGACGTAGCAAGAGCAATTGAAGCTGTAGAAAAAGATGCGGACATTGAAATTGACGGAAGAATCACAGTTGTAGATGGTAAAAAGGCAAAAATGTACATGAAGAACTTTGGAGAATTCTTCAAAGATCAGGTAGAGCATGCGTCAACAATCGTAGTAAGCCGTACACAGATGATGACAGATGAAAAAGTAGAAGAATGCGTACACACACTTCGTGAAGAAAATGCAGAAGCAACGATCATCTCTACACCATGGGATGAGCTTGGCAAAGAGGCAATCAGTCATGCACTGACAAAGGGTGCTGAGATTGAGAGCCTGTTTGAAGATCATGAAGATCACGATCATGATCACGACCATTGTGACCATGATCACCATGACCACGATCATCATGACCATGATCACGATTGCTGCTGTGGACACGATCACGATCATCATCACCATCATCATGCAGATGATGTGTTTACAAGCTGGGGCAAAGAGACTGTTCATAAATATACCGAAGAAGAACTGGATTATCTGCTGAAGGCACTGTCAGAGACAACATCTTACGGAACAATTCTTCGTTCCAAAGGTATTATCCAGATGACAGACGGTAACTGGAAGCAGTTTGATCTTGTCCCGCAGGAGTATGAGGTCAGAGATGGAAATGCTGATTATGCAGGACGTATGGTTGTAATTGGAACAGATCTCAAAGAAGACGAACTGGCTAAATTATTCCATGTACAATAGTAAAGATATAAAGGAGCAGCAAAAACAATGATGGAACCAACACCAGTATATATATGTACCGGATTTCTGGACAGTGGAAAGACGTTGCTTGTCAAAGATACTTTGATGGAGCAGGAATGGATCGAACCGGGACTTACACTTCTGATTCTTTGTGAAGAAGGTGAGGAAGAATATTCCAAGGAATATCTGGAAGAAAATGATATGGTGCTTTTAAAGATAGATAAATTTGAGCAGTTAAATGCAGCATTTTTTACAAACTGCGAGAAGAACTATCATCCGGCGCAGGTTGTCATTGAATACAATGGAATGTGGAAGCTGGAAGATTTGTTACAGCTTAAGTACCCACGCAAATGGCAGATTCAGGGAATTTATTCTACTGTTAATGGAACGACACTGGATATGTACCTGAAAAACATGAGAAATATGTTGATGGAGCAGCTTACCGAGTCAGAGCTTATCATTATCAATCGTTGCCCGGAAGGTGTGGATCGTTCCGGATTCAGACGTGCACTTAAGGTACAGAATCCAATGGCACAGTTGATATTTGAAGGAATGGACGGCAAGATCATTCAGCCGACAGCTGAAGACCTGCCATTTGATATTAAGGAAAATCCAATTAAAATTGAAGATGAAGACTTTGGAATCTGGTATGTAGATGCATATGATCATCCAGACCAGTATATGGATAAAGAGATTGAGTTTGTCGCACAGGCATTTCGTCCGAAAGGAATGAAGAATGATATGTTCGTTCCTGTCAGAAAAATTATGACCTGCTGTGCAGATGATACTTCATTCCTGGGATATATCTGTAAGAGTGCATATGCACCGAAGCTGAAGCCCGGCGAGTGGGTTGAGGTGACTGCCAAGGTTGCCTTTGAAAACCGTTCTGAGTACCAGGGCGAGGGAATTGTTCTTTATGCAGAGAATGTGACCCCGTGCGAACCTCTGGCTGATGAGATGGTTTATTTCAACTAATTTGATGATACCAGTGTCAAAAGGTCAAAAAGCTGTTCGTGCTTGCACGATAAGGCTTTTGAACTTGGGACACGCCAAATATGAGAAAGTAGCGATTTACGCAGTAAATCAGCGGATTTCGAATATTTGGAGGATTGCGGGAGCAGCGTAGCTGCGTAGCAATCCGGGTATCAAATGAGTGTCAAAAGACCTTTTGACACTCATATCATTTTATTAATGATATGTATGATAAATATCGTAAATCCGAACGCCGTCTCTGGAAATCTTCTGGTTTTCTACTGGTACAAGTGTGACTGCTTCCTTGTCTGTAAATGCAACCACATTCTCATTCCAGATGGTATCCGCGCTGATTCCCTCCAGCATACAATACGGAACAAAAGTATCTGTCTGAATGGAAACGCTTCCGTCTGCATTCTCAGTTACCTTAAATGCAGGATCTTTCAGTTCCAAATATTTGACTGGGACAAATGTCTCGAATTCTTTCTTGAAAACCTTCTGTCCGTTCTGTTCATACTCATATTCGGCAACAAAGAATACGCTGTCATCACGACCTGCGATCAATTCCTTGTATTCTTTCTCAAACAGGCATTCCGCACTGAGTGCAGGTACTTCTTTGAATACTTCCTGCTCCTCGATCACC
>ERZ773109.2018-NODE-2018-length-11292-cov-3.558334_pt1 | contig 11292 bp, 8 predicted proteins | sample MGYA00580569_ERZ773109 | MGnify/ENA primary metagenome ERZ773109 (study PRJEB29015, sample SAMEA2737852) | human gut metagenome | biome: human gut; feature: human-associated habitat; material: faeces | place: China | collected 2012 ...
CACGCCGCCAGCGTTCATCCTGAGCCAGGATCAAACTCTCGTTAAAAGTGTTTGTTCTGTCAGAATGACGTTAGCCATTCATCCATTACTGTTGTTTTGGAAATCGTTAGCTTCGATTACTCGAATTAACAATGTTCGCTCTGAAAATATTTTTTTGAATTTTCAGGGATGGTTGCTGTTCAATTATCAATGTTCCTGTTTGCTGTCTCTTTGCGACAGCTTGTTTATTATATCTCACTTGCAGTCGCTTGTCAACAACTTTTTTATTTTTCTTTTTCAAGAATTTCTGTCGTTTTTCGACAGCCAGAATAATTTATCATAATTTTCTTTGTCTGTCAACAACTTTTTAAAATTCTTTTTTGTTGTCTCAGCGACAACTCGTTAATAATAACATTTCCGTTATTGTCTGTCAACAACTTTTTTTTAAGTTTTTTAACTTTATATTTTGTTGTTTTCCTGCACTTGAGCAGTGCAAGAGATACTTTACCATTTTAGTAGAATAATGTCAACAGATTTTTAGTTTTATTTTTTTGTTTCTATGATTATACAATTGCTTGCTACTACTTTGTTTTTGTTATACGCGACGAAACTTCATTTCCGCGCCTCTGTGTTCCTCCGGAGGATTTTTAATAACTGGAAATTCCGTTGGAATTTCCAGTTATTAAAAAAGGACTCAAACACTGTTTGAGTCCTTAACGGAGAAAGAGGGATTTGAACCCTCGCGCCGCGCAAACGACCTACACCCTTAGCAGGGGCGCCTCTTCAGCCACTTGAGTATTTCTCCTTGCCTGATTATTTATCAGTTATTTAATTACTGCACTTGTGCAGTGCATTACCTATTATAATATAGTAACATTTATTTGTCAAATACATTTTTAATTGTTTTTTGCAATTATTTCTATATTTGTTTTTCTTTTGTTACTTTACTGTTTTGCATATTCTTTTATTGCTGTTTCGTATAGGTTGTTTCCCTGGCTGTCTATTACAACTATTGCAGGAAAGTCTTCTACATATAACTTTCTTATTGCTTCTGTGCTAAGGTCATCATATGCAATTACTTCACTTTTTTTAATTGCTTTTGATAATATTGCTCCTGCTCCTCCTACTGCAGCAAAGTATACGCTTCCATTTCTTACGATGGCTTCTTTTACCTGTTCACTTCTTTTTCCTTTTCCTATCATGCCTTTTAAGCCTAAGTCAAGAAGCTTTGGAGCATATTTATCCATTCTGCTTGCAGTTGTAGGTCCGGCTGAACCGATCGGTCTTCCTTCTCTTGCAGGTGATGGTCCCATATAATAGATTATGTTGTTTTTCATTTCTATAGGAAGTTCTTCACCTTTTTCTAATGCTTCCCACATTCTTTTATGGGCTGCATCTCTTGCAGTATATATTGTACCTGTTATATATACATAATCACCGCTTTTTAATTCTTTTGCTACTTCATCTGATAATGGTGCTGTTATGTTTCTATTCATTATGGTTCTCCTTATAGTGTTCTGCTTATATGTCTGTTAACATGACAACAGATGTTTATTGCTACAGGTAAGCCTGCTATATGTGTAGGATATGTTTCTACATTAACGGATAATGCTGTCTGTGTTCCGCCTAAGCCTCCCGGTCCTATTCCTAATTTATTTATTTTAGTTAAAAGTTCTTCCTCTAATTCTTTTACATATGGAATTTCTGAATTGCTGTCTGCAGGCCTTGCCAAAGCTTTTTTTGCAAGTATTGCACATTTTTCAAATGTTCCACCTATTCCAACACCTACTACCATTGGAGGGCATGCGTTAGGACCGGCCTCTTTTACTGCTGTTAATACTGCATCTTTTACGCCTTCTATTCCATCTGCAGGTTTTAACATAAATACCTTACTCATATTTTCACTGCCAAATCCTTTTGGAGCTACTGTTATTTTTATATTTTCGCCCGGAACTATACTATAATGTATTACTGCCGGAGTATTGTCTTTTGTGTTTTCTCTTATTATAGGATCACTTACTACTGACTTTCTAAGGTAGCCGTCAACATATCCCTGACGAACACCTTCGTTTATTGCATCTTCTAAGTTTTCGCCTTCTATATGTATGTCCTGACCTATTTCAATAAAAACTACTGCCATTCCTGTATCCTGACAAATTGGTATCATATCTTCTGCAGCTATTTTCAAATTTTCATCTAACTGCTCAAGTATCTGGCATCCTAATTTTGACTCTTCATTTTCCTTTGCTTTTTTAAATACTCTTTCCATATCCGGTGCTAGAAAATGATTTGCTTCTATGCACATTTCTTTTATGTTTTTTGTAATTTCACTTGAATCTATGTTTCTCATTTTACTTTTATCCTTCCGGCATTTTTATAAAGTAAAAGGCGACAATATAGTCACCTTTTAGTAATTATTAATTATCTTCAGAATCTGAATCTTCTGATAGTTCTTCACTACCTTCGGCTAATGTTTCATTTTCTTCTGATAATCTTGCTGCTTCTAATGCATCTGCTTCTGTAACACTTTCCTTAACTTTTGTTATACTTGCAACAACAATATCATCCTTGTCACCTGTATTCATTAATTTAACACCAAGTGTTACTCTTCCAAGAATTGAGATGTCGTCAACGAACATTCTAATTACAATACCTTCGTTTGTAATCATCATAATTTCGTTTCCATCATTTACTGCCTTAGCTCCTACAACCTCTCCTGTCTTATCGGATATCTTATAGCATTTTACACCCTTACCGCCACGGTTCTGTAACTTAAAGTCTGTAAATGGTGTACGTTTACCCATACCATTAGCTGATACAATAAGAACACATTCGCCATGTGATTCTAACTGCATTGAAATTACTTCATCATCCTGATTTAATTCAATACCTCTAACACCCATTGCTGAACGTCCTGTTTCACGGACATCTGTTTCACGGAACTTAATTCCCTGACCTTTCTTTGTAATAAGCATAATATTATCATTGTTATCTGAGATATTTACATCTATTAACTCATCGTCTTCACGTAAAGTAATAGCCTGAATACCACTCTTTCTAATATTTGTATATGCCATTATAGGTGTTTTCTTAATAGTACCTTTCTTTGTTGCCATAATAAGGTACTTGTCTTCTTCAAATTCTTTCATCTGTACCATTGCAGAAATCTTTTCGCCAGGCTGTAACTGCAATAAGTTTACAATTGCCATACCTCTTGCTGTTCTTCCTGCTTCAGGTATTTCATAACATTTCAGTTTGTAGATTCTTCCTGTATTAGTTAAGAAAAAAATATAGTCATGAGTTGAAACCATAAACATATCTTTCATAAAGTCTTTGTCTATAGTCTGCATTCCCTTTATTCCCTTACCGCCACGGTTCTGTGACTTGAAGTTGTCTACAGTCATTCTCTTTATGTAACCTAAGTTAGTCATTGCTACAACTGTATCTTCTTCAGGAATTAAATCTTCATCAGATAAATCTCCAACATTTATTCCTATCTTTGTTCTTCTCTCATCGCCAAACTTATCTCTAATAACTTCAATTTCTTCTTTTATTACTGTAAGAAGTTTGTTTTCATCTGCAAGAATAGATTTTAAGTAATCAATCTTTGCCATTAAGTCAGCGTATTCTGCTTCAAGGTCTTCTCTTGCCAAACCTGTTAACTGACGAAGTCTCATATCAACAATTGCCTGTGACTGTGCATCTGAAAGACCAAATCTTTCGATTAAATTCTTCTTTGCGTCTGCAGTTGTTCTTGAACCTCTGATTATTTTTATTACTTCATCAATGTTATCAAGGGCAATTAATAAACCTTTAATAATGTGTGCTCTTTCTTCTGCCTTGTTTAATTCGAACTTTGTTCTTCTTGTTACAACATCCTTCTGATGTTTCAAATATTCATCTAACATCTGAAGAAGATTTAATACTTTTGGTTCTCCGTCAACTAATGCTAACATAATTACACCAAAAGAATCCTGTAACTGTGTATGCTTATAAAGCTGATTTAAAATAACATTAGCATTGGCATCACGTCTTACTTCAATTACAACACGTGTTCCTTCCTGGTCTGACTCATCTCTTAAGTCTGTTATTCCATCAACTTTCTTTTCTTTTACAAGACTTGCAATCTTTTCTACTAACTTGGCTTTGTTAACCATGTATGGAAGTTCAGTTACAATAATTCTGCTCTTTCCATTGTCCATTGTTTCAATTTCAGAAACTGCACGTGTTTTAATTTTTCCACGTCCTGTTCTGTAAGCCTGCTCAATATCTTTTCTACCTAAGATTGTAGCACCTGTAGGAAAATCAGGTCCCTTAATAATTTCCATAATTTCTTCTATGGTTGTGTCTCTGTTTTCCTCTACTTTATTGTCAATTATTTTTACAATTGCATTTATTGTTTCTGTTAAGTTATGTGGTGGTATGTTTGTTGCCATACCTACGGCAATACCACTTGTTCCGTTAACCAAAAGGTTAGGATATCTTGATGGAAGTACTGATGGTTCTTTTTCTGTTTCATCAAAGTTTGGTGTAAATTCAACAGTGTCCTTGTTAATATCTGCAACCATTTCCATTGATATTTTGCTAAGACGTGCTTCAGTGTAACGCATTGCGGCAGCACCATCACCGTCTTCCGAACCAAAGTTACCATGGCCATCAACTAAAGGATATCTTGTATTCCATTCCTGAGCCATGTTAACCAATGCTCCGTAAATAGAACTGTCACCATGTGGATGGAATTTACCCATTGTATCACCAACGATACGGGCACATTTTCTGTGTGGCTTGTCAGGTCCGTTATTAAGTTCAACCATTGAGTATAGTACTCTACGCTGAACCGGCTTTAAACCATCTCTTACATCAGGTAATGCTCTTGATGCAATTACGCTCATGGCATAATCTATATAAGAGGTTTCCATGGTTTCTTTTAAGTCTACTTCATGAATCTTGTCAAATATCTTATCGTCCACTTATATTTTCCTCCTATATATCTAAGTTTTTAACAAATTTTGCATTTGCTTCAATAAATTCTCTTCTTGGCTCTACATCATCCCCCATAAGTATTGTAAATGTCTGATCCATTTCTGATAATTTATCTTCGTCAATTTTTACCTGTTTTAAAATTCTTGTATTAGGATCCATTGTTGTTTCCCATAACTGACTTGCATCCATTTCACCTAAACCTTTGTAACGCTGAATCTTGTTCTGATTATCACGTCCGATTTCAGTAAGTATCTGATTTAACTCATCATCACTGTATGCATAATAGTTCTTCTTATTTCTTGTTACCTGATAAAGTGGTGGCATTGCAAGGTATACATGGCCATCCTTAATTAACTCAGGCATAAATCTATAGAAGAATGTAAGCATAAGTGTATCAATATGAGCGCCGTCAACATCGGCATCAGTCATAATAATAATCTTGTTATATCTAAGTTTTGTTATGTCAAAGTCTTCCTGAATCCCTGTACCAAAAGCTGTAATCATTGTTCTGATTTCCGCATTGTCCATAATCTTATCAATACGTGCTTTTTCTACGTTAAGAATCTTACCTCTAAGTGGAAGTATTGCCTGTGTTGCTCTTGTTCTTGCCTTCTTAGCTGAGCCACCGGCTGAATCACCTTCGACTATAAATATTTCACAGTTTTCAGGGTTCTTATCTGAACAGTCTGCAAGTTTTCCCGGAAGGGCTGCCACTGATAATGCAGTCTTTCTTGTTGCTTCTCTGGCTTTTCTTGCAGCATCTCTTGCTCTTTTAGCCAAAACAGCTTTTTCACAAATAATTTTTGCAATTGCCGGATTCTGTTCAAGATAATAAGTTAACTGTTCACTCATTACACCTTCAACTGCAGCTCTTGCTTCACTGTTTCCAAGTTTCTGTTTTGTCTGCCCTTCAAACTGAGGATCTTCAATCTTTACACTAATGATGGCTGTAAGACCTTCTCTAAAGTCATCACCTGAAAGATTTTCTTCGTTTTCTTTTAAAATCTTGTTCTGTTTTGCATAGTTATTAAATGTTTTTGTAATTGCTCTCTTGAAACCTTCAACCTGTGTACCACCCTCAGGTGTGTTAATGTTATTTACAAAGCTTAAAGTGTTTTCTGTATATGCATCATTATGCTGCATTGCAACTTCAACATAAACATTATTAACTGTGCCTTCACAATAAATTACATCATCATATAATTCCTGTTTGCCTTTATTTAAGTAATTTACAAATTCCTTTATACCACCTTCATAGTGGAATGTTTTCTCTATTGGCTTTTCTTCTCTAACATCTCTCAATACGATTTTAAGATTTTTTGTAAGGAAAGCTGTCTCTCTTAATCTGATTTCAAGTGTTTTATAATCATAAACTGTATCTTCAAATATAGTGTCGTCAGGTAAGAATTTTACTTCTGTTCCTGTAAAATCAGGATTACAATCACCGATAACAGTTAGCGGTTCTACAACCTTACCATACTCATACTTCTGATAGTGAACTTTTCCACCACGACAAACCTTAACTTCTAACCATTTAGATAATGCATTAACAACTGAAGCACCTACTCCGTGAAGTCCACCTGATACTTTATATCCTCCACCACCGAATTTTCCTCCGGCATGAAGTACTGTAAATACTACTTCAACTGCAGGTTTTCCTGTCTTTGTATTAATGTCTGTAGGTATTCCTCGACCATCATCTCTTACTGTAATAGAATTATCTTCATTAATCTGAACATCAATAGTATCACAATATCCTGCCAATGCCTCGTCTACCGCATTGTCAACAATTTCATATACTAAATGATGAAGACCTCTTGATGAAGTTGAACCTATATACATACCCGGTCTTTTTCTTACAGCTTCAAGTCCTTCCAATACCTGTATCTGATCTGCTCCATATTCATTTTCAACGTTAGTATTGTTACCCATTCGTAACTCCTTTCAGTATTTGCAATAACGGATTATATTTTTTATTGCTTTTTAAACAGTTCTTTCTTCTATTTTGCCTTTTGTTACCTGGAAAACTTTATTTATACTAAATCGATTTTCAATAAATTCATCTAAACCTGTACATGTTATTACAGTTTGAATTTCATCTAAACTTTTTAGTAAGTGATTCTGTCTGTCCGAATCAAGTTCTGACAGAACATCATCTAATAATAACACAGGTGTGTCATTGATCAAAGACTTGACCAACTCTATTTCCGCCAGCTTAAGCGACAGAGCAACAGTTCTTTTCTGTCCCTGACTGCCATAGGTTCTAATATTAATATCTTTGTTAAAAAATAAAATATCATCTCTATGTGGACCTGCTGACGTACTTTTCAGCTTAATGTCTTTCTTTCTGTTTTCTATAATTTTGTTATAAAGCTCATCTTCATTGCAACTCTTTTTGTAAACAACTTCTATTTCTTCGCTGTTCTCTGTAAGTTTTCTGTGAATTGGCTTTATAATCTTGTTAATATCTTTTATAAACTGTTTTCTTCTCTTAATAACCTTACTTCCATACTCTGCAAGCTGCATATCCCATACATCCAGAGTATCTTCAAGTTCCGGTTTCATATATATGTCTTTTAATAACTGATTTCTTTGTCCCAAAACCTTATTGTAATTAATTAAATTATAAACATATATTTTATCTAGTTGACATAACTCCATATCCACAAACCTTCTTCTTTCAGCTGGTCCGTTTTTTATAATATCCAAATCCTCCGGGGAAAAAAATATTACATTAAATATTCCAAAAAGCTCACTGGCTTTCTTAATCGGTATTCCATTTATGGCTATTCCTTTTGACTTATTTTTTCTCAAATGAATGTCTATTCTATACTCTCTGCCTTTTTTGTTAATAAAAAGTTTTATGTGACCTTCATTATTTTCAAACTTTATAAGTTCTGCATCTTTGCTACTTCTATGTGATTTAGTTGTGCTGCAAAGATAAATAGCCTCTAACACATTTGTCTTTCCCTGAGCGTTTTTGCCATATAAGATATTAGTTTTATCATCTAATTCCAAACTAAGAGAATCGTAATTTCTAAAATTGCTAAGTTCTATCTTTGTTACAATCATTATTTTACAGTTACCACTGTTCCTTCAAACTCAAATGTATCTCCGGCATAAAGTTTTTTTCCACGTCTTGTGTCAACTTCTCCGTTGACTTTAACCTGACCATCCTGGATAACAAACTTAGCATCCACACCTGAGTCAACAAGACCGGCAAGTTTTAATGCCTGACCTAATTTTATAAAATCATCTTTTATAGTTATTTCCATTTTTATCCAAATTAATACAAACAAAAAATATTATTTGTACTATCTCCTCTCTAAACTATTTTACTGTACAACAGGAAGCACTACATAAATGTAGCTGTTCTCATCATCTCTGATAAAACAAGGTGCCTTAGGATTAGTGAAATAAATGTTTACTTCTTCACTATCTAAAACTCTTAAAATATCAATAAGGAATTTTGGATTAAAGCTAATCATCATGTCAGAACCTTCTCTTACAATAGGGATACTTTCATCCATTGAACCAATAAATGTATTAATTGACAATTCCATTTCTGTATCCTTAATAGTTAAGAATACAGGTTTCTTGTCTCCTTCTTTTATTAAAAGAGTTGCTCTGTCAATACAGTTAGCCATTTCTTTTTTGTTAATAGTAATCTTAGTCTTATAATCATTACTAATCATCTTATCAGTATCAAAATAATTACTGCATTCAATTAATCTTGAAACAACTTTTGTTTCATCAAATTCAAATAAGATATGGTTAGATGTGAAATAAATATTTACCTCATCATCAACACCACCATTTAAGATTTTGCTAATTTCATTTAATGACTTACCGGGAACTAAAACTTTAAAGTTACCATATTCCTCTTTTAATTCCATGTTTCTAATGGCAATTCTAAACTTATCAAGAGCAACAACTTTAAGCCTGTTACCCATAACTTCAAACAATTCACCTGTTAAAATCTTATTCTTATCTGCATCATTAACAGTGAAAATAGTCTGTCTTATTAATTCCTTTAAAGCAAACTGTGAAAGAGTAATCTTATCTTTCTTTTCAATTTCAGGTAAATAAGAAAAATCATCTGCTGATTTTACAAGAATATTAAATTTTGAATTTTCACAGGTAATATTAGCCTTTGTTTCATCGTTAACTTCAATAACAACATCATTATCAGGAAGTTTACGAACAATTTCTGAAAAAATCTTAGCATCAATGGCAATACTACCGGCTTCAATAATTTCACCTTCAACTTTAGTTTCTATTCCCAATTCCATATCGTTAGCAGTAAATTTAATTACTCCTTCAGTTGCATCAATAAGAATGCATTCAAGAATTGACATTGTAGTTTTTGATGATACAGCTTTCATTACAATATTAATACCTGTAATCAAATCTGATTTTTTACAAACTAGTTTCATTATAAATCTCCTTTATCGTAAAAATAACGGTACGTAAGTACGCATAAATAAATATATATATTAGATAATAATAATAATAAGCAACGTTAATATGTTAATAAGTAGTCGAATCCCTTGTGAATAAAGGAAGTTCGAAAAATAATAACTTGTTAATAACTTGCAAATAATTAACCTAAAAATGTCAGTTACTAACTTTTGAGTTTTCGACAATTAACATCAAATTATGACAAATTGTTAACAAAAACAAAGGCTATCAACAAGTTATTAACACAAAAACTGTAAGTTATTAACTAAATTATCAACTAAATGTTAATAACTCCATTAAAAATGTTAATAACTAGTTAGGATTAATCTTCTTTTTAAGAACATCTATAAGATCTCTTGTCTTAGAGTCTGTTTCGATTTCTGATTTGATTTTGTCATATCCATAGCTAACAGTTGCGTGATTAGTTTTCTTTAAGGCAGCACCAATAGTTTCTAATTTTTCATCTGTAAATACTCTACATAAGTACATACAAATCTGACGTGGATATGCAAACTCACGACTCTTCTTTTTTGAACATATATCAGTAGGAGATATCTGGAAATGATCTGCTACTATATTAATAATGTATTCACATGTAATGGCATTCTCCTGATTAGGTGCCACAAGCTCCTGAAGTACACCTGATGCAAAATCAACTGTAATAGGAGAGTGACTAATCTTTGAAAATGTAATAACACGTGTAAGAGAACCTTCAAGTTCCCTGACGTTAGAAACAAAGTGGTTAGCAATATACTGCAATACACCTTCATCTATGTTATAGCCTGAAGTTTCAGCCTTCTTCTTTAAGATAGCCATACGTGTTTCATAATCAGGGTTCTGAATATCAACAGTAAGTCCCTGCTCAAAACGGCTAATAAGTCTTTCGGCGATACCTTCCATATCTTTAGGCTTCTTATCGGAAGTTAAAACAATCTGCTTATGTTTCATAAATAAATCATTGAAAATATTGAAAATTTCTTCTTGTGTTCTGTCTCTACCGGAAATAAACTGAATATCGTCTATAAGTAAAACATCAACACTTCTGTATTTCTTACGAAATTCAATAATCTCTTCCTGATTAGTTTTCTTTTTCCTAAGTAAATCAATAACTTCGTTAGTGAATGACTCACTAGTAGTATACAAAACCTTAGCTGAAGGGTTGTTTTTTAATACAAAGTTACCAATGGACTGAATAAGATGAGTCTTTCCAAGTCCAACACCACCGTAAATAAACAATGGGTTATAAACATCGCCGGGAGACTCAGCTACAGCTAAAGACGTAACCTGAGCAATATTATTGTTTGATCCTACTACAAAGGAATCAAAAGTATATTTTTTATTAAGATTTGCATCTAATATTCTATTTTCTAAAGAAATATCTTCCTGACTAACAGATGAAATCTTAGATGACTCATCTTCAATCTTAGACACTGTCTCGTTTGGAAGTATAATCTGAAGTTCAAGTTCCTGATTCAAAGTTTCTTCAATAGAAATCTTAAGTAATGCAAGATATTTTTTGTTAATATACTGAAGACCGGTCTTTCCACTTTCACCCGGGAAAACCAAAGTAATCATGTTATTATCAAAGGATTCCACTTCTAAGGGCAAAATCCAAGTTTTGAACGAAACATCAGCAATATCATATTCCTGTTTGAAAAAATCGAGAATTTCAGGCCATTTTTCTTTTAAATCGTCTAACATAATTCCCTCCTAAATATTCTAAAAGGTATAAAAGCCCATTCAAATAATATAATACATCAAATAAGGTGGATTTTCAATATATTTAGTAATATACTTTTTAATAGGAAGAAAGACATAACATAAAAGTTTATGAATAAAAAATAAAAAAATTAAAAAATAATAAAAAAA
>ERZ773109.2025-NODE-2025-length-11262-cov-3.046756_pt1 | contig 11262 bp, 7 predicted proteins | sample MGYA00580569_ERZ773109 | MGnify/ENA primary metagenome ERZ773109 (study PRJEB29015, sample SAMEA2737852) | human gut metagenome | biome: human gut; feature: human-associated habitat; material: faeces | place: China | collected 2012 ...
AGTTTAGGAATTTCTTTATTAAATAAAGATCTTGATTTTCAAATCAATGATGGTGTAATGAGCGGAAATTGTCGACCATCAAAAATTCTTGATTTAAATGAAGCTATTATTTTAGGAAAAATGATACAAGGAAAAGGTTTTGATGAAGTAGTTACAATGATGAAAAGTGATTTTAAGATTGTCTTTTTGGATAGTGAGACACTGGGTAGTGATATTGATGTCAGCAAATTAAATCGATATGGTGATGTAACAATATATCATCAAAGTCAAGTTAGTGAGGTTCCTGAGCGGATTAAAGATGCGAGTGTTGTAATTACTAATAAGCATATATTGAAAGAGGAACAGTTAAAAGATGCTCATAAATTAAAACTTATTTGTGTTACTGCGACAGGTGTTAATAATATTGATCTTGAATATTGTAAGGCTGCCGGTATAACCGTATGCAATGTTAAAGGCTATTCAACAAATGCAGTAGCACAACATACATTCGCTTTATTATTAGATTTATACAATAAAAATCATTATTACCATAATTATGTTGAGAGCGGTAATTATGCATCAAGCTCTATGTTTACCCATTTAGGATACACTTTCCACGAATTGACTGGTAAAACTTGGGGAATCGTTGGAATGGGCGATATTGGCCGTAAAGTTGCTGAAATTGCAACCGCATTTGGCTGTCAGGTTCAATATTATTCTACAAGTGGAAAAAATAACCAGCAAAATTATCAACAGGTTGATTTTGATACATTACTGGAATCAAGTGACATTATTAGTATTCATGCACCTTTAAATAGTCAAACAGAAAATCTTTTTGACCAATCAGTTTTCGCAAAAATGAAGGATTCAGCATATTTAATTAATGTTGGAAGAGGAAAAATTGTAAATGAAGCAGATTTAGTTGAGGCATTAAAAGAACATCGCTTAGCAGGAGCTGGCTTAGATGTTTTTGAAAATGAACCATTCTGTTGCAACAGTCCCTTATTAGAAATCAAAGATGCAACAAAATTAATAATGACACCACATATTGCCTGGGCACCAATTGAAACTCGTAATCGTGTGATTGAAGAGGTTTGTTTAAATATTGAAGGATTTAAAACAAATAATTTACGAAACGTTTGTAATATGTTATAATTTAGTTCTAGTCGTGGTGAAAGATTCGCTTCTTTTATCATATATTGGAGATAGCTTTGCTATTTCCATTTTTTTGATTTATTGATTTTAAAACCTTTTTATAGGATTTAAACTGCATAATAAAAATGCATAAAGTCTTTTCTTTGTTTATAATATAAGTGTAAATAAAGGAGGAACTAAAAATGAAATATGCTGTAGTAGATGGAAAATTAACACATGTAAATAAGGTTCCTAAAGGAACAATTGCAAGAGAATTTGGTTATTCTAATTATCCTGTAATTGCCTGCAAAGGAAAATATCGCTCATATTGGAAATATGTAAGTGTTAATAAAGCAAACTATGCCTAATTCAAACTCTCATCTTTCGATGAGAGTTTGTTTTGATTTAAAAACAATTTATTGCATTTCATGTTTAACTAAGCTAGAATTATTAAGAAATATTAATAGAAGGGTTTAATTTCATGAAAGAAAGAGAAAAATTTTCATCAAGATTAGGTTTTATCTTGATATCAGCAGGGTGCGCGATTGGACTTGGAAATGTATGGCGTTTTCCATATGTTGTTGGTCAATATGGTGGGGCACTATTTGTATTAATTTATTTATTTTTTTTAAATAATTATAATTCTTTTTTGACTCCGTTAGGAACTATATCACAATTTTCTTTACTATGCAATAGGTATTTTTGTCTGTTTTAGATATTTTTTCTCTTTTGGCGCAATTCCTTTGCTTTTAGAATGCTTGTATAATCAATCAAATTATGATATTAGGTATCAAATTATGATACTTACCATCAGTTTTTGTAATCGCTTTCATAAAGCCGCTGTGATAAAATATTTATAATGAAGGAGGGAAAAAAGAAATGTTTAAGAAAAAATTTTTTATTGGTTCCCTAAGCCTGATGTTCGCATTAAGTGGTATTGGTGCGGTACAGGCCGAAGGAGACCAAGGATCCAAATCAACAGCATCTAAAGTAGTAGAACTTGATCCAAATGGAAATGCATTTTTAACAGATCTTACTGATGATGGATATGCTGAATTAGGAAGGTACAAAGTAGAGAAAATCAAGGATAATATTTATCACTGGGATGAGGGAACAAAAAAACTTCCTGGTGGTGCAACAGATGAGAGCGGCGTAACAAATAACCCATCATCTATGTATTTTGTACTAGAAGAAGACGGTGTATTATTAGTTGATTTAGGAAATGGCTCTGAAAACGATGAAGATATTCAAAATGCAAAAACAATCGTAAATTCAATGACAGGAAATAAGCCGTTATCAATTATTATTACTCATAGTCATGGTGATCATACTGGCTTTGGACGATCAGAAACAGTATTCGCAGACGTTGACGTTGAAAAAGTATATATCAGTGAACCTGATTATGCTGCTGCCGCGGAAGCAATCACTCAATTTGATAGTAAAATCACAAAAGTTAATCATGGTGATACTGTTAACATTTATGGTGCCCCATATGTATTCAATGTTGTCAGTGCTCATACCGAAGGCTCTCTTATGATTACAGATACCACTCATGGAGCATTATTTACTGGTGATACATTTGGCAGTGGATTTATTTGGGCACTTTTTGAAACAAATGGTGGAAACCCAATTGCTGCTTTAAACGAAGGATGTGCTTTAGCTAGAACTATTTTAAATGAAAATCCTTCTCTATCTATTTTAGCTGGTCATCGCTGGCAACAATTTTGGGAAGACAATGCCCAAAGACCTAACGAAATGTCAATTCAATATTTCAACGATATGGCACAAGTTATTAGCGGTCTATTAGATGGTACAACTATTTCACAACCTTATCCAGAAGTTGCCTGGGCGCCTGATGCAATTGAGCTTTCAAGCAATGGTGCAAAGGCTAAAATAGATACATTACCAAAGTACGTTGAAGCTTACAAGGCCTCAGTTAATGAAATGAGCGAAGCCTATGTTTACAGTGGTAGCGATAAATTAAGTATTGAATCAGTCAATGCTGCCGCTGCTGCAACTTTCGTTGTTTATCCTGATGGAAATTTAACAGATGAAGAAGCACAAAAATATATTAATGAATCAGGAATAAAAGATATTGTTGATCGGGCGGCAAGCAAAGTTTATGTTGCTAGACCTGCTAATGGCATTTCTTTTACTGATGATGATGTTATAGGTTTTGAAACGATCGTAGGTAAAATTGGTGTTTCAAATAACTTTAAATTAATTGGGATTGGTGATGGAGCAACTTTCATTAATCAAAACTTAACATCTTATATGAACTTTGTATCTGGACTTGCTTTAATTAATCCAGCTCAAGGGCAAGAAGTTAAAGTATCTGTTCCTACTTACTTAGTAACTGATGATCAAGCTGTTATCAATAGTTATGTAAAAGCAAATAATGCTGGTAAGGTAAAAGATGGATATTATGAAAACCCAGAAAGTCATTATGAAATCGTTGTTGTTAATAGCGATACAAAAACAAGTGCTGCTGATGCAACAAAAGATGCATGGAATACTGTTTTAGAAAAATTTGGAAGAATTGGTAACTATAGTGAAGTCTATAAACAAACAGCAACTTGGTACTCTAGACCATTACTTTCTGGTGATAAAGAAGCTGATCAAGCAAGAAAATACCAATATTTTGATTCTGTTGATGCAATCGATAATATTGAGCGTCATGTAGTTACTCAAGATTTAGATAAAGATGGTACTGATTCATTATGGTATGAATATATTCCTGAACAATCTAAAGATGCTCAACCAGGAAGTGTCCCAGTAGTTATTCTATTCCACGGTAATACAAATGATCCTAGAACTCAATATGATACTTCAGGATGGGCACAAATAGCAAGTGAAGAAGGTGTAATCTTAATTTGTCCTGAGTGGCAAGGTCATACATATCAAGGATATACATACGATCCAATGACTGATGATTCTAATGAAACTCCTGATTCAGATGTTATTACAATGTTAAAGATCATTGAAGAGAAATATCCACAGATCGATCAATCAAGAATTTATATTTCTGGATTATCTGCCGGAAGTAGAAATACAACAAATGCCGGTCTATCAGATGCTAAATACTTTGCTGCTGGAGCTGGTCATTCCGGGCCATTCGGTGCAAGTGACTTAAATAAAGAAGCTGTTGCTGCTAATAAAGATAAATATGATATGCCAATTATTTTCTTCACTGGTGATGGTGATGAATATTGTAAAGATGCATTTGATACAACAGAATTAAATGCAGGATTACAAGTAGCTCAACTTTATCAAGAATTAAATGATATGGAAGTTACTCAAGTTGAAGACATCAAAGATGAAGATGCATATCTATATGGTGTTCCTTGGACAAAACGCTATACAATTGAGCCAACCGCTGAAAATATTGCTAAAATCGATGTTGGTGCAATTGAAAATGCCAAAGGTGTAGAAATCAGCATGGCTCGTATTTATGGTTGGGGACATTGGAACTATACTCCAGATGCTAAATTAATGTGGGAATTTATGAGTAAATATGCTCGTGATTTAGAAACTGGTGAAACAATTCGTTTGGATCTACAAGAGCCAGATACTCCTACTGATAATCCTAGTGATACTCCTAACGATACTGAAAAACCAGCAACTCAACCATCAACATCTACAAGTGTTAAAACTGGTGATTCAACAATGATTGCACCATTTGTTATTGTTGCAAGTTTATCATTATTTGCATTAGTAACTGTTATTAAAAAAAGCAAAGCAATAAGATAATCACATACAGTTTTAAATAATTATAGAAATAAAAAAAGCAAAGGTTTATTAAAAACCTTTGTTTTTTTATCCCTAATTGACTACAAAAACATATTAAACAGACAGCTATCTTCTTTAATAATAAAAAGCAACTGCACTAATTACAGCAATTGCTTATAATTTACTTACCTTTATTCATTACTTTATTAAATAATTTTTCAGTTTCTTCAAATTGTTTTAAGATTGCATCATTACTTGGTTTCTTTACTTTTACTGCATTTTTTTCATCAACTAAAATTTGTAAATTCTTATCAATATTTTTTAATAACACAATCATCTCATCTAACTTTTCTTCCATCTCTATCCTCCTATATCTCCCCATCGATTTCCTAAATATTTTTTACCATCAATTCGATAAAGAAAATCTGTTGTTTGTGAAGTATCTGTCGCAATCACTGGCTCTAGCATGGTTAATCCAACATTGACACTACAATCATCACCAACTCGGGCTGCCAAATAATAATTACCAACTTTTCTAATTCGATAGTAATAAGTATTTTTAACTTTACCAATATCTTCAACATCTTGGCGATCATTTGTTGCAACACCAAATTCCTCAAGACTGCCAGACATTATAGTAATCCCTAGAATTTGTGTATCTATTTTCTTATCAGTATTATTTATAATTGTGAATTGTTTTGCCACCTCTAAAACAATTTCATTATAATCACTACTGTCAGCTTTTATTTTAACAAAATCTTCATTTGATTCAAAGGCTGTAATATTAATACTATCCATCTTTTTTATCAACTTTTCACCATTACTTACTTTAATCTCATCACTAACTACATGGTCTGTTTCAGTTTGTGCATCTATTTTATTTTCAGACTTATTATTTGGTTGTGGTCTTACCTTTTCATCATCTGAATCTTTTAAAATATACAAGTTTTGTTTACCATCATTAAGATTAGAAATAACCAATTCCCAAGAACGACGATATTCGTCATCATCATAACCTTTAAAATAATTAAAAATTAAACACTTTTTCACTTCATTATCTTTATATATTTCGAGAATATAACCATTAACCAGCTTTAGTTTATCATAATCATAAACCGCTCCATTGTAATCTATAATAGCTAGTTTACCATCATTAAAAGTTATATGCAAAGCTCCGTGAGTAAAAGTTTTCCCATTATAATAAGCAAAGATCTGCTCTTTTGAATTATTATTTTTTACATCTCGATGGACAATATACTGTCCTGATATATTCGTTCCTTGATACACAATTACTTTTTCATAATTGGTTAAATCTGCAACTTTATAACTATCTAAATTATTAATCGTTTTATCTAAAATTCCATATTCTGCGATAATATCTTTATAAATATTTAACTCACGTTCTTTCATGATACAAGCAAACTTCCCATAATAATCATGGTATGTTTTTATTTTAACAGACTGTCCCCATACAATAAATCCTACAATAATTACAATTATAATGATCACTGTTGCTTTTTTATTTTTTAACCGGTTATATACAAATAGTGCTAGCAAAATACTTATTAATTTCAAAACTCGAACAACTATGCCAAGACTATTAATAATCTCATAGTTATAGTTTAAGCAAGAAATTATTCCAAAAATTAAAACAAATAAATTATAAAAGAAATATATCCCTAAACCATAAATAATTAAAAGTGAAACTCTTTCAAAATTAATAAGACGACCATTATATTCAATCATTGTAACGCCTTGTTCTTGAAGTTTATCGAGCAAAACTTCATGGTATTTTGTTACAATATTAGCAAAACCATAATTCATTTCAATTCTATTATTATCATAAATAACTTTTTTTATCTCGCGATACTCCAAGGTTCCCAAATGATCAACTAACCCTTGTTCACCAATTTCAACATTGCGACAAATTTGTCCTTTTTTATTAAGAATAATAATTACAATAAAAACCACGATCGCAACAATCAAACATGTCATATAATTAAAAATATGTTTAAACCAAATCAATGCAAAAGCTGCTCCAAACAGCATCATAATAATGAAAAATAGACTAATTATGATTTTAGCAATATTCTTTTTCACATATTTTACTTCCATACTTAATTACCTCAAATTAAATATGGCAAAAATACTGTTGCCAATCCTAAGAAAAAGAAAAATCCCAATACATCAGTTACAGTTGTGACGAAAACTCCGCTTGCTAGAGCTGGATCAATATGAAATTTTTCCAAAATAACCGGAATAAAATAACCCGCAATATTTGCTAAAATCATATTTAAAAACATGGCTAATCCCGTTACTAAACCAAAAACTGGATTTCCTTCAAATAACATTGAGCCTAACGCAACTATAATTCCTATTATCACACCACTGCAAAAACCAACAGCTACTTCTTTTAACATGATCCAGGTTGCATTCTCTTTACTCATTTCACCTAATGAAAGCCCTCGTACAACGATTGTTAAAGACTGAGTTCCTGCATTACCGCCCATTCCTGTAACTATTGGCATAACAGTTGCAAGTGTAACTACTTGAGCAATCGTTCCTTCAAAAAAGCTAACCACGGAAGCCGCCATTACTGCCGTAAATAAATTAACAATCAACCAGGGAATCCGACTCTTGACCGATTCTCCAACAGATGAATCTAGTCTTTCTTCAGAATTTACTCCCCCTAATAAATTAATATCTTCTGTACTTTCTTCTTGAATAATATCAATAATATCGTCAAACTCGATAACTCCTAATAAATGGTCCATTTCATCAACTACCGGCATCATGATAAATCCATATTTTTGAAATTTTTTTGCTACTTCTTCCTGATCTTCATTATATAATACAGTTTTTACATTTGTATTAGTAATATCCAGCATAGCTGTATCAAACGAGCTAGTAACAATATCTCGTAAAGATACAACACCCTTTAAAATATTTTGTGGATCAACTACATAAAGATAATAAGTTGTATCTTCTTCGGTGTTTTCTTGAAGAAATTTTAAAGTTTTTTCAACGGTATTGCGCGCACGAATACTAATATATTCCGTCGTCATGATCCCACCGGCCGTATCAGGATCAAACGTTAACAGTCGCTCAACATCTTCTTTATCTTCTTTGTCCATCTTATCTAAGATAGCCTGTTTTTCATCTTCTTCAAGTTCACCGATCAAATCAGTGATTTCATCATTAGACATTTCATCTAAGATTTCTTTTTGTTTAGCATCTGAAAATAATTTCAGTAAATCATACTGGTCATCTTCATCATCTTCCTCTTCAATAATGCTGGCAACAACATCATTAGGAAGATTGTCCATTAATGCTTTAATACTATCCTCGTCTTCATGAAGAATATCTAAAATATCAGCCGGATGAATATTAGTTATTACTTTTTTTATTGTTTCTGGCGTTCCATTTAAAAGAATATCCTTCAGCTCATCGCTGGTAATTGTATCGATCATAAGTTTCCTCCTTTATTGGGGATTAGATACCTGATCTTAGTGGTAAATGATCCTCTAGACTATCGCAACACTGGGGTACAGGCTCGACTTTCATTTTTTACCACCTTCTTTCTCCAAGTCATTTTAACACAATTATGCGATTATAGGGGACTTTTTGAATAAAATTAAATAGTAATTTAAGATTCTGAAATTCTTTTTCTTTTTGCTGAACTAAAAAGAAAAAGAGCCGATTGTAGTGACCGCCTAAAGTTACCCTAACTTTTTAGGACACTACAAATATCATTGCTCTTAAATAAAAATGACAGATTATTTAGTTAATTGTATTTTAAAAGGTGCAATAGGTAAATTATTTTCTCCAAAAATGCTTATCTTACAATAATTTTGATATCCATAACTAATTGTTCTAACTTGGGCAGGTCGCTCAACCAGCAGTTTATTTTCTTTAATTATCCCAACTGTCTCAACTTGATGATCTGGTAATTCTAAAATAAAATTATTAATACCTCTACTGTGTAATTTTTGATCAAACTCAATTATAATTTTAGAATTATTTTCAATATTTATTATCTTCGGAGAATGCCCATTAAATTGATTATCATAAAAAAGTTCTTTGATTCGCCAAAAAATACGATGACCGACTGTTTTTTTATTTTGGGGATGGATATTAAATTCTTCCCCGCAATTCATTGTTACAACTAAATAGCAAGCAGGTACTTCTCTACAAACCTGCTGCTGGGCATCTCTTAAAATAGGCCAGTTATCATTCTTATCATCATCATATTCAGGTAATTGCACAATAATAAAGGGAATTTGAGCTTTCATATCTTCACGCCAATTTTCAATCACCAGTTGTAGCAATTGATGATATAAATAAGCATTTTTAGTATCCTCTTCCCCTTGATACCAAATAACTGCCTTACCACTATATTGACAGATTTTTTTAAACATCGTGTAATATAGTCCTGCTGGACGACAAAAATCTTTTTTCCCCCGCGGTCCCGGCCATGGTGTATGTCCAACATCTTTTTTTAACTGGCTCATATTACGTTCTGGATAAGTTTGCTGATATAATGCCACTTTTTGCTGGTACTGCTTAACACGCTCTTTATATTTAGCTATTTCTAAATCTTCTTGTGCTTCTGTTTGATTCATGATTGCTTGATAATATTCATCATAGTATACTTTTTTGATTTCTTGATTTTTTTGAAGATATGTTTCATTTATCCAGCAAGAACCTGATGTACCACCTTTATTAACTGCAATTAATCCGATTGGGATGTCTATATCATGACGCAAATAATAAGCAAGATAATAACCGATTGCTGAAAAATCATTAATCGTTTGATTATCACATATTTGCCAGCCTTGATTTCTAATGGGCGGTATTTTGATATTTTCATCCTCATATTCAATTTGTGGAACTTCATAATACCTTAAATATCGATCATAGCATACTTCCTGATCAACTTTTACTGAATCACAATCTTTAAATTTAAATTCAATATTAGATTGACCTGCTAAAAAATAAACATCTCCAATTAAAATATTTGATAACGTAATAGTTTCTAATCCAGTTGAAACTATTAATGTTTCATCCGTACTTATTTCTAGCGCCGGCAGCGTAATCAACCAATTATTATTTATTATTGTTGTTGTTGCGGTTTGTCCTTGAATAGTAATAGTTACTTGTTGATTTGTTTCACCGGTTCCAAAAATATTTATTTCTTTGCCATGTTGCAAAACCATTCTCGATGTAAAGATTTCAGCTAATCTTAGTTTCATTTTTTCTGCCTCTTAATAAACTTACTCTTTTTGTCTCCACCGCTTCTAATTTCTCGGTTTCAGTCATTTTATCTAATTCCATTTTATCAGCTATTTTAACAAATGGGTAATATATTGCCATTGATATAACTAGATTTATTAGTTGCACTAACCCGCCTGCAATTGTTCCAGTAAACAAAATTCCCGAAATAATCGGTGGTACTGTCCAAGGAACATTATTACATACTACTGGGATAAAACCAATCTTAGTAAAAAATACCGCAATATAGAAACACAATGGTTGCACAATAATAAAGGGAATAAAATAGATTGGATTTAAAATGATTGGTAATCCAAATGTAATCGGTTCACTAATATTAAAAATTGCTGGAGCTAAAGCCACTTTGGTAATCTTTTTATTTTGTTTTAGTTTTGAGAAAAATAATATCGATAATACTGGTGCTAAAGCAAATGTTCCCGCTGCAATAGTTGAATAATTCATAAACATCGTTGTATATAAATGTTTAGCAACACCTAAAACATTTTCGTTTCCAGCAATATCCCAGGTCATTCCAAAAATTGCTCCCCAAATAGCAGTTGGATGAATTCCCAGCCACTGGAATAATGGCCATGTAATTTGGGAAACTAGAGCAAACGCTGCGGTTTTAGATATTGCTAAAGCTGGTGCTTGAAGCGTTGTTAAAATAAACTCCGGTAATGATTCACCAGCAAAAGTATTACTAATAACGGTTGCAATAATAAAGACAAATAATGTCAACATCCCCGGCACTAAAGATTCAAAACTCTGAGCTACAGCTGGAGGTACCGAATCCGGCATCTTTATTGAAATATTTAACTTAGATAATTTATTAAATATAAATGTAGCACTACCTGCAACAATCAGTCCAAAAAAGATTCCTTGTTGACCTAAAAAATTCGAATTAATAATTCCATTAATATCGACCTCGATTCCCTTAGCACTTGTATAATTAAAATCCCAAGGCAAACAAATAAAAAATGCTGCTAAAGCATACATCACTGAAACCATATGCTCACGATTATCACTAAAATATTTTCTTGAGACATTATATGAAAAAATCACCACAATCAACAGAGCGTTGATCGACATAGCCCCTTTACTAAAAAAATTAAAAATATTTTGTCCTTGTACTAGCATTTGAGCAAATCC
>ERZ773109.2026-NODE-2026-length-11261-cov-4.998304_pt1 | contig 11261 bp, 10 predicted proteins | sample MGYA00580569_ERZ773109 | MGnify/ENA primary metagenome ERZ773109 (study PRJEB29015, sample SAMEA2737852) | human gut metagenome | biome: human gut; feature: human-associated habitat; material: faeces | place: China | collected 2012 ...
AAGATTCCTGCGATCATGGAAATTTTGGACGCGGATACGACCTTGTTTCCTGCCTCATCGGTGTAATATACCACCATCGGTGCAAGCATACCGATCAGGATACCTGCCAGCGTACCGCCCAGAGAACGGAACACCGATAAGGAGCTTCGGTCCTTCGGCTCGCTGGAGATCACGGATGCCATGGAACCGTAAGGAATATTTACGGATGTGTAGAAAATAGATCCCCATAAAATGTAAGTGATGAACATGTAAGCAACCTTTGCTGCGTATGGTGCATCTACCAGAAATGACTGGTACATCATGAACGATGCCAGTGCAACAAATGCGCACATACGCAGAATCCACGGACGGATGCGTCCGTTCTTGGTCGGCTTGCTGTTATCAACAATGCGTCCCATTCCGATGTCGGTAAATGCATCCAGACATCTTGCAAGCAGGAACATGGTACCTACCATACCGGCAGAGACTCCCATGACCTTTGTGTAAAATACCATTACATAGCTGCTGGCGAAAATGAATGTAAAATCATTCGCAATATCACCGCACATGTAACCGATTTTGTCCTTTACGCCAAACGGCTTGGTGTTTGTGTTTCCCATAATGCGCCTCCTGTAGCAGACCGCCCCATGCGGTCTCTTTGATGGTTTTATTATAGCAACTTCCCTTTCCCTGTACCTTGCCTTTTTTTGTTTGACACGGATTATTTTTGTGTTATATTTGTTTTGTACTAAAATTTTTTCACGTTGTTATTTGCAGCTAACAGTTTCCGGATCAAGCAAGGAGGATTCTTATGGCATTGCCCTATATTTCCGTGGAGGACTGTTTTCCGGTCATCCGCCAGACCATCTTAGACGCCTACAAAGTCGATTCTTTTCTGATGCATTATCCCTACTCCGATCTGGAGCGGCTGGACATGGGGCTTCGCAAAATGGTCTGGGGAACCTATTCCACAAATTCTGCCATCTTCTCCCTGTCTCCCGAGCAGGATGCCTGGCAGATTATCGTGTTAAAAAGTGTTCTGGGCTTTTACAATCTGATTATCACAGTTACAAACGAGGAGCATCCCGATATGTTTGGCTTCATGCCGTTCCGTACCGAACCTGCAACTCCGGCTGTCATCAACCGCATCATGAAGGAGAACGGCATTCCGCCACAGTATACATCCAGCATGCAGCAGGTCTACTACAATCTTCCCGTCGTGGAAATGCAGAGTCTGATCACCACACTGCAGCATCTGATCACTGCATTTATCCCCGGGTTTGCAGCCAATCACGTCGAGTATATCAATTATACCTCTGAACAGCACGAAGTTGACTTTAACGAGGAACGGATTCACAAATTTACTTCCGATTATATGGCAAATCTCGCCGAACACATAAAATCCTGTGGCGATGCTGTCATCACCGGTGATCAGACAGCCTCCTCCGAAAGCATGAAATCCCTGTTGAATTTTGCGGTTTCTTTTTCCGAGACACCACTCTCCCAGTTAAAGGAATATCTCTCCTACATCAACACTTTTCTGTCTGCCAAAATGATGGACACACAGGTGCATCCCGCCTATATCTTTAAGCAGATGCATACCTTTCAGCTTAAAATTAACGAAACCGTGCAGGCGCAGGAACTGTCGCATCTTCCTTATGAAATGGTGCGCAAATACTGCCTGCTCGTGAAAAACTTTACCTATGACAATTATTCCTACCTGATACGAAGCGTGGTCAATTATATCAATCAACACCTGGCCTCGGAATTATCGCTCGCCACGCTCGCCGCGGAGTTTGACAAAAATGCTTCCTATCTCTCCAACGAATTTAAAAAGGAAGTCGGGGACACACTCACCACCTATATCAACAAGCACCGCATTCTCGCCTCGCTGCGTTACTTTAACACCACGGACATGAGCGTTGCGGAAGTATCCAACGCCGTCGGCTACACCGATATGGGCTATTTTTCACGCCTCTTCCGGAAATATGTGGGACAAAGTCCACGTGAATACAAAAAGATGCTGGATAAATGACATTTTATGCCCCTTTATCTGCGTTCTTCCAGATACCGCTCCGCTTCCCGCACCGTATCCACCAGAACCTCCATCGCCTCCAGCGGATATTCTCCCGCAGCGGTCTCGCCCGTCAGCATCACAGATGCCGCGCCCTGCTGCACCGCACGGAATATATCGGACACTTCCGCCCGCGTCGGCACCGCCCGGTGCTCCATGGAAGCGAGCATCTGCGTGACGACCATAAACGCACGCCCGTGCTTTCTGCACTGATCCGCAATCTCCTCCTGCGCGCACGGAAGCTTTGCCAGGGGCATCGCATTCCCCAGATCTCCTCTGGCGATCACGATCTCATCGCAGTGTGGCAGCAGCTCCCCCAGATGCTCCATTCCCTGCAGATTCTCAATCTTTGCGAAAATGCGGATGTCCCCGGCATCCTCATTTATTAAAGCTTCTTTTAAGTTCTTTAAGTCTTCTTGATTTCTCACGAATGGAAGCATGACCCCTGTGATCCTGCACTGCTTTACTCTGGCAAGATTCCTGTAATCACGCTCCGTCAGCGTCGGTGTCTGTATCTCCACACCGGGCGCCGCGATACTTTTCCCGCTTTTTAAGACGCCGCCCCGCACAACGGTACATTCCACCGCGACAGACGATCCGCAGCGGAATTGTTCTTCTACTTTTAATGCAATCCTGCCGTCGTCCAGCAAAATCTCCTGTCCGGGCGCAAGCGCCACAAGCAGCGTTCCCGGCACCGGAATCTCCGTCGGATCAAACAGATTGTTTTGTCCGTCCACCACAAGGCTCAGACCGTCTCCCTCTTTTAAAAGACGCTCTGCCCCAAGCGTACCGATGCGGAGCTCCGGTCCCCGCAGGTCAATCAGAATCTCTGGCGTTCCGTCATGCAGCCGGCTCCATGCGCTGTGGATGCCGGAGATCCACGCATCCGCTTCTTCCAGATCCGCATGGGACAGATTGATTCTGATTCCTGTCATTCCTTTTTCAAACAAATGAACCAGCATCTCTGTATCACAGCATGCTGGTCCGATGGTTCCGTAAATTTTTGTCTTCATTATACTCTTCTCTCCGCGCAGCTGCTCTGCTGCGCCGTCCGTGATTCGATCGTGCGGCAGATTCTCCCGCCGCTTGTTCTATAGCATCTTTTTCTTACGCAGTATCAGCATCGTGATAATGCAGATCAACAGAGTCAGCACACAGATCAGCAAAAATCCGTGCGGCGTATTAGCAAACGGCATCCACCGCTCATCCACGTTCATTCCATAGATACCGGAAATGACCGTCGGAATCGCCATGACAATCGTGATTGAAGTCAGATACTTCATGACGTTGTTCAGGCGGTTGTCAATCACGGAGGACATCAGTTCTCTGGTACCGTTGATGATGTCACGGTAGATGGAAGTCATCTCGATTGCCTGCTGGTTCTCGACTATGACATCCCCCAGAAGCTCCGTATCCTCCGGGTACTGCTCCAGTCTCTTATAGCGCGTCAGCCGGTCTAACACCACGCCGTTTGCACGCAGGGATGTGGCGAAATAGACCAGCGTGGACTCCAGTTCGTGCAGATCAATCAGATCCACGTCCTCGGTGTGTTGTCCGATCCGCTCCTCAATCTCCGTGCGGCGCTTGTCAATGATGCGCAGGTTGGTCTGATAGATTGTCGCGGTGCGGTACAGAATCTGGTACACAAAGCGCAGACGCTTTTTCGTGCTGAACTCCTTCACGCGGTTAATCACAAAATTCTTGAGCACCGGCGTATCCTCCGTGCACACCGTCACGATCACATCCTGCGTTAAGATAATGCCGAGCGGAATTGTCGTGTAGGACTGCTTATCGTGCCGGATCTCCGTCGTCGGAACGTCCACCAGAATCAGCGTATATCCGTCCTGCAGTTCGATACGGGAGCTTTCCTCCTCATCGAGTGCTGCCTTGATATCGTCGATATCCACATTCAGCACATCGGCAATCTCCTCACATTCCTCCTGCGTGGGGCTGATCATCCGCACCCACACGCCATCCTGCAGCTTCTCCTCCTCATGTATCACCTGATTATCGGTCATAAAATATTTCATCATAGCTTTTGCCCTATATCCTCTCTACCTGTCATATAGAATCTGATATGCATTCAGACTGAGTTTTCTTGCAAACTTTGTCCCTGCATTTTTAATCTGACCGCAATACTCAAATCCATACACCTCATGCAGATGAATGCTCGCCGCATTCTCACTGGTAATCAAAGAGATGACCGTGTCAATCTCCTCACACTCCGCTGCATAGGCAAGCACCTTCTCCATCAGGCTGCGGCCGATGCCACGCCCTCGATAATCCTTATGTACATAAATCGATATCTCCACCGCCGGGTCAAATGCCTTGCGATCCCTGTAACGGGAAAGCGACGCATATCCCGCCACCTTGCCGTCCTCCACATCAACATAAATGACATAGCGCCCGTTATGCTCCGCAAACCATGCCTTCCGGTTCTCCATGTCTTTGACTTCCGTATCAAACGTTGCCGTCGTGTGAAGAATCGCTTCATTATATATATCCATCAATGCAGGAATATCCTGCAGTACCGCTCTGCGTATCATTGTCTTACCAGCTTTCGTGTCCTAAAATGTCTCTGTAACAGAAAACGCCTTCGGAATCCGAAGGCGTTTTCCCTCTTTTATCATATCACAGTTTTTCTGGCACTTCTACGCTAAATTTGCAAAATCACAGGAAATCATGCGCCACATTTCCGCTCCGGAAGCTGCGCCAGAATGATTGCGGCAAACATCAGCACACAGCCGGAAAGCTCACGTACCGAGAGCGCCTGCCCTAATATTACCCAGCCTGCAATCAATGAAATTACCGACTCCAGGCTGAGGATTAAGGACGCCACCGTTGGGTTCATGCCACGCTGTCCGACAATCTGGAGTGTGTACGCCACGCCACAGGAAAAAACACCTGCGTACAGCACCGGAATCCATGCCTGCAGAACCGCTCCCATATCCGGTTTCTCAAACAGCCACATGCAGACCGCCGACAGCAGTGCACACACAAAAAACTGGATGCACGACATTTTTACACCGTCCGCCAGCGGCGCAAAATAATCAATAACAAGAATGTGCGCCGAAAATGCAAATGCCGACAGCAGAACGAACAGATCTCCCTTCTGCAGGGAAAAGCTGCCGTCTGTCATACATAAAATGTATAACCCCGCGACAGCCAGCGCCACAGCGACCCAGATTTTGATTTCCGCCTTTTTTCCTAAAAAAATACTTAATATCGGCACCAGCACAATATACATCGCTGTGATGAATCCGGCTTTGCCTACTGTTGTATACTGTATTCCGATCTGTTGCAGATTGCCTGCCACAAAAAGCATGACCCCGCAGCAGATTCCGCCAAGCAGCAGATTTTTCCGGCTTCCCGGTGTCTTTCCGGCATCCTCTTCCTTTGCGCCTGTTCTATGAAACACTGCAATACATGGGATCAGCACCAGCCCGCCAATCACATTCCGCACTACGTTAAAGGTAAACGGTCCGATATAATCCATTCCAACACTCTGCGCCACAAACGCAACGCCCCAGATCGTTGCCGTCAAAAGCAGCAGCAAAGATTGTCTCATCACAAATTTATTCATCACTCTACTACAGAACGCTCCGCAGGAACTGTCTTGCCTCTGGCGTCTTCGGATTGTAAAAAATCTCCTCCGGCTTTCCTTCCTCAAGAATTCTTCCATCCGCCATAAAGACAACCTTGTCCGCAAGTCCGACTTTTCCGATCCGTTCTTTTGCAAGAGCTTCTGTCCTTCCTTTCTCCATCTTTTTACATGAACAGACGCCAGCATTACATTCTCAAGTACAGTCTTGTGTGGGAACAGATTGAATCTCCCGCACATAGCAGTCCGCCAGGCCGGCAATCGCCTCCTGATCATTTCTGCTCGTCTCATCGTAAAGCCCCACCGTATAAAACCCAGCTGCTTTTGCCGTCTTAATCGCATAGAGCGCGTCCTCGAACACCCAGGTGTCCGCCGGGTGCGTACCAAGTGCCTTTGCCGCTGCCAGATAGATGTCCGGCCTTTCTTTTCCCGCGCCGATCTCCGTGCAGGTAAAAATCTGTTTAAAATAGCCGGCAAGTCCCGTCCGCGCGAGCGCCGCCTCCACCATCGGCCGGTTCGTCGCGGTGGCGACCGCCATCGGTATTCCCCGCTTTTTGAGCGATTCCAGATATGCCGCAACGCCCGGCTTCGGCAGAACCTCATCCCGGTATGCCGCAAACACAAGCGCGTCCATGTCCGTCACAATCGTATCGGGTGGATCCGGCAAACCGTACTTTTCCTTCACATACACTGCTCCATCCCGCATGCTCATAGGAAAAAGCACATCTCCGAGCCCTTCTTCCGGTTCGATTCCCCGGTTCCGCAAATACTGCTCGCCGACGTGAACCCACACCTGCATGGAGTCTAACAGCGTGCCGTCCATATCAAAAATTGCACCCTTCATTCCTGATCCCCCGCCATTTTCTCTGCCAGAGCGCGCAGACGCCTCGTCGCCGCCTCAATATCCTTCTGTGCAAAAATGGCGCTGATCACGGCAACGCCGCACAGACCGTTTCCGCGCAGCTGCAGAAGATTCTCCTCCTTGATGCCGCCGATCGCAATGACCGGAATCTTTACCGTCTCGCAGATGGCACGTATCGTCTCCGCATCAATGTGTCCCGCCTCTGGTTTGGAACTGGTCGTAAACGCAGCGCCAACGCCCAGATAATCCGCGCCATGGCGTTCTGCGCGGAGCGCTTCTTCCACATTATGCGCAGATACGCCGATGATTTTGTCAGCGCCCAGAATGGCACGCACATCGCCGGCTTCCATATCATCCTGCCCGACATGCACCCCGTCCGCGTCAATCTCTTTCGCAAGCGCCACATCGTCGTTAATCACAAACGGCACGCCGTACCGCCGGCACACTGCCTGGATCTCAAGCGCCTCCGCACGGAGTGCTTCCCCGGTCAGCTTTTTTTCCCGTAGCTGGACAAATGTCGCGCCTCCCCGGAGCGCTTCTTCCACCTGCGCCCCCAGCGTTGTTCCCTCGCTCCAGCTTCGATCAGTCACTGCATAAAGCAGCAGATCTCTTTTACCGCACTTCATAACGAATCCTTCCCTCCAGCATTTTCTGGTCCATCCGGTACACAGCATCAATGATACCGGTCCCGTAGGAGGCATTTCCGCCACATAAACCGCGCTGCTCCCATGCAATCTCTCCTGCTGCATTCATCACGCAGACTGCCGCCGCGACCGCCTCCATGCCGCGCGCCGCGCATGCTGCTTCTCCCGCAGTATTCCCGCCGGTGCTTCCAGCCGGCGCTTCCATATCCCGCGCCACCGCGAGGAACGCCGCCGCAAGTCCGGAGAGCTGGCACCCGGTTCCGGTCACCCGGCTCATCTCCTCTCTTCCTCCGCGGATCACCACACACTGCTGTCCGTCCGAGACAAGATCGATCGCACCGGTCACCGCAAGCACCGCACCAAGGCGCTTAGAGACCGCCTTTACAAAGGTGACCGCTTCCGCAAGCGTCTCCTCCGTGACCACATCCACCGGACATACATCCACGCCGCCGGATGAGCCGGTCACCTTTTTTTCTGCCAGTTCAGAAAGCGTCCGGATCTCCGACATGTTGCCGCGTATGGCGGTAAACGTCACCGCCTCCAACAGCTCTTCTGCCATCTTCCGACGAAATGCGCTCGCACCGACGCCGACCGGGTCAAGCACTACCGGAATCCCGTTCGCGTTTGCCGCCTTTCCCGCCGCAAGCATTGCCTGCTCTCTGCGCTCGCCAGGAGTTCCCATATTAAGGGCGAGCGCCCCCGCATGCGCCGTGATCTCTCCCATCTCCTGCGGCTCGTCCGCCATGACCGGGTTCGCTCCACACGCCAGGATCATGTTTGCCACGTCATGCGCCGTCACATAGTTCGTGATACAGTGTACCCGCGGCGCCGCCGCTCTTATTTTTTCCAGATATTCGTATGCTTCCAAGTAATGCTTCCCCTTTTTCCAACGCCATTTTATAAATATTTTCCACTTTTTAGAAATTTCTTACACTATATTAAGACATTCTTCATTTTGCCGTCAAGCTTCCGACACATTTTCCCGATAAGATAGAATCATCAAAAGGAGCTGTTGAGTTTCGACGCGGGGGTTGGGGTTCTGTCAGTTCCGCCTAAAAACTCTCTCACCGGCACTGCCGGCGGGTTTTATATATATTCCATATACTATATTACACTATTTCAAAAAGCCTTTCGGAAGTCCCTCCTACACTTCCGAAAGGCTTTTTGTCATTTATCCACAAGACTGCTCTCTTCTGCGGGCTCGGCCGCCGCAGCGCCGCCTGACGGCGCGTTCCAGCGGCTCTCGGGAATCTCCCGCTCACGCAGTCTTTTTTTCACAAACATGGCAAACAGTGCGTACAGCACGGAGCAGAGCGGAATGAACACCAGAATACCCAGGATGCCGAACATGTTGCCGCCGACGGTCACTGCCACCAGCACCCAGATGGAGGGCAGTCCGACGGAGTTTCCCACCACGTGCGGGTAGATCAGGTTTCCCTCAAGCTGCTGCAACACCAAAAACAGCACCAGAAACCACACCGCCTGCACCGGATCTACCATCACGATCAGAAGCATTCCGATGACACAGCCGATAAATGCGCCGAAAATCGGAATCAGCGCCGTTATCGCAATCACGATTCCGGTCAGCATTGCATACGGCATCCCCAGAATCGACATGGTAATGACAAACAAGGTGCCGAGAATCACCGCCTCCACGCACTGCCCGGACAGGAAACTGGAAAACACCTGATTGGACAGGGCTGCCACCGAGAGAATCTTCTCCGTGGTCTTCTCCGGAAAGACGGCGTACAGAATCTGTTTTGCCTGTCTCGCCAGACGCTCCTTCTGGAACAGCACATAGATGGAAAACGTAAACGCAATCACAAACGTCACCACACCGCTCACGATCCCGGAAAAAATACCAACGCCGGAGCTCACAACCCCCGCCGCAAAATTCTGCACAAACGTCACAATCGAGTCGGCAAGCGACGACCAGTCAATATTAAGCTCCGCCACCGCAGGGGCAAGTGCCGGATAGCTGTCCGGAAGATCTGTCAGCCACTTCTGTACGGCTTTTACCGCAACCGGAACCTGCTGTACAATCATGGAAATCGTATTTCCAAGCTCCGGTATCACGACCACAAGTGCCAGCGTGATAATACCGATCACAAGCGCAAGCGTCAGCAGATAGGCAACGGGTCTTCTCCATTTTGCAAGCTTCCCGTTCTTCGCAAACAGATGCCGCTCGATACTCTTCATCGGAACATTGATCACGAATGCGATCGCGCCTCCAACCAGAAACGGCATCACAATCCCCAGCACAAAATCCACCGCTCCGATCACCACGTCAAAATGTTCCATCCCGCAATAGAGCAGAATCCCAAATGCAATGATCTGCATCAGCCGTTTCCGCGTCTCCTTTGATATCTCCATACTTACTCTCTTCCTCTCTTTCTCTCCTACACCACCACAATCTGCGCGGTTCCCATCCCTACACAGATCAGATATAGAACCAATAGATGCACCGGGTAGAACGCATAGAACAGGTACTTTATGTTCCATCCGCGCTTCCCGTTATAAAACGCAATCGGGATAAACGCCACGATCGCCGGAAGTTCCCAGCAGAACGCCAGGCAGCCTGCCACGATCTGTAATCCCCGCATCTGTCTCGTCATATAAAACACCAGAATTGCGAGCACGCCTTTTGCATCATAATCTGTGTGTAGCAGATAGGCCGCACCCATTCCCCCGAATGTGATGATGACAAGCAGCGCACTGCGCAAAACCGGATGCCACTCCTGCTTTTTCACCACCGCATCAAACAGCATGATCGTAAGCAGCCCGATCAGCAGCGTGAAAAATACATTCTGATAACCGAATTCCAGTATTTTCCCGGAAAATGCCAGATCGAACGGTATCTCCGACAGCAGGGCAAACCCAAACAGCCGCAATGCATATTTTTTCCGGCTGCCCGTGTAAAAAAATCCCTCCACAAGCAGAAAACAGAAAATAGGGAATGCCACTCTGCCGACGGCGCGCATCGCATAATAGATCTTATAGAGCATCTCACTCCCCTGCCCGGCAATCAGCAGTCTGGCAATGACCGCCGCTCCGATATGGTCGATCAGCATCGTGATGATCGCGATCAACTTCAATGTGCTTCCGCTGAATCCTTTTTGAGGCATCTTCCCCACCGTCCTTTTCTTCCTATGAAAAAAAGAGGAGACCAGGCTGTTTCGTCTATCTCCTCTTCGTGTATGTCGTCCTAACCTACAAATTCTTCCACACATCTGCGATATGCCGCTACCGGATCCGCCGCCTGTGTGATCGGTCTTCCGACTACGATGTAATCCGATCCGAGTTCCTTTGCCTTTGCAGGTGTCGTCACACGCTTCTGATCTCCCACATCGCCGTCCGCGAAACGCACGCCCGGCGTGATCGTCAAAAACTTTTCTCCGCAGACTGCATGTACCTTGCCTGCCTCAAGCGGCGAGCATACGACTCCGTCCAGTCCTGCTTCCATGGTATTTTTCGCATAGTGCATGACCGTCTCATCGATCGGCTTGTCAATCCACAGCTCCTGCTGCATCACTTCCTCGCTCGTGGAGGTAAGCTGCGTCACCGCGATCAGAAGCGGTCTGCTGCCGTCCGCTCTCGTCAGTCCCTCCAGTGCCGCCTGCATCATGCCCTTCGTTCCCGCTGCATGTACATTGCACATATCGACATCCAGTCCCGAGAGAACCGCCATCGCCTTTTTCACCGTGTTCGGAATGTCATGAAGCTTCAGATCAAGGAAGATCTTGTGTCCCATTCCTTTGATGGTACGCACGATGTCCGGTCCTTCCGCATAAAAAAGCTCCATTCCGATCTTGACGAACGGCTTCTCGTCCTTGAACTTCTCAAGAAACGCAATGACTTCTGCCTTACTGTTAAAATCACATGCAATAATAACGTCTTTTCCCATGTCTTCCTCCCGTGTTCTTCACTCGCAAATCATCAGTGCAATTATACACTGCAGCGAAGTCTTTGACAAGGCAATTTTATATATGAAAAAACCGCCAACCTCTGATCTCTCTAAGGTTGACGGCTTCTTACCAGTCAGTCGATGCGACAGGATTCGAACCTGCGACCTCTGCGTCCCGAACGCAGCGCTCTACCAAA
>ERZ773109.2052-NODE-2052-length-11192-cov-5.073000_pt1 | contig 11192 bp, 9 predicted proteins | sample MGYA00580569_ERZ773109 | MGnify/ENA primary metagenome ERZ773109 (study PRJEB29015, sample SAMEA2737852) | human gut metagenome | biome: human gut; feature: human-associated habitat; material: faeces | place: China | collected 2012 ...
CTCTGACCCGGATCAGGGTGCGGCTTCTGCTACTTATATTGGAGAGCATAAGCTTGCATCTAAGATTGCGGTAATCTATGACAGCTCGGACGTATATTCCAGCGGGGTATATGAGAAGTTTGCTCAGGAAGCTCCGGCCCAGGGGATTGAGATCGTAGCAGCAGAGGCATTCACAGCCGACAGCAACAAGGATTTCTCCACGCAGCTTCAGAAGGCAAAGGATGCCGGCGCTGAGATGGTATTCCTTCCGATCTATTACACAGAGGCTTCTCTGATCCTTCAGCAGGCCAATACCATGGGCTTTGCGCCCCAGTTCTTTGGGGTAGACGGTATGGACGGTATCCTTCAGGTAGAGGGCTTTGATACCAGTCTGGCAGAAGGGCTGATGCTCTTAACTCCATTTGCAGCTGATGCAAAGGATGACCTCACAGTAAAGTTTGTAAAGGCATATGAAGATGCTTACAAAGAGACGCCGATCCAGTTTGCAGCAGACGCTTACGATGCAATCTACATTATCAAAGCAGCGGCAGAGCAGGCAGGTGTGACACCGGATATGAGCGTGGCAGACATCGGCAGTGCGCTTGCGGCGGCTATGACAGAGATCAGCGTTGACGGTCTGACTGGTGATTCCATGACATGGCAGGCAACCGGCGAGGTCAGCAAGGCGCCGAAGGCAGTCGTAATCAAAGACGGTGCTTATTCAGCAATGTAACAGAGCAGGCAGGAAAGGCCAATAAAGAGGTTGGCGCGTTGGCGGGGGCGACTACCCGTCGGCGCGGAACCTCTTCTTTTTTCGGTTTTAAGTTGTATACAGGTATGTAACATGTTATAATAAGTGAAACTGCTGACGTTTTAACGTATTAAACAAGGAAAGACAGAGGTGTTGTTATGAATTTCTTATCCTATCTGATCAATGGAATCAGTCTGGGAAGCGTATATGCGATCATTGCACTCGGTTATACCATGGTATATGGTATTGCGAAAATGCTGAATTTTGCACATGGTGATGTCATTATGATCGGATGCTATGTGGTGTTCCTTGCAATGAGCGGTCAGGGAATCAGCCCGCTTCCGGCGGTGGTTCTCTCCATCATCGTATGTACCGTCCTCGGTATTGTTGTTGAAAAAATTGCCTACAAGCCGCTGCGAAGAGCAACGCCGCTTGCCGTGCTCATCACAGCGATCGGTGTCAGCTATTTCCTGCAGAATGCGGCGCTGCTGTTGTTTGGAGCGGATACGAAATCATTCAGTTCCGTTGTGTCCCTGCCTTCCTTAAAGCTGGCAGACGGCGCGTTGACCATTTCCGGCACAACCATTGTCACCGTGCTGGCATGCGTGGTGATTATGATGGCACTGATGCTGTTCATTAAGAAGACGAAAGCCGGACAGGCAATGCTCGCGGTATCCGAGGATAAAGATGCGGCACAGCTCATGGGAGTCAATGTCAATGCGACGATTTCCCTAACCTTTGCCATCGGTTCCGGACTTGCGGCGATCGCAGGTGTGCTGTTCTGTTCCGCGTATCCGACGCTGACACCGTACACCGGTTCCATGCCTGGTATCAAAGCATTTACGGCTGCTGTTTTCGGTGGAATCGGATCGATCCCGGGAGCACTGATCGGCGGAATTCTCCTTGGAATTATTGAGATTCTGGGACGTGCCTACATATCCTCCCAGCTTTCGGATGCGATTGTATTTGCGGTTTTGATTGTTGTGCTTCTTGTAAAACCGACCGGAATTCTTGGAAAACAGATTCATGAGAAAGTATAATGCAAAAGGGAGAACAGCTATGGCAAAGTTAAATTTAAAAACGGTGAATAAAAAAACAAAAGACCAGCTGATCACCTTTGTGTTGGTGATTGCGGTATATATTGTGGTTCAGATCATGGTAGCTGCCGGAGCAATTTCCTCGCTGATGCAGGGACTGCTCGTTCCCATGTGCACCTACTCTATCGTGGCGATCGGTCTGAATCTGTGCGTGGGATACCTCGGAGAGCTGAGTATCGGTCATGCGGGCTTCATGTGTGTGGGAGCTTTTTCCAGTGCCTTCTGCACTAAGCTGCTGGAAGGTGTGATCGGCAGCCAGATTGTGCTCTTTATTATTGCGCTGCTCGTGGGTACTGCGATGGCGGCATTCTTCGGATTTCTGATCGGTATTCCGGTCTTACGTCTGCGCGGCGATTATCTTGCGATTGTGACGCTGGCGTTTGGTGAGATCATCAAAAATATCATCAACGTTCTCTACATCGCAAAAGACGGAAGCGGATTCCACTTTGCAATCTCGAACGGAAACGCGATCGATCTCGCGGATGACGGTGTCTGGTTGATCAACGGTGCGAAGGGAATCGCAAAGATTCCGCATCTCTCCAGCTTTACAGCGGGCGTGATCTTAATTCTGATTTCTTTATTTGTTGTATACAATCTGGTCAATTCCAGAAGCGGCCGTGCGATCATGGCAATCCGTGATAACCGTATTGCGGCAGAGTCTGTCGGCATTAACATCACCAAGTTCAAGCTGATGGCATTCACGATCTCTGCGGCGATTGCGGGAGCGGGCGGCGTGCTCTATGCGCACAACCTTTCCACGGTTACGGCGACGCCGGCGAACTTCGGTTACAATATGTCCATCATGATTCTGGTATTCGTCGTACTTGGCGGTATGGGGAATTTCCGCGGTTCCATCATTGCAGCCGTTCTTTTGACCCTTCTCCCGGAGGTGTTAAGAGGACTGTCGGATTACCGTATGTTAATCTACTCGATCGTGCTGATCGTCATGATGCTTTTCAACTGGGCTCCAAAGTGCATTGAGTGGAGACAGAAAATGGCACAGAAGTTCCGCAAAAACACAAAGAAGGAGGCAGTATAGTTATGGCAATGTTAGAGGTAAAGAATCTTGGCATCTCCTTCGGAGGACTTCGTGCGGTAGATGATTTTCATATTTCCATCGAGAAGGGACAGCTTTACGGTCTGATCGGACCGAACGGTGCCGGCAAGACGACGGTATTTAATATGCTTACCGGTGTGTATACGCCGGATGAGGGAACTATCAGCCTGGATGGTGCGGATATCACAGGAAAGAAAACGATCGACATCAACAAGGCGGGCATTGCGCGTACGTTTCAGAACATCCGTCTGTTTAAGGATCAGAGCGTGCTTGACAATGTAAAGATCGGACTGCACAACCAGATGTCCTACTCGACGCTGAGCGGAATCTTACGTCTGCCGAAATACCGCAAGGTTGAGGCGGAGATGGATGAGAAGGCAATGGAATTATTAAAAGTGTTTGATCTGGAGCGCGAGGCGGGTTTCCTGTCCTCCAATCTTCCATACGGAAAGCAGAGAAAGCTTGAGATTGCGCGTGCACTTGCAACGAATCCAAAGCTGCTGCTGCTCGACGAGCCGGCGGCAGGCATGAACCCGAACGAGACGAAAGAGCTGATGGAAACGATCCATTTTGTGCGGGATGAGTTCGACATGACAATCCTTCTGATCGAGCATGATATGAAACTGGTGTCCGGTATCTGTGAGAAGCTGACGGTGCTTAACTTCGGTCAGGTACTTGCGGAGGGCGCGACGGGTGATGTACTTCATGACCCGCAGGTAATCAAGGCATATCTTGGAGAATGACATGAGATAGATGGAGGAACGACTATGGCAATGTTGGAAGTAAAAAATCTGAAAGTACATTATGGTGTCATTCAGGCAATTAAGGGGATCTCGTTTGAAGTAAACGAAGGGGAAGTCATTGCGCTGATCGGAGCGAACGGTGCGGGGAAGACGACGACACTTCAGACGATAACGGGAATGTTAAAGCCATCCGAGGGCGAGATCCTTTTTGAGGGACAGGATATCGTGAAGGTGCCGGGACATAAGATCGTATCGATGGGAATGGCGCATGTGCCGGAGGGACGGCGCGTGTTCGCGGAACTTTCCGTCTACGAGAATCTGAAGCTGGGCGCTTATACCAGAAAAGATAAAAACGAGATTGCGGAATCACTGGCAAAGGTTTACAAGAGTTTTCCACGTCTGGAAGAACGAAAAAACCAGCTTGCAGGAACGTTAAGCGGCGGTGAGCAGCAGATGCTTGCAATGGGGCGCGCCCTGATGTCCAAGCCGAAGATCATTCTGATGGATGAGCCGTCCATGGGACTTTCCCCGATTTTTGTGGAGGAGATTTTCCACATCATCCGGGAGATCTCAGCGAGCGGTACGACGGTTCTTCTGGTGGAGCAGAATGCGAAGAAAGCACTTGCAATCGCAAACCGTGCGTATGTGCTTGAGACCGGAAATATTGTTCTCTCCGGTGACGCGAAGGAAATGATGAACAATGATTCTATTAAGAAGGCATATCTGGGAGAATAGACGGAAAATGCAGGGAGGTAGAATGGAATGAAAAAAACAGTCATTACCATTGCGAGAAGCTATGGAAGTGGTGGAAGAACACTGGGAAAGCTTTTGGCTGAGCAGCTTGGAATCAACTGTTATGACAGGGAAATCTTAAGAATGGCATCGGATGCCAGCGGCATCAACGAGGCGCTGTTCGGACAGGCAGACGAGCGGTTGAAGCGATCTCCATTGTTTGGAATTTTGAAGAAAAATCCGTACAAGGGTGGTGTGATCCCACCGGAGAATTCGGATTTTGTGTCGGATGATAACCTGTTCAACTATCAGGCGAAGGTCATCAAAGAGCTGGCAGAGCAGGAATCCTGCGTGATTATCGGCCGCTGTGCGGATTATGTGCTCCGGGATGATCCGGATGTCATCAAGCTGTACTTCTGTGCGCCGAAGAGGGACTGCGTCGCACGAGTGATGAACCAGAACGGTCTCTCGGAGAAGGAAGCGGAGAAGCGGATTGAGAAAATCGACAAGTACCGCGCGGAATATTACCGTTACTATACCGGAAGAGACTGGAACGACGCCAGAAATTATAATTTCTGTCTGGACACGACGTCCATGAGCTACGAAAAGCTTGTGGAAGTGGTCACAAATTTTATTCAGATTTACCAGAAATAGAATCCATGCTATAATAAAAGTGTTCTGCCGCATGCAAGCGGTGGGACACTTTTTCGCTTTACAGGAGAGGTATCCTGGGAAGCAAAAACATTACAGGAGGGGAACAATGACAACAGAATGGTCGTTAGACGAGCTTTATAAAGGATTTGATGATCCGGCGTATGGGAAGGATGTGGCAGAGCTTACGGCGCAGATTGATGCGCTTACCACACTGCTTGCAGATGCCGGAAGGATGCAGGAAAAGGAAAGGACAGAGAAGGTGCTTGCGGCGCAGAGCGGGATCGCGCAGCTTTTCTATCAGTTATCGCTCTATGTGGAATTGAGACAGTCCGTCAATACGGAGGACGGCACAGTGATGGCAGAAAATGCGAAGCTGATGAAGCTTCAGGCAAAAATGGCGCCGCTAGAGGCCGCAGCAGGAAAGCTTTTAGCGGGAATCCGGGACGTGGATGCGCTGGCAAAAGAGAGTGGGCTTGTGCGTGAGCATACATTCTACCTGAAAGAGAAGCAGAAAGAGGCAAAGCATCTGCTCAGCGATGAAGTGGAGGAGATGGCAGCTTCCATGAACATGAGCGGCGGCGCGGCGTGGTCGAAGCTGCAGTCCTATCTGACCTCCACGGTAAAAGTGGATTATCAGGGAAAGCAGATTACACTGTCGGAAGTAAGGAACTTAGCGTACAGCCCGGAGGCTTCTGTGCGCAAGAGCGCTTATGAGGCGGAGATTGCCGCTTATGAGAAGGTGGAGGATGCCATTGCGTTTTCCCTGAATTATATAAAGAACCAGGTGACGATGCTCAGCGAAAAGAGAGGCTATGCTTCACCGCTTGCCATGACGTTAGAACAGTCACATATGAAACGCGAGACCTTAGACGCCATGATGGCGGCAATCGACGAATACCTGCCGGTATTCCGCAAGTATCTGCGGAAAAAGAGCGGGATGCTCGGACATGCCAACGGCCTGCCGTGGTATGATCTGTTTGCACCGCTCGGCAAGGCGGATAAGACCTACAGCATTGAGGAGGCGAAGCAGTATCTCATCGATACGTTCACGAAGCTGACACCGGAGATGGCAGATCTGATGAGGGAAGCATTTGAGAACGGGTGGATCGATTTCTACCCGAGAAAAGGAAAAGAGGGCGGTGCTTTCTGCGCGGGAGCCATGTGGTTAAAACAGAGCCGGATTCTGACCAATTACGACGGTTATTTCGGATCGGTGGACACGCTTGCACATGAGCTCGGACACGCATTCCATAACCGCCAGATCGAGAACCATGCGCCACTCAATCAGGACTATCCGATGCCGGTGGCTGAGACCGCATCGACTTTTAACGAGGTGCATCTCGGAAAAGCAGTGCGCACAGAGGCATCCGGAGAGGAACTTTTGAATCTGCTGGAGAACGACATCAAGGAGCAGACACAGTGTATCGTGGACATTTACTCCCGCTATCTGTTTGAGACGGCGGTATTTGAACAGAGCCAGAATAAGTTCCTCATGGCGGACGATTTAAAGCAGATCATGCTGGACGCGCAGAAGAAGACGTACGGCGACGGGCTGGACCCGGAATGCATGCATCCGTATATGTGGGTGTGCAAGGGACATTATTACAGCGAGGGACTGAGCTTTTATAATTTCCCGTATGCTTTTGGCAATCTGTTTGCACTCGGACTCTACAGCCAGTTTGAAAAAGAGGGGGAGGCTTTTATTGAGAAATATAAGGCGATGCTTTCGGCAACCCCGTGCTGCACGATCGAGGAGGCAGGCGCAATGATGGGAATCGACCTCACAAAGAAGGATTTCTGGAGAACGGGACTTTCTGAGATTGCGGAAGAGATTGAGCAGTTCTGCGCGATGTAAAAGGAGATATGTTATGAAAGATTTAAAACAGATCATGCCGAAGAAGCTCGGGTTTGGCTGTATGCGCCTGCCCGTCGCAAACGGCAATAGCGAAGAGATTGACGATGTGGTATTCAGCAGGATGATTGACCGCTATATGGAGCAGGGATTCGTCTATTTTGACACGGCATATCCTTACCACAATCAGAAGTCGGAGGAGGCGGTGCGGCGCTGTCTGGTGGCGCGCTATGACAGAGAGCGTTTCCTTCTCGCAGACAAGATGCCGGTGTGGCTGGTGCAAAATACGGAGGACTACAGCGAGATCTTTGAGAGGCAGCTGGCGCGCTGCGGCGTGACTTATTTTGACTTTTATCTGCTTCACGCCATGAACAAGACACGGGTGGAAGAGACAGAGAAAACGGGCGGCTTTGCGTTTGTGCAGAGAATGAAGACGGAAGGGCGCATCCGCCATATCGGATTTTCGTTCCACGATACGGCAGAAGCGCTCGAGGAGATCCTGAAAAATCACCCGGAGATGGAGTTTGTGCAGCTTCAGATCAATTATTATGACTGGGAGTCGGAGAACGTGCAGTCACGCAAATGCTATGAGGTTGCGAAAAAGTATGGTGTACCGGTGATCGTGATGGAGCCGGTAAAGGGCGGAACACTCGCCAACATGACCGGCAGACCGGCAGAGATCTTAAGGGAGCTTTCACCGGAGGCGAGCTTCGCTTCCTACGCGATCCGCTACGCGGCGTCACTGGAAAATGTGGTGCTGGTGTTGAGCGGTATGTCGGATGAGCAGCAGCTCACCGACAACACGGCTTACATGAGAGAGTTCACACCGCTTGACGAGCGGGAACGCGCAGCGATCGCCCGGGTGGTGGAGGAACTTGCCGCCATGCCGACGATCGCCTGTACCAAGTGCCGCTACTGTGTGGAGGGATGTCCGAAAAAGATACCGATTCCGGATGTCTTTGAGGATTACAATATGACCGTGCAGTTCGGGATCAATGAGACAAACCGCGGCAGTTACCGGCGGCATACCGCTGACGGCGGCAGTGCGGATGTCTGTATCCGCTGCGGCAAGTGCGAGGGACAATGTCCGCAGCATCTGCCGATCCGCGACCTGCTTGTGAAGGTGGCAGAGACATTTGCGGAGTAAATGGAGTTCTGTTCGTTTGGCTATGCAGGTTTGATGGAATAAAAAAGTTGAAAAAGGACAGGTGAAGGATGCCAGAGCAGCAGTGCGGGAATTATCAAAATAAACTGTAAGATATTTCACAGAGATTAGAGTCAGTCTTTCGACTGACTCTTTTTTGTGCATTTCATCCGTATATCGCTAGAATTTCAGAAAGAAATAGAATGTTTTGACCATATAAATATAAAAAAACTATTAAAATTATTAAAAATGTGCTAAAGTTAATAAAAATGTACGGTTTCCATTGTGAGGATAGAACTTTATAATTAAGACATAAACAAAGCCGCCGGATAAAGCGCGGCGGGAGGAGAAGAAGGAGGATTTTTACATGAAGAAAAAAGTTTTATCCGCACTGTTATGTGCAGCAATGGTGGTTTCCATGACTGCCTGTGGACTGAAAGCGCCGGAGACGGCAGACACGACGACAAGCCAGACCACAGATGCAGCAGCGACAGATGCAGCGGCTGACGCAGCGGCGACCGAAGCCGGTGATTCCACAGGAACCGAGCCGGTCGGACCGGCAGTGACTCTGGTATACGCAGAGGTAAACCCGCTGGAGGGAACCATTGTAGGACAGACAGCAACCGCGTTCAAGGAGAAGGTAGAAGAGCTTTCCGGCGGAAGCATTACGATTGATATTCAGGCAAACGGTGTTCTCGGTGCAGAGTCCGATGTGCTCGACACCATGCTCGGCGGCGGCGGTACCATCGATATGGCACGTATTTCCGCATTTGCACTCACAAGCTACGGCGGAGAGAAATCCAGTCTCTTATCCGTACCGTTCACATTCGTAAGCCGCGATCATTTCTGGAACTTTGCAACCTCAGATCTGGCACAGGAGTTCCTGCTTGAGCCGCATGAGAACGGAACCGGTATCCGCGGACTGTTCTACGGCGAGGAAGGTTTCCGTCATTTCTTCACCGTCAATCCGATCGAGGGAATGGATGATCTGGCAGGCATGAAGATCCGTGTATCCAACGACCCGATCATGACAGGTATGGTGGAAGGACTTGGAGCAAACCCGACCGTTGTTGCCATGGGTGAGTTATATTCCGCATTACAGACAGGTGTGGTAGATGCAGCAGAACAGCCGATCGCAAACTATCAGGCAAATGCATTCCCGGAAGTAGCACCGAACATCATTCTTGACGGACATACCTTAGGAGCAATCCAGGTGGTTATCACAGACGAGGCATGGGATTCCCTGACACCGGAGCAGCAGGATGTGCTGACTGAGGCCGGCGAGTATGCTTCCCAGTACAACCGTCAGATCTCCCAGGAGACAGAGGATAAGATCCTTGAGGAGTTAAAGGCAGACGGCGTTAATGTTATTGAAGTAGACGATATCACACCGTGGCAGGATGCCTGCAAGGATGTCATCGAAGAGGCAACCAAGAATAACAAAGAGTTATATCAGCAGATTGTTGATATGCAGTAATCGACAGAAAGATTGACACTTATAGGTTTGATAGAAGGAAAACCCGCAATAATGTAAGTGCGTTTTCAAGGGGCACAGGGAGAATGGCTGCTCCCCCGTGCCCCGACTTTTTTAAGGAGGAAAAAATGCCTAAGATTTTTCAGACTTTAGATAAAATAAAGCCGGCATATGATGTGGCATATAAGTTTGTACTGTTTGTGTGCAAGCTGCTGCTCACGGCTGATATCGTGATCACGAGCGTCTGTGTTGTGGGCAGATATGTTTCGTTCGTGCCGGATCCGGCATGGAGCGAGGAAGTGGTACTGACCCTGATGTCCTACATGGCAGTGCTCTCGGCGGCACTTGCAATCCGCAGAAATGCACACATCCGTATGACGGCGTTTGACGCATACCTGCCGAAGAACGTGATTAAGGTGTTGGACATTCTGGCGGATGTCGCAGTATTTATTCTGGCAATCGTGATGATTACCGTTGGATTCAGCTACGCGACCGGCATTGGTGCGAAAGGTAATTATGTCAGCATGCCGTGGCTGTCCAAGTTCTGGATGTACTTTCCGATTCCGCTTGCCGGAGTTGCGATGGTCGTTTTTGAACTGGAAGCAATTTATAATCACATTAAGAGTATTTTTGTAAAGGAGGGGACGAAATAATGAGTGTACAGAGTATGGCAATCGCAGTGTTGCTCGTAAGCTTTCTTGTCATGATTCTGCTGCGTTTCCCGATTGCATATGCAGTAGCGTTATCTTCCCTTCTGTGCCTGTTATCGCAGGGACTTCCGCTGACAACGATCTGTCAGCAGATGGTAAAGGGAATCAGTTCCTTCAGCCTGATGGCGGTACCGTTCTTCATCACGATGGGCGTGCTGATGGGTACCGGTGGTATATCCGATAAACTGATCGCACTCGCCGATGCCTGTGTAGGCTGGATGACCGGAGGAATGGCAATGGTAAATATCGTTGCATCCTATTTCTTCGGCGGTATTTCCGGATCTGCATCTGCAGATACGGCTTCCATCGGAAGTATCATGATCCCGATGATGGTAGATCAGGGATACGATGATGATTTTTCGACGGCGGTTACGATCACTTCCTCCTGTGAGGGACTGCTGGTTCCGCCAAGCCATAACATGGTTATCTATGCAATGTCCGCCGGCGGTGTATCGGTAGGAAGCCTTTTCCTTGCAGGATATGTACCGGGCGCACTGCTTGCGATCTCCTTAATGATCGGATCTTATATTATCTCGAAAAAGAGACATTATCCGAAGGGGGATAAGTTCAGTGTCAAGAGACTGTTTAAACAGCTTGGAACTTCTTTCTGGGCATTGGCAGCAGTTGTAATCGTAGTTGTCGGCGTTGTAGCCGGATGGTTTACCGCGACAGAGTCCGCTGCGATCGCAGTATTCTACAGCTTGATTGTCAGTGTATATATTTACAAGGGTCTTACCTGGAAGGGTGTCTGGAAGAGCCTGGAGCAGTGCATTGATACATTGTCTATCGTCCTGATCTTAATTTCGACATCCAGTATTTTCGGTTACTGCCTGACACAGCTCCATGTGCCGGATCTGGCAGCAACTGCTATTACAAACTTTACCAACAACCCAATCGTACTGGCACTGCTGTTAAACCTGATCCTTCTGGTTTTAGGCTGTATCATGGATATGGCTCCGATCATCCTGATCGCAACTCCTATCCTTCTGCCGATCGCAA
>ERZ773109.2063-NODE-2063-length-11147-cov-3.560133_pt1 | contig 11147 bp, 5 predicted proteins | sample MGYA00580569_ERZ773109 | MGnify/ENA primary metagenome ERZ773109 (study PRJEB29015, sample SAMEA2737852) | human gut metagenome | biome: human gut; feature: human-associated habitat; material: faeces | place: China | collected 2012 ...
GGGGGGTAAACGGAATTATCGTATATTTGACACCGTTTCCGGAAGGAAATAGAGAATATTAATATTATTAACTTAATTTCTGTCCAAAATGAAAAACAGATTACTTGCCTTAATGGCACTTTGCGGTGCGACTTCGTCAACACTTCCCTTGTGGGCCGCATGGGATGATCCCGTACTACAATTCACAGAACCGAACTTAGCTACCGATGGTACCGGAGGCGGGGTGTTCTACATCTACCACGTAGCCACACAAAAGTTCATGGCCGCCGGACAACCACACGGCACACGTCTTGTAGTAGCAGATGATGGACAAGAAGTAACCCTAAGTTACGGGCAAGACTATGAATTGAGCCGCCGTGCGGAGAGTGACCCTGAATACTCGGAAGCCTACGGTTGGCGCTTAAGTATGATGAAAGCTCCCTCCAACGGAGGTTTCCATGAGTTGTTCAACGATGCAGCCGCCAGCATTTGGGTAGACCACAACAAACAGGGACATATCTTATGGAAGATTGTGGCACAGGACAAGGCCAACAAGGTCTACCGCATAAAGATGATAGATGAAGACAAGCTTTATGGCACGGAAGCAAACGACGGCTTGTACGCCAATGCCTACATGGGAATAGACGAAGGAAAGCTTGAAGTGTCCCCGTCCATCGACACATCCACTTCCGGACATGAAACTGCCAGCTTGGATTGGAAGTTCGTGGATTCCGAGGTATATACGGTCTATAAAGCCAAGAAAGAATTGCAAACTCAACTGAATGCCGCTGACGAGGCCGGATTCAGCGATTATGCAAAGTATGCCGAGATTTATAATAAGGCTAACGCCACGGCTGAAGAAGTCGAAGAAGCAGCCAAAGCCTTAAAGCAAGACATCGTAAACTGGAAGAGTTCGGAAGCCACACCGGACAAACCCGTAGAATTCACTAACGCCATCGCTAATAATTCGTTTGCTGACGGGAACAACGGTTGGAATGTAGTGGGAAGCATCGGACATCAAAGCGGAACGAGCTACGAGACTGCCGACAACAAATACAAAATGGATCACTTCTCCGAAAAATGGGTGACTTCTGCCAACAACGGCAACCTTTCGGGCAATCCGATGGATATCTCCCAAACTTTGGAAAACATGCCTGTGGGAAAATACCGCCTCACGGCCAACACCATCGGATACTGGCAAGGCGACTGGCAAAATACCGTGCCCCATGGGGTCTACGTCTTTGCCGAGAACAACGGGACGGAATACCGTGCCGAAGCACACACCATCGAATTCGGTGGAATCAGAGGTACTGAAGCCCCTGCTGAAGGCACTCCTTCTCCGCGCAATGTAATCTTGGAATTCTTCGCCTTGGAAGGCTCTATCAAGATAGGCTTCAAGACCGTCAACACAAACTGCAACTGGGTGGGCGTGGACAATTTCAAGCTCGAATATCTGGGTCTGGTCGAAGGCGGCATGGCAGAAGAACTGAACAAGGTCATCACCAAAGCCGAAGAACTAAAAGCAAAATATGACACCAACCAAGAAAAATACTCAATAGCCGGAGAGGAAAAGTTCACCAAGATGCTCCAAGCCGCTAAAGATGCGGCCTCCAACCCGGAAGTCGATGACAAGACCTTGGGCATGTTACTCACTACGGTACAAACCGGCATGGACACGCTGACTGCTGATGTGAACGCCTACAAGACCTTGAACCAAAAAATTTTGGATTTGTCAAATGCATGGGACAACGGAGTATATGTAGATTTAGACCTCCCCGATTACGAGCAATTCCTCATAGATTTGGAAACGGCACGGGATGGCAGGACATTCAATCCCGCCGAAGTAGACAGCATACAACCGCGCGCCGACCGGATTTGGATGTCGGGAATAAAGAAGGCCTTACTAAATGGGGATACCGACAATGTGACTGGGATAATGAATAATCCCGGTTTTACGGGCAGCAAGGACGGGTGGAAATACGACTTCGTGTCTGGTGACAACAAGTTCAACTATGGCTATAACATGGGTGAAGTTTATCAAACGGTTTGTGACGTATACCAGGAGTTGGAGGGCTTGCCCAATGGCACGTATGAAGTCACTTTGCAAGGGTTCTACCGCCCGACATGGAATAGCACCTGCGCATCTGCATGGGGCCTGGAAGGCGATACCACGAATGACATTTTGGCTTATGCTTTCGGCAACAACACAAAAGCCAAGCTATGCCACCCGTTTGAATGCGTACAAGACACCAATACCGTGAACAATTGCGAGCAGTTGACAGCCGGTGGAGCGGAACTTGAAGGAAAGTGGACTCCCAATGGCATGGCCAGTGCTGCAGCCATCATGGAAGCCAACCCCGATGCTTATAAGCTCTCTTTCAAATGTTATGTGGAAGATGACGGGAAACTCCGTGTGGGAATAACCATTCCACAGGCCGGATTAGCCAGATATTGGGCTTTGTTTGACAACTTCCAAATCAAATACGCCGGAGCTGATGACATGAGCGGTGCCGTTTCTACCATCAACGCCCTGATTGCAGAAGCCACTGATTTGCTTAACAACGAAGAAGCCCTGACCACAGAAGAAGCCAAACAAACACTGGGCGCAGCCATCGAAGCTGCCAACAATGCCATAGCTGAAGGCTTGACCCTCGAAACCTACAAAGCACAAAACGAAGCTTTGAACGCTGCCATCAAGGGCGGACATGATGCCATGTCGGCAGCTTCCGCGTTCGAGACATTGGTAACAGAGCATATCAACAACTTCGACACGGGCGTATACGACCCATACTCGTCCAAAGCAGAATACGGTAAATTCCAAGACCTATTGTTGGATGAAATGGAACCGGCACTGGCACAAAGCCTGGAATCCATAAAATGGATTGAAGATGCCACCATGAAAATCGACAAGGCTTACGCCACGATGGTAAGCACGGACATCGACTTCACCGGAGCTAGCATCAACGCGCCAGCCGATGTCACCGCAATGATACAAAGCCCGAGTTTCTCCGTTCCCGACCCGAACGACCCCTCCAAGGAACTCTCCTCCATCAAGGGATGGGTGACCACGGAAGGCAACAACGCCAACGCGACCGGTGCACAGAACTATGAGTTCTACGTGGGCAAGGGCGATGCAGACATTCACCAAGTACTGTATGCCTTACCCAAGGGATACTACCGTTTGGTTTATAACGGCTTTTACAGAGCCGGAGGAGCAGTGGAAGCCGCCGTTGCACACCGCGACAGCACGGATGCCCGGAATGCGAAAGTCTATGTAGAGGCCGGTGATGGTAAATGGAGCAAAGAACTGGCTTCCATTTTCGACCACGTAAACGAATACAAGTATGATGGCGGTGATTTCGCATTGGCTGACAGCCTCTTCCCTGAATCAGACAAACTTTACCACTTTGTGGTGAACAATGTGAACGGGACGAAAGCTGCATTCGACGAAGGATTGTACGAAGGTAACTTCTCATTCTACGTATCGGAGAACGGGCAACCTGTCACCATCGGAGTCAGCAAAAAAGAAGTAATTCCTAACGACTGGGCTATCTTTGACAATTTCCGCCTCTATTATTACGGTGACGGAGATGCTAACAAACCGGGAGACTTCACTTCTGCCATAGAAGATGCTGTTACCGACGGCAAGGCAAACGTAGTAAGCACAGCATGGTATACCATCAACGGCGTACGTGTAGATGAGCCGAAACAACGCGGTATCTATATTCGTCAGGATTTGATGAGCGACGGCACCAAGAAGTCAGTGAAAGTGATAGTCAAGTAACTTCTTGTTTAAGTTAATACAATGTTTTGTGATGAGCCGGTTCGAACCATGTGAATCGAACCGGCTCACTTTATCTCCTCTTAAACAATACCTAATAAATGCAACATCAAAGGCGTAAAAAGAGCCGTCAGCAACCCGTTCAGAATCAATCCTAAGCTAGCATACGCCCCATAAATACGCCCGTATTCCATGGCACGCGATGTCCCGACGGCGTGCGAAGCCGTGCCCATGCTCAGGCTTTGGGCGATAGGGCTTTTCACCCTCCCTACCTGAAGAATCTTAAATCCGCATACCGCTCCGAACAGTCCGACCAACACGACAATGGCAGCCGTCAGGGAAGGAATACCGTTTAACGATTCCGTCACGGCCATCGCAATAGGAGTCGTGACCGACTTGGGCGCAAGGGAGATAATCACATCATCGGAGGCTCCCATCCATTTGGCAGTCAATACCACCGAAACAATGCCGACAAAACAACCGACCAACGGCATCAGTTGCCGCCGGATGCTCTTGAGTTGCAGATACAAAGGTACTCCCAAAGCCACGATGGCCGGTTTGAGCCAGAAGTCGATGATGGAAGCACTCCCGGCATACGTCTCGTACGAAATACCCGTAACTTTCAGGAAGCCTATCAAGGCCAATATGGCCAACAATATGGGATTCAACACCACCCAACCTGTACGCGCCTGCAAACGTTTGGCCAGAAAATACACGCCGAACGTCAGCGCGATAAGGAAAAAATCACTTTCTAAATACTCCATGTCTTCTTACCCATTGATGCACGTGCCCCGTGACAACTAGAACCAATACCGTACTGACCACCGTGGCCGTAAAAATCGGCCAGAACTCAGCGGCAATCACATCGAAATAAAGCATCAGGGCCACTCCCGGCGGAACGAAAAAGAACCCCATGTTGCTTACTAAGAAATCTGAGATACCCTTGACCCAACGCAGCTTTACCCATCCCATCTGCAAGAAGGCGGTCAGGAGAAGCATACCGATAATGCTACCCGGCAATTTTACCCCCGTGGCCCACACCACGAAGTCGCCCAAAGCCAGACAGCCGAACAAAATCGTACATTGTTTTACCATGTCTACAATCTTTATAATCTTATTACCTTATATAAATAGCCCATCAGCCACCCAAAAAGCTTCCGGCAAATTCCCCGTCCCATTATTAATTATAACAAAATTCATGCAAAATTATGATATAATACAGATACGGGCAATAAACCGGTAATAAAAATGCTTAATGCTTGCCATAAAAGAAAAACCATATCTCATAGGTAGGAAAAAAGTCTTTTTGTCGTACGTTTGACATATTAATACGGCTTTCCCTGCCACACATCAGTAAATAATCCAAATTCATATGGACATCGAACCGATTTTTCCGTAACTTTGGCTCATCAACTATTAGCATTGACATCATCATGAGAAGAAGACTACTATCACTTTGTGCCGTCCTTTGTATGGCACTGGTCGTAATGGCTGAGGGCAAAGCCAAGTATGTATTTTATTTTATCGGTGACGGAATGGGAGTCAACCAAGTAAACGGAACGGAGACCTATATGGCTGCCGTGGAAGGGCGTATCGGAACATCACCGCTCTGCTTTGCACAATTTCCATACGTGGGGCTTGTCACGACGTATTCCGGTACGAACGGGGTAACCGATTCTGCCGCCGGAGGAACGGCCCTTGCTACCGGAAACAAAACGAAAAACGGAGCATTGGGCATCAAGTCCGACTTGACCACCCGCATCAATAGCATAGCCGCTTTGGCCAAATCAGAGGGGAAGGCCGTGGGCGTCACTACAAGCGTATCCGTGGATCATGCCACTCCCGCATCTTTCTATGCCCACGTAAAAGACCGGAACATGTATCATCAAATCGGCAAAGACCTCATAGCAGCCGGGTTCGATTTCTATGCCGGTTCCGATTTCCTGCAACCGGAAAACAATGAACTGAGCGGAAATAAGGACTTGTACACACAATGCCGGGAGGCCGGTTATACCATCGCACGCGGATATGCCGACTACCGTAAAAAGGCAAAAAAAGCCGATAAAATGCTCCTGTTGCAAACCGAAACGGCCAACAAGGCAGACCGTACCAGTATCCCCTACGCCATAGACCGTCAAAAGAATGACCTTACCTTACAGGATATTACTCGGGCAGCCATCCATTTCCTCAGCCAAAAGGATACGGACGGTTTCTTTTTGATGGTGGAAGGCGGAAAAATCGACTGGGCTTGCCATAGCAACGATGCGGCAACAGCTTTTAAAGAGGTTATAGACATGGACAATGCCATCAAAGTGGCATACGAGTTCTATGAACAGCATCCTGACGAAACGCTGATTATCATCACAGCCGACCACGAGACCGGAGGGATTGTTTTGGGAACAGGTAAGTACGAACTGCGTACCGACCTGCTGAAATACCAAAAACAAAGTGCGGGAGCCTTCAGTAAAATGATAGCCGCACAACACCAGAAAGAGGGCAAAAAGTTCACGTGGGATTTCGTACGCAAGCAGTTACAGGACAACTTCGGATTTTGGTCTCAAATACCATTGGATGAACGGGAAACGGAGCAACTCAAAAAAGCATACGAGAATTTCTGTGAAGGAGTGGCCAAAGACACGAAGACATTGTATGAAAGCGAAAACATCATTGCCTCTACAGCACGGCAACTCATGGCTCGGAAAGCTATGGTAGGATGGCAAAGCGGAGGACATTCCAACGGCTATGTTCCGGTGTTTGCCATAGGAGCCGGTGCCGAAGAATTCACCGGACGTATCGACAACACGGAAATCCCTAAAAAGATAGCTGAAATAGCGGGCTACAAGGAATAAGGAAGACAAAACACACAACCTATAAATAGAAAGAGAAGTAGAGGAAGGAGTTCCCCGTACTTCTCTTTTTTCTTTTTCAAATGTCATATATACCTGATTTTATTTGCATTAACAGGAATGACATAGCATTGCAACCAACATTTAAAACGAACGTTACAGTGTCTTAAAAAGACTTTAGTTCCTTTGCAGTGTATTTAGAAAGCGACTCAAATACATATAGCAAATAGAGAAAAATGGAAACTAAAGTTTTAACGAGATTGGGCAAGAGCATGGCTATCCTGACTATCAGCAGCCTGACGACCCATGCCATACAGGCTCAAAGCTTGGTGAGAGGGCAAGTGACGGACACAAAGGGTGAACCGTTAATGGGCGCCACTATCAAGGTAAAGAACAGTCAAGAAGGAGCCATCACGGACTTGGACGGGAAGTTTTCGTTCGAAAGCAAGCGGACGCTGACAGCCAAGGACCGCCTGGAGGTGAAATATGTAGGTTTCAAGACGCAAGAAATCGAATATTCCAATAAAGTCCTCCAAGTTCTTTTGGAGGAAGACGCGGAAGAAATCAATGAGGTAGTGGTAACCGCATTGGGAATCAAACGCGACGAGAAAGGTTTGGGATACGCCACGACGAAAGTGGAAGGCAGCCAAATCACCGGTACAATGCCGGCTAACTGGTCGTCGGCTCTGACAGGAAAAGTGGCCGGATTGAGCATCATCTCTTCCGGAGGACCTCTAAGTACTAGCCGGATATCCGTGCGAGGAGATGTTTCACTGAATGCGAATGGCAATAATGCTTTGGTAGTCGTAGACGGTGTTCCCCTGAGCAGCCCGATGACCAACCCGGGAATGGCCTACGGAGCCGGCGATGCAGCCGAACTCTCGGTAGACTACGGCAATGGTTTCTCAGACTTGAATCCGGAAGACATCGAAAGTATCCAGGTATTGAAAGGAGCCAGTGCCACAGCCTTGTACGGTTCACGCGCAGCAAACGGCGTCATCATGGTAACCACCAAATCGGGAGCCAATGCCAAAAAGGGGCTTGGCGTTTCTTATAGTGCCCACGTCAGTATGGATAACGTCATGCGCTGGCCCGACTATCAATATGAATTCGGACAAGGACAAGCCAAAAACATCGGTGCGGAAGGTACGGCATACGCCGGACAACATTACTATTCATACGGTGCCGGTCCGGACGGGACCCCCAGTACCGGTGGAACCAGCAGCGCATTCGGTCCGCGTTTCGAAGGACAGATGTTCTATCAATACTCTCCGGAGAACCAAGGCCGTGCCGATGCTGCGACTCCTTGGGTGGCTTACAAAGACAACCGGAAAGACCTGTTTCAAACAGGTTATACACTGACCAACTCCGTAGCGTTGACCGGAAAATCAGACCGGGGCAACCTGAGAGCCTCTATCACACATACCAAAAACGAATGGATATTGCCCAATACCGGCTTTCAACGCGTATCGGCCATGGTATCGGCAGCCCAACAAATCTCACGTGCTTTACGTGTCAACTTCAAAACGAGCTATACTTATCGTAAAATCAACAACACTCCCGCATTGGGATACAACAGTAATTCCATTGCCTACTTCCTCATCTTCCAGAATCCGAACGTGAACCTGGACTGGTTGCGCCCCATGTGGAAAAAAGGGCAGGAAGGACTTGAACAGTTGCAGCCTTACAGCAGCTACATCGGTAATCCCTTTGTCACGCTGTATGAAGCAGAGAACCCTTCGGAAAAGCATAACGTCGTCTCTACCGTATCGGCCAACCTGAAGCTAAGCAGCAAGTTCGACTTCATGATACGTTCCGGCATACAACTCTCGGCCGACCAACGCGAACAGCATCGCCCCATCAGCGACGTGGTATTCCGCAACGGGTTCTTTAAAAAAGAAAACGTTTTCGACTACGAATTGAATAGCGACGCCTTGTTGACCTATCATGATTCATACGACGGAGGATTCCACCTCAATGCTTCCGTAGGAGGCAACATGATGCAACAACGTTATGACTTACTGTCGGCTTCCGTCAACGGACTTATTACCCCCGGTGTGTACAAGCTGTCTAACGGAATCTCTAACCCGAACGTCGTGAATACCATCCGACGGAAAGCTTTGAACAGCCTTTATTTCACCGCCAACCTATCCTGGCAGTCCAAACTGTTCCTCGATGTGACAGGACGCAACGACTGGTCGTCTACCCTTCCCCGTAACCACCGTTCTTTCTTCTATCCTTCGGTCAGCGCCAGTGCCGTCATGAATGAATTATTCGCCCTGCCCGACCCCGTCAGTTTCTTTAAGCTCAGGGCTTCTTTTGCCCAAGTCGGTAACGACACCGACCCTTATAAGACCTCCGCTTACTACGACAACAGCAATTTTCCGGGGGCGGCCGAAGTGGCTTCCACTTTATACAATCAAGACTTTAAACCTGAAATCTCGACGAACTACGAGGCCGGCTTCGACTTCCGTATGTTCGACAATCGAATAGGTGTAGACTTCTCGTTTTACTATAATCGCACTAAAAACCAAATTTTGGATGCTCCTCTCGACCCGACCACAGGATACAGCCGCGGCACAATCAATTCCGGCTGCGTCCGTAACAGGGGATATGAATTGGAAATCACGGCCACGCCGGTCCTGACACGCGACTTCCGATGGAACACGACGCTCACATGGTCGAAGAATGACAATAAAATACTTTCACTGGCTGAAGGAGCAGACGAAAACCAGGTCATCAGCACTGTGGGAACCGCATCCATCATCGGACGTGTAGGAGGTACCACAGGAGATTTATGGGGCTACAAACTGGTACGCGACCCCGAGGGCAACGTGATTATCGGAGACAACGGCTTACCCGAACAAGCCGACGAAATCGAATATGTAGGTACAGCCTATGCCGACTGGAAAGCCGGATGGTATAATGAGTTCTCTTATAAAGGCTTTAAATTAGGAATCCTGCTTGACGGACAAGTAGGCGGTACAATCTACAGCATGTCATTCCACAAAATGATGGAACAAGGCAAACTCACACAATCCCTGAACGGACGCCTTCCGGGCACGGAGTATTATATGGATGCCAACGACCCGCGCATTGCAGCCGCCGGCTACACGCCCCAAAGCGGAATGTACATGATAGCACCGGGCGTGGTACGGAATGACGACGGAACGTTCTCGCCCAACACGAAAGTGGTAACTATCGAAAGTTTTTATAAGGAGTATTATCGGAGAGCCAATGTAGAAACCAACTCGTTCGATGCCTCTTTCTTGAAAATCAGAGAAATCCGATTGGAATACGAACTCCCTAAGAAAGTCTTGGAAAAATCTCCATTCTCAAAAGCCTCGATAGCCGTATACGGACGCAATCTGTGGTGTTTCACTGACTATCCTCTCTTCGACCCGGAATCCGTAGCCTTGGATGGCAGTTCCATGGTATCCGGTATAGAAACAGGCTCGCTGCCTACTACAAGAACTTTCGGCTTCAACCTCAATCTTACTTTCTAAAGAACAAAAACAATGAAAAGAACGAATCTTTTAAGAAATATCACACTCGGAATGGTATTAAGCGGCTTTGCCTGCTCGTCATGTACCGACTTCGATGAACTGAATACAGACCCCACACGTATGGAAAAGGTGAATCCCGGCACTCTGCTCGACCCGATTCTTTACGACATGGGCACTTATAACTGGAACCGCTATTACGACTACACATTTCCTTTGATGCAATGTCTCGTAAGCAATAACGGCACAAGCGGGGTCGGATGGTGGAACATGACAGACTCCCGGGGCGACGGAACATGGAACACCTACTACAAATGGATCAACAATGCCAAAGAAATCCAACGGCTCAATGCCCAACTGGCTTCCCCAGAACCGAACTACGAGGCTGTATCCCTCACCTTGCAAAGCTGGATGTACGGCATATTGGCCGATGCTTTCGGTGACATTCCCATGTCGGAAGCCTGTTCGGCCGACCAAGGTATTCTTGCTCCCCGGTTCGACCGGCAAGAACAAGCCTACCGGCAAATCCTCGACAATCTGAAAACGGCCAACAGTTTGTTCGACACAGAAAGCGGACTCGTGTACAACACTTCCGGAGACATGCTTTACAGCACTACCGACGGAGAAGGCATCAAGAAATGGCAGAAATTCTGTAATTCGCTCCGCATGCGTACCTTGACCCGGCTCTTGGATGCAGAAGGTTTTAACGCACAAGCCGAATTACAAGAAATGTACAATAATCCGGCTACGTATCCCGTATTCGAATCTAATGACGATGCTGCCATGTTGGGCATCTCGGGGGTATTCCCTGAAGAGGCACCCATGGCACGCCCTCAAGATTTCACTTCATACGTCAACTTATCTGAATTCTTCATCGACCTGCTCAACTCTTGGAATGACCCGCGCCTGCCGGTATTTGCCACCCAAGTGGAACAGGAAGACGGTACCAAAGCCTACGTGGGACTTCCCAGTGGTTATCTGACTCTACCGGCCATAACAGCTTCCCTCCCCAACCAAAGCATGGCAAAGGCTCCTATG
>ERZ773109.2069-NODE-2069-length-11135-cov-10.835379_pt1 | contig 11135 bp, 7 predicted proteins | sample MGYA00580569_ERZ773109 | MGnify/ENA primary metagenome ERZ773109 (study PRJEB29015, sample SAMEA2737852) | human gut metagenome | biome: human gut; feature: human-associated habitat; material: faeces | place: China | collected 2012 ...
CGGAGCCTACTCCCGATCCTAAGCCGGACCCGAACCCCGATCCGGATCCCACTCCTGATCCTAAGCCGGACCCGACTCCCGATCCGGAGCCTACTCCCGATCCTAAGCCGAACCCGAACCCCGACCCCACCCCCGCACCCGGCGGTGACAGTGACGGCGGCGGTGCTATCGTAATGGTGGCCGCTGTGGGCAGCGCAGCCATTGGCGCAGGTGCCTACATTGTTGGCACTACCGCCTACCTGAAGAGCGTCCTGCCCGAGGGCATGGCCATCCCCGCTAACCGCCAGCAGCTGGCAGTTGCACTGTGGACCGCCGCAGGCAAGCCCGCTACCCAGAGCACTGCACTGTTCAACGATGTGGCAGCAGATGCCGCAGAGCTGCAGGCCATTCGCTGGGTCGTGGAGACCGGCCTGATGACCGCACAGGACGGCAACTTCAAGCCCGGCAGCCGCGTGGGCCGCTTGGAGGTCATCCGCACTTGGAAGACCTACCAGCAGCGCGGCTAAAACCGCTGCCCCTTAACCCCTTATAACCCCGCAGGGACTGCTGCACAGCGCTGTGCGGCAGTCCCTTTTTTGCGCCCCAAAAGGGTGCGCAAGGGCTTTTTTGGGGTTTTTCAGGGCGATTCGATGCATTTCAGGGGCCATTCACGCAGAATTGCTCTACTTTTGCCGCCGTTCGTGGTATACTACAGGCACAGAGCAGTGCTCTGTTCAATATGCCATTCCCGTAATTCCTATAGAGCAGAAAACCGTCCGGTAACCGCAAACCGGGCGGTTTTCTGTTTTTTGCGGGTGCGTGTGGTGCACCGGGTCGTTTCAGCGCATTTGCGGGGCGATTCGTGCCCAAAACCGTCCAAAGCGGGCAAAACGTGGTACACTGGGTACAACAAAAGCGCCCGGCTTGGAGGGCGCTTGAGAAGGAGAGAATCTTATGCAAAAACGGCTCATCAGTATGGTTCTGGCGCTGAGCATGGCACTGACCGCAATGCCGCTGCCCGCCCTTGCCCAGAGCGCCCCGCCCGACACCGCCAGCGCCGCCGCACTGGCAGAGGAAAACGGCGAGATCACCAATATCTATACAAGCAATTCCTCCGGCAAGCCCATCGGCGATCTGGGCGACAGTGGAGACAGCTGGTCCTACGATGAGGCCAGCAATACGCTCACCCTGAAAAAAGGTACCTTCTGCCTCCGTAATTACGGCTATGACAGCTACAATAATTGCATCAAATGGAACGTGAAGATCGAGCCCGGTGCCACCCTGCAGGAGGCGCGGATCGGCTCGGAATACCATAACGGCTACACCGTGACCAACGCAGGCACTATCTCCGGCGGCACCTTCTACGGCAAGGTGATCTGTGAAGCCGGGGCTGTCATCAGCGGCGGCACCTTTAAAGGAAATGCCATTGTTAATGCTGCGGGCGGCGAGGTCACCATTGAAGATGGCACCTTTGAAGAGGGTAGTTATACCAGCGGCATGACCGTTAAAGCAGCGGGTATCCTTACCATCAACGGCGGCACCTTTAAGGGCAAGCGCACCTGCTCCGTGGATATCGACAATTGTGAAAAGATCGTCATCAACGGAGGCAGCTTTGAAAGCGCGCTCACGGATCTTGAAAGGACAACGGAAATCATCATCAATGGCGGTCTGTTCACCACTGAAGATGACCCGCTGCCCGAGGATGCAGCCGTCAACGGCGGCTATTTCACGGCAAAACGCACTGGTCTCGTGAAGATCGATGCATCCAAAGACTCGGTGTATGCCCCTGTTGCAGTGGCAACGAACGGCACGGTGACCGAGTGGTCGGCAGATGCCTATGACACCCTCTATGTTGTCTCCGGCAAACCGGTGACCCTGAGACCTACCTACAAGCTGAAGAGTGTCGTCAGCGGCGGCGAGGAGCTGAACTATAACGACGGGAACGGCGCAGTCAGCTTTACTGTGGGCGCTGAAGCTGTCCAGCTCAACAGCGTTATTTGGAAAGAGCTGGTCATTGAAGCGGACGGCTTCCCCAAGGGCACGGACGGCGGTGTCTACGGCGCAAAGGGCAACGGCTGGTCCTTTGACCCGGCGCACAAGCACGCAGAACTGTTTACAAACGATGTCCCCACCCTGACCATCGAGAAGGACGCTGTGCTGGACTTCGATGAGGTGATAAACAACGCCGATACAGTAAAATTTGCAGTTGAAAACTACGGCACCTTCAGCGGTACGCTGAACTCCACCCGGTATGTGTACAACAGGGAGGGCGGCGTCATCAAGGATGCCAAGCTGAACAGCGCGCAGAGCCTTTACAATGACGGCCTTGTGGAGTATTCGGTGCTGTGCGTTAGGTACATCGGCAACGGCTGGCGCGACCCGGCACAGCCCGCTACCATTCGCAACTCTGCGCTGGATGTTACCGGATATTCGGTAGTCAACATGGCTTCCAATAAGGCTGTGCTGGACGGCTGCTATAACAGCGCCGGTTACACCGGCACTGCCGTGATCCAAAACGGCGGCACGGTCGAAAACAGCCAGAACACCCTGAAGCTGCCGGTGGAAAATACGGCCGGCTATGACGGCAATGCAGAGCCCTACCAGCCCATCATTGACGGCGGCGAGTGCACCGTTGTTTATAACGAGGGCGGCATCATTCAGAATAACCCCATCATCCACGCACTGGTGGCAAAGGATACCGAAGACCTGAACGGTGCTACGGATTACTACACCCTGAACTACACTGCACCGGAAGGTGCCGAGTACGCTAAAAAATACATCAACGGCATCAATGGCATGATGGAGGGTGTTTGGGACGCAGAAACCTCCACCCTCTACGTTGACACCGATCTGAACACCATCTCGGTCATCACGCATGCCCCCATCAAGAGTGTGAACGGCGTAGCTTATAGCGGCTCTGTAGCCGATGGAGAGCGTTACAACAGCACCATCGACCTGCGCAAGTATAACATCCCGCAGACCCATATCCTTAACCTGAGCGCCACCGGCGAGGGCGCGGCAGAATTGCCGCCGGCAGACCCCGCAGACTTTGCCTTTGTCCTGCCCAACAACCTGACCTATGACGGCAGTCCCAAGGAAGTAACTGTTAAGAACACCAGCAATAAGGACTACGGTGATGTTACCGTGACCTACATGCAGAATGGCAAAGTGCTGGACGGCGCTCCCATTGAGCCGGGCGATTACAGCTATACTGTAACCGTCGCAGGCAGTGCACAGTATGCGGGTGGAACTGTTAAAACAGGCTCGTTCCGCATCATCGCCGAGACCACCCCGGAGGAGCCGCCAGAGCAGCCGCCGCAGGGGGACAGCACCGAGTTCAGCCCGCTGCAAACGGTGGCCATCGTAGCCGGTACAACGGCGTGGTTTGCAGGCAGCGCAGTAATGGGCTATGAGGCTGTTACTTACAGCATCCTTGCAGACCTGCTGCCCAAGGGCACGCCCATCCCGCGCACCCGGGAACAGCTGGCCGTGCTGCTGTGGAGCACCGCAGGCAAGCCCGAACCCGCTGCACCCGCTGTTTACAGCGATGTAGCGGAGCCGGATACCGCCAAGGCAGCCCGCTGGGCTGTGGAGGCCGGGCTGCTGCCCGACATGGGTGAGGGCGCCTTTACGCCCGGCAAGCGTGTGACCAAGGTACAGGTCATCCGCGCATGGAACCGGCTGAAAAAGCTGGGTCTGGCGAAATAACAATTGCCATCTCCCGATCGATCCTTTCCAATAAGCGCAGCAAGGCCGTCCGACGAATGCCGGACGGCCTTGCTGTGTTGTGTAGGAGAGGATTCCCCGCAGCGCCGCCGCTTCCGCAGGAAGCAGGCGTTGTAAATGCCGTTTGCCATTACGACCCCACCCGTGAAAATGGGATAGCGGAGCGTCCGCAGACGCTCCGCTATCCCGAAAATTAAAATAATTCTTCCGCTGCAACGACGACGACCGCCGCCAGTGGCGGAAACAGGGAGGAGTTGTTGGGGCAGCGGCCAGCAAGACGCGAGTGCCGCCCAAGGCACGAAGCGGATGCTGGGTGCCGCAACCCGGAAGACGCGGAGGGCATTTTCAATCGTTCTCCACCCCGGGACACCCGGCGGCGCGCCATGCGGCGCACAGCACCTCTTTTTCCGGCTTGGAGAGCTTTTTCAGGGCGGCTTCCCGGCGCAAAGCGGTGCGCTTGTCCGCGCAGCGCTCTATATAGGCAAAGCCCACCGCGCCGTGGGCGCGGGTGTAGCGGGCACCTTTGCCGCTCTGGTGCGCTTTCAGCCGGGCGGCGGGGTGGTTCGTCCAACCGGTGTACAGCTGCCCGCCGGTGCAGCGCACCATGTAAACGTAGGCGACGTCAGGCAAGGCGTCCATTGTTTTTCAACACCTGACGGCAGGCGGCAAGGGCGGTCTCCTTGTCCTTGGCGGTGATGAGGAAGCGGCTGGCGTGGCAGAAGCTGATGCCCGGGATGCCGCTCTTCTGCTCGATGACCTCCTGCGGCTGCCCCGCCCAAGACTGGGGGAAGGGCAGCTTGGACTTTTTGGTCTTGTGGTCGGTGACGCACTGGGCGCTCCACCCGCCGCGCTGGCTGGGGTACACCACAAACAGAGCATCAGTCTTGTACAGGCCGTTTTTCCACGGCAGATAGCAGGGCAGCACCACGATGCCGTCGCGGGAGTTGCGGTAGGCCTGCTGCACTTTTTCGTCCGCGCGGTTCACGGCGTTGGCGCTGTCGATCTGGTTTTCCAAGATCTGCTTTGCCACAGCAACCGCCTTGAAAAAGCAGCTGTCCTGATCCTCCTTGGAGTCCCACACCGGGTTGAAAAAGCCAATGGCATCGCACAGGCTGTTCTGCTCGCCGGTGTTGTCGTTCAGGTCTAGCGGCTGGATGAAGTTTTCGTCAATGAGCCGCGCCTGCCGCTCGCCCACAAGGCCCGGGCCCAGCACCCGCCACAGCAGGCCAAAGGCTGCGTAGGGCACGCCGTTGGCGCGGTACTCCCGGGGCTCCTGATGGTGGTCGAACATCCCGAAGCCGATATCATACACGATGCCGTCAAAATCGTCAGGCACGGTAAAGCCGCGGGTGATCTTGATATCCGGGCGCAGAATTTGCAATAGCGCCGTAGCAAACACGTCATCGGCATGAAACTTGCCGGCGTGGGTAAAACCGTTTGCGGGAATTTTCATGGATTTGATACCTCGTTCTCTTGGGTGTATCTGAAAAGTCGAAAATTTAGTCTATTTCTACAAACACAGCGGGATTTTGCGTTAAACAGCCTTGAAATCCACAAAGGATTCCTGCGGCTATTTGCCTTAAATCCCGCTTGTGCTTGCGAAATATCCGTCATTTTCTTTGTTTTCAGATACACCTTAGTTTCGTCTGGTATCAGTATAGCACAATCCCGCCCGTGGGACAACAAAAAGGAGCTGCCGCACGGGTGCGGCAGCTCCAGATTGGTTCTATTTACAGCGCCGAGTAGCCGAAGCTGTTCACCAGCGCGTCAATGTGCTGCCCGGCCTTGCACAGGGGGCAGTCGCGGGAGTCGAAGCTGGCGTAATCCGGCAGGCTGGTGGGGTCGAAGATAGAGGTGACCGGGTAACCCAGACACTCGTGGGTGGTGGCAAAAATAGCCGAAAGCCCGGCCACGATGCCGCCGTAGTAGTTTACGGCTTCCACAGCTGCCTGAATGGTGTAGCCGGTGGTGATGGATGCGGCCAGAATGAGGACGTGCTTGCCCTTGACCATGGGAGCAAGATTATCCCGCAGAATGATCTGGCTGCCGGAGGTGTATTCCGGGGTGACGATGTAGATGGTCTTGTGGGCGTTCATATTGGTAAAGCCGTCCTTGGTCAGCTCGTTGGCAAGGCAGGTGCCAATGACCTGTGTGCCGTCCAAGCAGAGCACGGTATCCACGATGGTGCTGTGCTGGTAAGCGCTGACCAGCTCCTTTGCCACGGCTTTTGCCTCGGAAAGGCGGGACTTTTGGGTGGTCACGTCGATGTAATAGTTGATGTGGCTGTGGCTGGTGGCAAAATGTCCCTTGGCCACCCGCAGGAACAGTTCACTTTTGCTGGTGGGAAGCTTGACCATGTTGATCATTGTACAGCACTCCTTTTTTCACCGGGCGCAGCTGCGCCGCAAAATACAAAACAGCGCGGCAACCCGTTCCGGTCGCAGCGCTTATTTTTCTTCTCTGCTTCTTTATTGTACTGAAAAATGTCGCTGTGCACAAGACACAAACCTGACGAAAAACCTTGCTTTTTTACAGACATATCGCCGAAAACTTGGATGCAAAGGCCGCTGCCGCCCGGAATGCTGCACCGCAAAGAGTGCACAGCGGCAAGACCGGTACGGCGGCGGGGGAGGAACACGCTTTTTTGCGCAGCACGGAAAATTTTGCAAAAAGGACTGGTATTTTTGCGGGTTTTGAGTATAATATAAGAGATAGTTCAAATTTGAAGTAAAAGGAGAATCACTTCCATGGCACAGGCAAAACAGGATATGGGCAGCGGCAGCGTAAAAAAGCTGATGCTGCAGCTCATGATCCCGGCGGTCGTTGCACAGGTGGTCAACCTGCTGTATAACATCGTGGACCGCATTTACATCGGACATATTGCCGGCATCGGCGCGGCAGCGCTGACCGGCGTGGGACTGTTCACCCCCATCCTTATGCTGCTGAACGCGTTCGCCATGCTGGTGGGCGCGGGCGGCGCACCCCGCACCGCCATTGCGCTGGGACAGGGCGACAAGGAGCAGGCAGAGAAGATCATCTCCAACAGCTTTACCATGCTGCTGCTCTTCTCGGTGGTGCTGACCGTGGTGTTCTACGCCGGAGCACCCACCCTGCTGCGGCTCTTTGGTGCCAGTGACGCCACCCTGCCCTATGCGCTGAGTTACAGCCGCATCTACATTCTGGGCTCGGTGTTTGTGCTGCTGGTGCTGGGCATGAACCCCTTCATCACCACGCAGGGCTTTGCCAAGACCAGTATGCTTACCACCGTCATCGGTGCGGTCATCAACATTATTCTCGACCCCATCCTGATCTTTGGTCTGGGGCTGGGCGTGCAGGGCGCTGCCATTGCCACCGTGCTCAGTCAGGCTGTGGGTGCGGTGTGGATCCTGCACTTTCTCACCGGCAAAAAGACTATCCTGCGCCTGCGCAAGGACTATATGCGCCCGGAAAAGAAGGTCATCCTGCCGGTGATGGCGCTGGGCGTCTCCACCTTTGTGATGATGTCCACTGAGAGCCTGCTGTCCATCAGCTTCAGCTCCAGTCTGGCGCGGTACGGCGGCGATGTGGCTGTGGGTGCTATGACCGTTATCACCAGCGCTTCCCAGCTGTGCACCCTGCCCATTCAGGGCATCTGTCAGGGCGGTCAGCCGGTGATGAGCTTCAATTTCGGCGCGGGCAAAAAGCTCCGCGTCAAGGAGGCATTCCGCTTCCAGCTGACCCTGTGCAGCTGCTACACCTGCCTGTTCTGGCTGCTCATGATGCTGGCGCCGGGGGCTGTGGCGGGCATCTTCACCTCGGATACAGCGCTGATCGACTACACCACATGGTCCATGCGCATCTACATGGCCGGTATCTTTGCCATGGGCTTCCAGATCGCCTGCCAGCAGAGCTTTATGGCGCTGGGACAGGCCAAGGTCAGCCTGCTGCTGGCCTGTCTGCGCAAGATCATTTTGCTGATCCCGCTCATCTTCATTCTGCCGCACCTGCTGCCGAACCCGGTGTTCGGCGTTTTTCTGGCAGAGCCGGTCAGCGATATTCTGGCGGCCACCATCACCACCATCACCTTCTTCTCCCGCTTCAACGGTATTCTGGAGCGGGGCGCCGCGAAGGTATAATAATAACAACAAAGGCTGCTGCGCATTCTGCGCAGCAGCCTTTGTGCTGTGTAATTGATTTTAGACGGCCTCCGGCTCACCCAGAGCCAGCACCTTCGTCAACTCAGCCTGCACCTTGGCGTTGGTGGCATCGGTGACGGCCAGCACATCGGAATAGAACTTTTCCATCTCGTCACGGGTGGAGAAGGCGGCCACATACATCTGGTTGCCCATGGCACCGGACAGTGCCTCGGGAATGCGGTCCACCATGCGCATGTTGTCCTGATACTTCTGCATCAGCTGCTCGTGGCTGTAAACGAAGCTCTTGCCGTCCCGGCGGCCGGCAAAGGCGCAGTAGTAGTGCTCACCCACCGGCATATCGGTGCCGCCGAAGGCAATCATGTCCGCCCAGATCTTGTACACGTTGGTGGAGCGGGCAAAGTCGATCATGTCCGGGGTAAAGCCGCCGCAGGGGCGCATGTTGACTTCCAGCGCCACGATCTGACCCTTTTTGCCCATGCTGGACTGATCCTCGGTCATGCGGAAGAACTCGAAGTGGACAAAGCGGCTCTTCACCCCAAAGCTCTTGACGGCGGCACGGCCCGCGGCGCGGGTATCCTCCGGCAGATCCTTGATGATGTAGTAGATGGAGTTGTCATCGTTGTTCACGATGTCCATGATGGACACGGGGCTTACGTTGCCCGCCTCAAAGATGGGGTTGCCGTGGGCGTCAATGATGGCATCGTAGCTGTTCACCTCGGCACGGACGAACTCCTCCATGATGTAAGCCACATCCGGGTGCTCTTTTTCCTTGTAGGCCAGAAATGCCTCCAGCTCTTTGTCGGTGGAAAGGCGGTGGGTATCCGAAGCGCCCACGCCGTTGTCCGGCTTGACCACCACCGGGTAGCCTACCTGTGCCACAAAGGCCTTGCAGCCTGCAAGGTCATCCACCATGTGGTAGCGGGCGGTGGCGATACCGGCCTTCTGATAGTACTCCTTCATCTTGCTCTTGTACTTGATGCGGGGCATATCAGAGGTCTGGAAGCCGCTGGTGATGTGGAAATCGGTGCGCAGGGCGGCATCCCGTTCCAGCCAGTATTCATTGTTGGACTCCAGCCAATCGATGCGACCATACTTGAAGGCGAAAAAGGCCACGGCGCGGTATACCTCGTCGTAGTTTTCCAGACTGTTCACCTTGTAGTACTCGTTCAGGCTTGCCTTCAGCTCCGGCTTCAGCTCCTCGTAGGGCTGGTCGCCGATGCCCAGCACGTTCAGGCCGTTGTTTTTCAGCTCCCGGCAGAACTGCCAGTAGTTCGTGGGGAAGTTGGGGGAGATAAAAATAAAGTTCTGCATAGTATTTGTTGATTCCTCTTTCCGTTACCTCTATGATTGCAATGCCCCTGCGGGGCGGGACAGACTTTAATATTGGGAAACAACGGCGCGTCCATGGACGCGCCGTTGTTTCGTTTTCACGGGATGGGTCACTGCTGACCCAGAATGTAGGGCATATAGTATGCCACCTGCTTATACCACCAGTTCCAGTCGTGGTTGACATCGTGACCCCACAGGTCTACCCAGATGGGGATATGCTTTGCTTCAAAGATGCGCTTGAGCAGCCATGTGGTGTCCGGCTGTTCCCAGTCGCCCTGACCGCAGCAGATAACGGCTTTCTGGCTGCGGAACAGCTGCATATAGGGGTGATCCTCCGGGAAGTTCTTCATGTAATCCACGGGAGAGTTCATGTACACCAGCTCGTCCATGTAGTCGCCAAAGCCGTAGTGGGCGGTGTAGATGCCGCTGAGTGCCAGACAGCCGCAGAAGATATCCGGGCGGCGCAGATACAGGTTTACCGCGTGGGTGGCGCCCAGACTGCACCCGAAGGCGATGATGCCGGGCAGGTCGCTCCAGCCGTTGCGCTGCTGCGCCAGATGCTGAAGCATCGGAGCGACCTCGCGGGTGATGTAGCGCAGCCACTGCTCATAGCGGCGGATGCGCCAGTAGGGGTTGCCCTGTGCGTCCGACCAGGTTTCCTGATCCATGGTGTCGATGGAAAGCACCATGATCTGCCCGGACTCGATCCACGGGGCAAGGGTGTCGGTCATGTGGAAGTTTTCAAAATCGAAGAATCGGCCGTCCTGACAGGGAATATACAGCATCGGGCGGCCTGCGTGGCCGTAAAGCTTGCACTCCATATCCCGTCCCAGTTCCGGGCTGTACTCCTTGAAATACTGCATCTCCATGGTGTTTCCTCCTTTGGTGTGGTTATGGTATCGGGGCACCCCTTCTTTTATTCCTCCACCTCATACAGCAGGGTGTGGAACACGAAGGGCAGCTGTTTTTCCCAGCTGGCCTCGCAGTGGGTGCCGCCGGGCACGATACGGCTGGTCAGGCGGATGCCCCGGGTCATCAGCTTGCCGCTCAAGGCAGAAAACTGTCGGCGGATGCCATCGTGGTTGCCCATCTCACGGGAGCCGTAGTCCATGTACAGCACTGTGCCGGGGGCAAGCTTTGCGCGCCCCACAAGGCCGGAAAGCTTATCCGGTGCCACCCAGATAGAGGGCGACAGCGCTGCGGCGCGGCTGTAAGTATCGTTATATTGCAGCAGGGCGTACAGGCTCATCAGCCCGCCCATGCTGCTGCCGCCGATAAAGGTATGTGCCCTGTCCGGCAGGGTGCGGAAATTTTGGTCGATCAAAGGCTTGAACCGGTGGATGAACCAGCTCATGGTGGCCTGTCCCTTGCCGTCAAAGTGGCCATAGGTGGGGTCATCGAAGCGGTAGGGGGAATACTCCACCAGACGCTCGTTGTTCGCCCCGGCGTTGCACTCGATGGCCGCCACGATCAGCGGGGTGTCGGTATAGTCCAGATAATCTGCCACGCCCCAGCTTTTGCCGTAGGTGGCATCCTCGTTGAAAAACACGTTTTGCCCATCGAACATATACAGCACGGGGAACCGGCGCTCCGGCTGTGCCTCGTACATGGTGGGCAGATAGACATACGCCCGGCGCTGTTCGGTGCCGTTGACCGCCGGGTAACTCATGCTCCATTTTTTGATCATGGTGCTTCTTTCCTCTCAAATCTTCCTGCAAAGGGCACAGGGCGGCAAGCCCACGCCCTTTATAGGTAGTGTAGCACCATGCGGCGGGAATTGCAATGATTATAGAGCAAAGGGACTGTTGCCCCAGACGGTGTGCAACAGTCCCTTTAAAAGCCGTAGGGTGACAGGCGGCTTCTTAGTATTTCTTTTCCACGGGAACGATCCAGCCCTTGGTGTCGGGCAGCTTGCCCCACTGCATACCGGTCATGGTGTCGTACAGCTTCTGGGTGACAGGGCCG
>ERZ773109.2087-NODE-2087-length-11082-cov-3.384873_pt1 | contig 11082 bp, 9 predicted proteins | sample MGYA00580569_ERZ773109 | MGnify/ENA primary metagenome ERZ773109 (study PRJEB29015, sample SAMEA2737852) | human gut metagenome | biome: human gut; feature: human-associated habitat; material: faeces | place: China | collected 2012 ...
GGGCTGTTTTATCGGCCACGATCCGGAGCCCGCCGATGTAGGGATGGCCCGCGAAGGATTGGCCCGGTGCAGGGCGCTGCTCGTGTCGGGGGAGTACGATCTGGTGATTCTCGACGAGCTGACCATTGCGCTCTATTACCGGTTGCTGACGGTGAACGAGGTGCTCGATGCGCTGCGGGCGCGGCATCCTTCCGTCGAGGCGGTCGTTACGGGGCGTTATGCGCCGCAGGAACTGGTCGACGAAGCCGACCTGGTGACCGAAATGCGGGAAGTGAAGCACTATTATACGCAGGGAGTACTTTCACGCGAGGGGATCGACCGTTGAGGGAGTGAAGCTAAACAGGCAGCATTCCCGGACAGCTGGCAGGTACGGTATAACGGTTATGTCCGGCGAAACGGGTCAATATCGGCGATCTCCTGCGCTGCACAAAGCAAACTTGCTTTCGGATTACCGGAAAGAGGGGAAGTCAAATACTGGCGGTTGACACGGAAAAAGGTCGGGGTCGAGGCTTTCGGCCAATTCATCGAGCGTAAAAGGGAGTATCCGGCTTTCCGCGGCGCTTTGCACGGCTCGCACGATTTCGTCGGCAATGTAGAGATACTGCACTTGTTCGACCGGCAGCGTCAGCATCGCGTAAATGCCGTCCGCCAACAGAAAGAGGGTCGTCAAACCGACGAACAGTTTTTTGGTCACTGCGAACCGGACAATGGCTTGAAACATGGCTATCGAATCAATTATCTTTGAACAAAAATAACCTGCCGATCCCCTTATAAGCCGGAAAATGACTGAAACGACACTTTGTGCCTGTGAAACGGACGATAGCGGTATTAAACTGCCGTTGAGTTTTAACGGTATAAATTTTCCCGCGATTGATTTTCACCAACACCCTGCGCCCGTCAGCATTTTGTACTCTGACCCTGTCGGTTTTCGCGCAGCTCAAAACTAACTCGTTTTTCACACTTGCATGGACAATTGTCGCGGAGCTATTCTCGGTCGCATCGTTCGTTACTCGCCATGCGTGGCACTATACGGGGTTTTATTGAAGAGAAGTCCGTGAGGAAATAGAAGTGTTGTGCGAAATTGCAGCCGAATGCAAATTGAGATCAATGGAAATAGGATAATTCATCATTTCCTACATCAATGAAAGAAAAACGCCACTTAATAAATAATTAAGTGGCGTTTTCAATGGAGGTCTGAAGCGGACTCGAACCGCTGTAGCAGCTTTTGCAGAGCTGTGCCTAACCGCTCGGCCATCAGACCCTATCGAACGGAGTGCAAATATACGCCATTTTTTTGAATTCCCAAATTCCTCACTGTGAAAAAGCCCCTTGCCAGGGCGGATGCGGCAAGGGGCTCGCTATTCGCTGCCGGTATTCCGGCAGCGGGTGTGTGGCGGCGGCACAGTCGGGTCGCGGGTAGCGGCCCTGGTCTGAAAGTAAATATAATAAATTTAGTATATCCTTGCAATCGACTTGGAAGGAATTTGCATGCCGGTTGACGACGTGGCAGAATCCGATAGCATTGTGCTCGTTTTCCCGGAAAGCATTCCGGCGTATTGCGGGATGCCCGGTTTTCGATGAACCGGTATCTTCCCGGGGCCGCTTATTCATCCGATTGCAGGTATTTGACGGGATTTTGTTATCTTTACTTGTACGTATCGGATATTATCGGACGGAGTGCGCATTAGCCCGTCGCGGTAGCGTTTCGTTGCAGCATGGCCTGCGATTCGGAAGCTTTGCCCGGGTTGCGGGAACTCTTTTGACCGAAAATGTTAAACTACGATCCATGACGATCGATGATCTCGCATTGACACTGCATCCCGAGTTGGGGTGCCGCACGGCGATCCATCTGCTGGAGTGTTTCGGCTCGGCGGAGGCGGTTTTCGCCGCATCTGCCGACGAACTGGTCCGGAGGGCCGAGTTGAAGCCGGCGTTGGCCCGCAGCCTTTGCCGCTGCGAGTACCATCAGGCGGCCGAACGGGAGCTGGCGTTTTGCGAACGCAACCGCATCCGGCCCGTTGCGGCAGGCGATGAGTCGTATCCGAGGCGGCTGCTCGAGTGTGCCGATTATCCGCATGTAATTTACCTCAAGGGTGACCCGGAATTCAGCGGAGACCATTGGCTGTCGGTCGTCGGTACGCGCAAGGCGACTCCTTACGGGCTGAAGATGTGCGACCGGCTGATCGGTGAGCTTGCGGCACTGTTTCCCGATCTGGTCGTGGTCAGCGGCCTGGCATACGGGGTTGATGTGGCGGCGCACCGTGCCGCGATGCAGTACGGGGTGCGTACCGTCGCCGTGCTGGGGCATCCGCTGACGCACATCTATCCGCAGGCCCATACCGAAACCGCCCGGCGGATCGTGTCGCTCGGCGGAACCCTAATCAGCGAGTATCCTTCCACGGCCCGGCCCGACAGGGCGGGTTTCGTGCAGCGCAACCGCCTCATCGCGGGGTTGAGCGACGGGACGGTGATCGTCGAATCGGCTGCCCGGGGCGGTTCGCTCATTACCGCCGATATGGCCGGCGGTTACCACCGCGAGGTGATGGCGGTACCGGGGCGTGTAGGCGACCGCTGTGCCGAGGGAACCAATGCGCTGATTCGCTCGCTGAAGGCGCAGATGGTGTGCAGCGGCGCGGATATTGCCGAGATATTGGGGTGGGAAACGCCCGCTCCGTCCGGGAAGGCCGTCGAACAGTCGTTGTTTGCGGAAACCGGCCCGCTTGCTCCGTCCGTCGGAGACGAATCTGCCGGAGCGACCGGGGCGGCATATCGGGACGCGGTGTCGCCGGATTCGGTCGCCGCTTCTGCAGCCGGAGACGGTCGGGCCGCTTCGTTGCGGGGGTTGCTGGGCGACGATCCCGTTTCGCTCGATGAACTGAGTGCCCGCAGCGGCATTGCCGTGGCGGAACTGCCGGCCCTGCTGCTCGAGTTGGAGCTTGCGGGACGGATCTGCGCACTGCCCGGAAACTTATATATGAAAAATTGAGCATGACGGCCGGCGGCCGGAACAGCGTTTACATCCGTCTATACACAAACATACACAGAACATACTATATCGAAACATACTGATGTCTTTGCAACTGATTGATACCCATTCGCATATTTACGACCCGCAATTCGATGCCGACCGCGACGAAGCGGTTGCCCGCGCCCGCACCGCCGGGGTGGAGCGGATTCTGCTCCCGGCTGTGGATGCCGAGTCTTACGGTGCGATGTTCGCTCTGGCGCGGCAGTACCCGAAGCTGTGCCGCCCGATGATGGGGCTACACCCCACCTCGGTCAACGACAATCCCCGCTGGCGGGAGGATTTGGAACTGGTGGCGCGTTATTTGGCCGCTCCGCCCGAAGGGATTCGTTTTTGCGGGGTGGGAGAGGTAGGGCTCGATCTTTACTGGAGCCGGGATTTTCTCTCCGAGCAGCAACAGGCGCTCCGGTTCCAGGTGGAGCTGTCGTTGCAGTACGGCCTGCCGCTGGTGATCCACACGCGCGATGCATGGGACGAGATGTGCGCATTGCTCGATGCGTTCCGGGGGCGTGGCGTGCGCGGTATCCTGCACAGCTTTTGCGGCACCGCCGACCACTACCGGGCGCTGAAAGCGGCGGGCGGGTTCCTGTTCGGGATCGGCGGTCCGGTCACCTACAAGAAATCGTCGCTTCCCGATACGTTGCGCGAAATTCCGTTGTCCGATCTGGTGCTCGAGACCGATTCGCCCTACCTGCCGCCGGTACCATACCGGGGCAAGCGCAACGAAAGCGCTTACGTCGGACTGGTCGCCTGCCGGCTGGCCGAAATATACGGGACGACGCCCGAAGAGGTCGCTGCGGTGACGACCCGCAATGCGCGGGCTTTGTTCGGTGAAAGAATTTCGTAATTTTGTACCCGTTGCCGGGACGGTTTTGGTCCTTGCCGGAGGATTGCACAGCGCCGCTGTGAAAGGGTATGCGGAGTGCGCTTGTACATACATGTCCGGCGGGGAGGAGCTTCCCGGCCCGGCGCTTTTGCCTCATTAACGCCCGTTGCCCGGCGTGGAGCCGGGGCGGATAAATTTAGAATCTAACGCATGGAACCACGTGCCAAATCATCCGTATTGCTGATCTACACGGGCGGCACGATCGGCATGAAGCCCGACCCGGAGACGGGCGTACTGGCGCCGTTCGACTTCAGTACCATTTACGACGAGTTCCCTTACCTGGGAAAACTCGATGTCGAATTGGAGGTGATCAACCTCACGCCGATCGATTCGTCGAATGTGACGCCGGAACTGTGGTGCGAACTGGCGCGGCTGATTCGTGACAACTACGACGTTTACGACGGCTTTGTCGTGCTGCACGGCACCGACACGATGTCCTATTCCGCCTCCGCGCTCAGCTTCATGCTGGAGAACCTCGCCAAGCCCGTGATTTTCACCGGCAGCCAGATTCCGATCGGCGTGCTGCGTACCGACGGGCGCGAAAACCTGATTACCGCGGTCGAGATCGCTGCGGCGCGCGAAGGCGGTCGCGCTGTGGTGCCGGAGGTGTGCATCTGTTTTCAGAACAAGCTCTTCCGTGCGAACCGCACGACCAAGCACAGCGCCGAGCAGCTCAATGCGTTCCGTTCCGACAACTATCCGATTCTTGCCGAGGTGGGCGTCAGCATCCATTACAACCGTCCTTTTATCCGGCGGCCTGTCCCCGATCCCGGGCCGCTGCGGATCGTTACGCGGCTCGATACGCGCATCGCGGTGGTGCGGCTGTTCCCCGGCATGAGCGCCGAAACGTTCACGGCGATGCTCGGCATTCCGGGGCTGCGCGGGGTAGTACTCGAAACGTACGGTGCGGGCAACGCCCCCACGGCCGACTGGTTCATCGATGCGGTGTCCGCAGCCGTCGCACGCGGCGTCGTGGTGCTGAACGTCACGCAATGTTTGGGCGGCAGCGTTTCGATGGAGATGTACGAAACGGGCAAACGGCTCGGGCAGACCGGTGTGATCAGCGGGCGTGACATTACCACCGAGAGCGCCGTGACCAAGATGATGGTCGTGCTCGGTGCTTCGGACGATCCGCAGGAGGTACGCCGCGGGCTTGAGGCCGACCGGTGCGGCGAGATTTCCGATTGATCCGTACCGTCTGTGGAGCGGGTGCATGTTGATACGCAGCGGAGCGTTACTCTGGCGGTTTGTGGCGCCGCCGGAGACGGGATCGGAGAGAAAATCGACGGCGATTTTTCGGAACCAAAATAATTTTGTATCTTGCAGCGCTTTCCGGCCGGGATCCGGTCGATGCGGCCCTGCAACCGGGCTCGTCACCGGAGGATCGGGTGTGGGAAGCGACGTTTTGGAGAAATGTCCGAGTGGTTTAAGGAGCGCGCCTGGAAAGTGCGTATACCCCAAAAGGGTATCGTGGGTTCGAATCCCGCTTTCTCCGCCAAATTTTTTTTGTCCATGCCGTTCCCCGCACGTAAGTGCGGGGATTTTTTGTTTGTAGCCGACTCCTGTTCCTAAATTTTCCGGCAGCTATTTCCGCGGTTCGGTTCCCGTACGGATCATGCCTGTTAGGTACCCGGCCTATTCATTTTATCTTTTGCCCTACACTTCATGCCTACAGGCATATTGAACCTGTTTGTTAGGTCGTTATTGCCGGCAGGCTACTCCTCGGATAAAATTTCGCTTATGCCGTGTGCTGTGCACCCGGAAACAGGAACGACCGCTCAAAATGAACGGTCGCTTTTTCATGGGGGGAAAATGTACGTTTAACCTTTGATTGACAGCTACTAATGTACGAATTTATCCGTGTAATTCCATAGACTTTCTAAAAATATCAGCGTCAATTTTTTACCGGAGCCTCTCCCGTGCTCTTTACGAGAGTTTTTACAGTAAAAACCATGCAGGTTAAAAACGTAGGTTTTTACCGGATAAATGGTGCGTAAATATCATGTAATAAGTATTATACAGCAAAACTTGCAGGCTATGGAACGTAACAATCAACCCGGCTCTCCGGCTTCCCGGAGGCGTGCCGGGGCAGTACATCGGCAAGGAGAAGTGTCGGGGCGAAATGGGTTTGTTAAGTATCATGTCCATGCGGAGATGATCCGCGGGGACATCGACAGGCTTTGTGCTGCCGGTGTCCCGCTCGGACGGATCACGGTGGGTGCGGATTGTATGACGGTCGTGGAGCGGTTGCGTGCCGGCGAGAGGTTGGAGGTCTGTTCACTCGGGGATGTTTGTACGAGTGTATCCGGATTGCTGCGGGTACTGTATGCAGTAGCTTCGCGCGGGGCTTCGCTGCGCTCGCAGTCCGATCCGTGGCTCGATATGGAGGCGAAAGGATGCAATTGGACGGATCTGGTCGGCGGATTACTCGAATTCATGTCCCGGTCGACTTCGGAGCGCACGAAAGAGGCGCTTCGCCAACGCAAACTTTCGGGACAGTCGGTAGGGCGTCCCAAAGGCATCCCGCCCGAGCGGCTCAAGCGCTACCGGGCCGGAGTGATGCTCTACCGGACTTCTGGCATGAGCGTGCGCGATATCTGTACGGTAAGCGGTCTCGAGGTGCGCAGTTTCTACCGCTACCTGAAAAGCGAAGGAATTCCGCTTAAGCGCCGGCAGGGGGAGGACGCCCGCTCCGAAAGCGAATCTGCTTAGGTAGCGGATTCGGTACCGGCGCAGGAGCAGTGATTCCTGCCGGGCTGCCAGATGAAGACTATGTCCACGCTGCGGGCTCCTGAAAACCGGGTTCCCGCTCCCTGAAATGACACTTCTTGTGTAGGACAAAAACGTATATTTTTGTCCCGTTTGATTTTTATGACAGAAATTCCTGACAAAGAACAAGGAAGAAACCGTGATGGAATACTGATATTGATATTTTTAATAATTCGATGGAATTGTACAGTTAATTTAGTATATTAAATACTAAAGAAGGAAGGTTAAACGTATTATTTAACCAGATGGTGCATATGTAAAATGCACATAATTAGTGTAGTAAATACTACTTGTAGGCTATGGAACGGAATGATCACTCCGCCCCGTCGGCCCCCCGGGAACGAGTCGGGGCAGTACATCGGCAAGGAGAAGTATCGGGACGGAAAGGGTTTGTTAAATATCATATCAATGCAGAGATGATTCGCAAGGACATCGACAGGCTTTGTGCTGCCGGTGTCCCGCTCGGACGGATCACGGTGGGTGCGGATTGTATGACGGTCGTGGAGCGGTTGCGTGCCGGCGAGAGGTTGGAGGTCTGTTCACTCGGGGATGTTTGTACGAGTGTATCCGGATTGCTGCGGGTACTGTATGCAGTAGCTTCGCGCGGGGCTTCGCTGCGCTCGCAGTCCGATCCGTGGCTCGATATGGAGGCGAAAGGATGCAATTGGACGGATCTGGTCGGCGGATTACTCGAATTCATGTCCCGGTCGACTTCGGAGCGCACGAAAGAGGCGCTTCGCCAACGCAAACTTTCGGGACAGTCGGTAGGGCGTCCCAAAGGCATCCCGCCCGAGCGGCTCAAGCGCTACCGGGCCGGAGTGATGCTCTACCGGACTTCTGGCATGAGCGTGCGCGATATCTGTACGGTAAGCGGTCTCGAGGTGCGCAGTTTCTACCGCTACCTGAAAAGCGAAGGAATCGCGCTTAAGCGCCGCAACGGGGTGAACGGGCAAGCCGAAACAGAGTCGGCGCCGACACCGGACCCGATGTCGGGTCCGGAACTGTAATTCCTGCCGGAGCGCCTGCCCGGGTGCGGAATATGCGTTTAGACTCTTCCGGTTTGCCGTTTCCTGTGCCGTTTTGTTTGTCGTTCCCTTTGCAGGATTGCGCTGTTACTTCGAGCGGTCACCCATTGCTTTGTTCCAAATGCGGAACTCCGCGTCGTCGATACGGCTGCGGCCGTAGCCCGATGCGCGCGGTGTAATCTCGAAGAAAGCCACTTCGCCCGGTGCGAGACAGCAATTCAGCGACAAGCCCCCCGGTCCCGCCGTGTAGTCCTGCACGAGGCTGTATTCCGGCACCGAGGCCGCTTCGAGCAATTTCTGCTGTACCGGCGTCAGGTTCAGCGGGCGTCCCATCTCGACCCAGGTTTCCCACGGACTTCCGGCGCCCTCTTTGATCGTGGCGCGCGTAATGATGTAAGCGGTGTCTTTCAATGTCGGCAGGGTAATGGCGGCGTTGAAGGGGACGGCTTCATTCAGCTCGACGAAATTCTGGTTCCAGGCCAATACCCGGACGATGTCGCCCTCTTCGGTGGCTGTGATGCCTTTGCCCGGTCGTGCGGCTTCGGGAGAGGCGACCTGCATCAGGTCGCCTTCCATGCGGCGCATCAGCGCGAAGGCGTTGTAGCTCGCCTTGCGGATGCCGTGGATCGTCATCAGCCCGTAGGTGCACGAAAACGGTGCGTCGGGAATGGATCCCTCGTCGAAGATGTCGCTGAGCACCCAGTAGGCCATCGTCTGCGCATCGGCGTCGGTCTCGACGCAGTTGCGCACGATCGTCGCGGCGGCGTGCAGGTCGTCCACGTACCGGTTGTCCCCCCATGTAACCTTGTCCGCCGACGGAGCTTGCTGCGTGTTCCATTCGGTCCAGTGTATCTCCAGGTCGGGGCGCTTCGAGTTCGCGACGATCTCCTTCACGCTTTTGATCTTCGCGGGGAAATACTCGCCTACGCCGTAAGGGCTGCCCTTGCGGTCGGGGTAGTCGACCTGTTCGTCCTGCGGGTAGAGGTGCGTCGAAATGAAGTCCAGCGGTACGCCGTTGTCGGTGCAGTAGTCGATCATGTCCTGGATCCAGTTGGCCTTCGACGAGGCGGGGCCGCCGATGCGCAGGCCCCCGTCCACCGACTTGAGCCCGTCTGCGCTCGCTTTGTAGAGCTTGAAATACTCCTCTTTCGTACCCGACCAGAATCCCGACAGGTTCGGTTCGTTCCACACTTCGAAATACCATTTGCGCACTTCGTCGAGTCCGTAGCGCCGCACCAGGTGCTTCGCGAACTCGTGCACGAGCAGTTCCCATTCGCGGTAATCCTGCGGCGGGGTGACGTTGGCCTTGTACCAGAAGAGCTGTTTCGTGCCGGAAGCCAGCGCGTCGGGCATCGGGTTCAGTTCGACGAACGGGCGGATGCCCATCGCCAGCAGCGCGTCGTAGATCTTGTCGATCTGGTGCCACTTGAAGGTCAGCGAGCCGTCTTTCGCCCGTTCGACTACATCCATGTCGCGGTCGAACAGCGCGTGGAAGCGGCAGTAGCGGTAGCCCAGCTCTTTTTGCGCCGCGGCGAACTGTTCGAGCAGGTCGGTCCGCAGCAGCAGGTAGGCCCTTCCCACGGCGACGCAGTTGCGCCACGGCATCCGCAGTTGCCCGGGTGCCGGAGAAGGGGTGATGGTGAACTGCTGTGGCGTCGCCCACGGAGGAACGGCCGGACCCGGATGCATGCCCCGGGAGGAGTGCAGTCCCCGTTGCGGTTTGGAACGGTCCGGCTGCCGGGTGTTTTGTTGCGGAGTGTTCTGTCGCCGGATATTCTGCTGCGGGGTGTTCTGTTGTCCGCTGTCTTGTTGCCGGATGCCGTTTGCCTGTGCGGCAGCTGCCGTTTCCATCCTTGCCTGATCCGCTGTCCGGGGGGCGGTTGCAGTTGCAGCACCGGACCCCGTTCCGGTTCCGGAGGCGGCATGTCCGGTCGGCGGTGCGAAACCCAGTAAACCGACCGCGAGGGTTGCTGTGAGTAGAACTCTTTTCATGGGGAGAGGGCTTATTTGTTGATCAGTTTGATGATGACGCGGATGAAGATCGTGAGCAGCAATGTGATGGCTCCCACCGTACTCCACAGCGGCGAGAGGCTCCATGTGAATTCGATCACGCGGTTCCGGATCAGGTTGATCGTTACGAAAGCGAGCACGAGGCAGAAAAAGCCGACGTATTCGCGGCGGATGACCTGCATCAGCGAGAAGCGGTAGCGGTTGCTGACCCACAGCTTGCGGTTCGGGATCAGCGCGTTCGTATATCGGGCCCAGTCGGTGTAGCGCTCGCCGAAGCGCTGCTTGAGATCCTCTTCCTCGCTCATCAGCACCAGGTAGGTGAACAGCGTATAGAGCATCGCGGCCCCGATGATGAACCACGTTACGCCCACGTAGAGGATGATGCCGTACCAGGCCAGCAGGTTGCCCAGCGCAATGGGATGGCGGACGGTCGAGTACATGCCCTGGGTGATGAGCGTCGTGCTGTGGACGCCGCTTTCGACCTCTTCTTCGCTTTTTCGGGGGAGGTAACCGACCGTCAGTACGCGCACCGCCACGCCCGAGAGCGAAATCACCGCGCAGAGCAGCGTAAAAACGAACGAGTCGGGAATGATGTTGAACGGCCGTGCGATGAGCAGCGCCAGCAGTGCGGCGGGGTAGAGCAGCAGCGGCAGCCAGTGCCGGTTGTCGTAGAGACGTCTGCGCAGTGCGGCGGATTGTTCGGAGAGGGTCATGCGTTTGGATCGTTAAAGCTTTTCGGTGTTTCCCGGGAGGTGGCCGGTGCGGTTCCATCCCTTTTTTCCGGCCGGGGGGCCGTCGCTTTGCGGTATGTCCGGTAGGCCGCCGCTCCGAGCAGCAACCCGAGTGCGGTGCCGAACAGGATGTCCAGCGGGTAGTGGAGGCCCGCATAGATACGGCTGTAACAAACCAGCGCCGCCCAAAGCATGATCGTCCAGGTGTACCAGCTCCGTGCGAAGAGCCGTGCGCTGAACATCGCGATCGTGAAGCTCACCGCCGCGTGGGCCGATACGGTGCCGTAAAGGCCGCCTCGGTAGCCGTGCAGCGTGTGCACGAACTGTTTGATCGCGGGGGTGTGCGACGGGCGTAGCTTCGGGGTATAGTGCTTGAAAAAGTTGCAGATCTGGTCGGCTGCGATGACCGCCACACCGAGACAGACGAGCATCCAAAGCAGATTACGCGTCCCTATCCTGCGCCATGCGAAGTAGAGGATCGCCGCGTAAAGCGGAATCCATGTCAGGCGCGCCGTGACGATATAAAAGAACGTATCCCAGAAACCGCCCCAACTTCCGTTCAGGGCCAGTAACAGTTGCTGGTCGGTATGCAGGATTTGCTGCCACATGGCTGATGGTTGTTTGTTGCGGTGCTCC
>ERZ773109.2090-NODE-2090-length-11071-cov-5.313998_pt1 | contig 11071 bp, 12 predicted proteins | sample MGYA00580569_ERZ773109 | MGnify/ENA primary metagenome ERZ773109 (study PRJEB29015, sample SAMEA2737852) | human gut metagenome | biome: human gut; feature: human-associated habitat; material: faeces | place: China | collected 2012 ...
GGATCTCATAGCCTGTCGCACCGCCGAACAGGCGGTCATGCACCCGGCGCAGCGGATTGTCCGAGCCGAGCGACGCCGCCGAAACACCGGCGAGCCAGTTCGCCGCGCACAGCACCGCCATCAGGGCCGCGAGCACGATGAGCGCGATATTCTTGGCCGTGTTTCCGGCCGAACGCTCCGCGCCTCTCATGCTCTGCCCTCCTTTTCATCGGGGGCAAGGTCGGTCGGCAGGGTGATGTGCACGGTCGTGCCCTTGCCGTATTCGCTCGCGAGCTCGATGTGACCGCCGTGCTTTTCGACGATCTCCTTCGCGATGGCAAGGCCGAGGCCCGTGCCGCCTGCGGCGCGCGAGCGCGCCTTGTCCACGCGGTAAAAGCGCTCAAACAGGCGCGGCACATCCTCCGCCGGGATGCCGATGCCGTCGTCCTGCACCGTGATGCGCACTGTGTTTTTTTCTCCCTCGCAGGCCGCAAGGCGGATATGTCCGCCCGACGGCGTATACTTGACCGCATTCGAGAGGATGTTGACCACGACCTGCTCGATGCGTTCGCGGTCGCCCGCGATCTCGGGCAGGCTGTCCGGCGCGTCGACCGTCAGCTCATGGCCGCTGTCCTCTGCGGTGAATTTCATCGCGTCCGCGACCTTGTGCAGCAGCGCGGAGAGCGAAAAGCGTGTCATGCGCAGCTCCATGCGGCCGTAGTCCAGACGCGAAAGCGTCAGCAGGTCGGTCACGATACGCGCCATGCGCTCGCTCTCGCTCGAGATCACGCCGAGGAACTGCTTTTCCGTGTCGAGCGGAATATCTCCGGCCGCATCGAGCAGGGTCTCGGTGTAGGAGCGGATATTGGTGAGCGGCGTGCGCAGCTCATGCGAGACGTTCGCCACGAACTCGCGCCGCGCGTCGTCCAGACGGCGCTGCTCGGTGATATCGTGCAGCACGGCGATCACGCCGCCCTTGCCGTCGAGCGCGCCGTAGGGCGCGAGCGTCACGGACAGCACCCTGCCGCGGCGCGTGATCTCGCTGGTGAGAAAGGTGCGCATCGCAGTCTCATCCGAGCCGACCATCTCCAGATCCTCGAACATCTCGTCGAACGTGAGGCTGTCCTGCATCCGCACACCGAGGAGATTTTCGGTCGCCGGGTTCATATGGATGAGGCGTCCGTCGGTCGTGAAGGCCGCAACGCCGTCGGTCATGTGCAGGAACAGGGTGTTCAGCTTGTCGCGCTCGCCCTGCACCTCGCCGACCGTTGTCTTGAGACGGCGCGCCATGTAGTTGAACGAGCGCGTCAGCTCGCCGATCTCGTCGCTCGACTGCACGCCGAGGTCCTGATCGAAGTTGCCCTCCGCGATTGACCGCGCACCCTCGGTAATGCGCTCGATCGGGGTCGTAATGGTCTTGGACAGCAGGAAGGACAGCAGGATCGCCGCGAGCAGACCGAACATCATCGCCTGCATGACGATCTGGAAAAAGCGCCACGACAGGTCGGAGATCTCCTGCTTGTCGTCCGCGATATACACGATATAGTCCACCGTTCCGTTGCCGTCGTGGTCGAGCGGAACCGCGATGTCCATCACGCTGTCCGAGACCGACGAGCGCGTGCCGGCCTCGCCGGCCATCGCCGCGATAATGTTGCGCGTGCGCGTGACGCTGAGGTTGGGGTTGGAGCCGTCCACAAAGCGGCCCTCGCCGTCGAGGATATAATAGTTGCGGTAGTCGTCGATGCCGAGACGGCTGCGGTGGGCATCGATGATGGTCCGGAGCCCCTCCGCGTCCGGCGCTGCCGCCGCCTCCTGCATGGAGCGGATGGTATCGGTCGTAAAAACGCTCTGCATCTGGGTGTAAAAGCTGTCGATGTAGAACGTGCTGACGCTGTTGATGAGGAAGGTACCGACGACGGCCATGACCGACACGATCATCAGGACCAGAATAAGCACCAGCTTCATGTGCAGAGAACGAAACAAAATGACACCCCCATGGGAATGGATTGGAGCAGAGCGCTCAGCCCTCCGCAAAGTAATAGCCCATGCCGCGCTTGGTGATGATGTGCTTCGGGCTTGCCGGCTCGTCCTCGACCTTTTCGCGCAGACGGCGGATGGCAACATCCACCGCACGCAGGTCGCCGTAGTAGTCATAGCCCCAGACGTGCTCCATCAGCTCCTCGCGCGAGAACACGCGGCCGGGAGAGGCCGCCAGAAAGCAGAGGATATCGAATTCGCGGGCGGAAAGCTCGAGTGCGCGCCCGTTCTTGTAGACCATGCCGCTCGAACGGGAGATGCGCAGGCCGTCCCCGGCCTCCGCCTGCGGCTTTTCGCGCTCCTCGCCCGAAAGCGTGCGGCGCATGTTCGCCTTGACGCGCGCCATCAGCTCGCGCATGGAGAACGGCTTTGTGATATAGTCGTCCGCGCCCAGCTCGAGGCCCATGACCTTGTCGGCCTCCTCCTCTCGCGCGGTCAGCATGATGATCGGAATGTCGCTCTGCGCACGCACGCGGCGGCAGACCTCGAAGCCGTCCATCTCGGGCAGCATGACGTCGAGCAGAATGAGGTCGGGCGACTCGGTGAGCGCCTTGCGCAGACCCTCCGCGCCGTCATAGGCCGCCATGGTATCGTAGCCCTCGCGGCCGAGATTGAACACCAGGATATCCGCGATCGCCTTTTCGTCCTCGACAACGAGGATTTTTTTCTTATCCATATCTTTCCCCCTTAAACGCTCAGGAGTTCATGATTTACAGATCTCAAAACAGGTTTTTCAGCCGTGCGCGGTACATCGCCGCGATGGTCTTTGCGTCGCGCAGCCTGTCCTCCGCGATCAGCCGCTCCACCTCCGCGATCGGCAGGCGGACGGTCTCGACGAATTCGTCCTCGTCCAGATGCGTCTCGCCCTCGGTCAGGTCGAGCGCCGCGAACAGGTACGTCACCTCGGTCAGAAAGCCGGGCGAGGGATACATCGCGCCGAGCGGCACGATGCGGCCGGCCGTGCAGCCGGTCTCCTCCGCAAGCTCGCGCACACCGCATTCCTCGGCGTTTTCCGGGCCGTGATCCATCTTTCCGGCCGGCATTTCGAGCGTTTCCGTGTCGAACGGATAGCGGAACTGGCGCACGAGGAGGATATTTCCGTCCCGGTCGATGGGCAGCACGCCCACGCCGCCGACATGCTCGCACACCTCGCGCGACGCCTGCTTTCCGTTCGGCAGGCGTACCTCGTCGACGCGCGCCTTCATGATGCGTCCTTCAAAAAAATATTCGCCGGAAATCCGGGTCTCTCTCATATCCATATGATCCTTCTCCTTATTCTGCGCTGCCGAAGCACCGGAGCAGATACGCGGTCTCCGCAGGCACGGTGATCTCGATGCCGCTGCTGTCCTCGCAGTCAAATTCCTTCTGGGTCAGCAGATCGAGCGCATAGAGCACGTTCACGCCCGTGCGCACCTCCTGTCTGCTGCGGTTGACGAGTACGATGATGCGCGAGCGCCCCAGCGTGCGCTCATAGCGCAGCAGCGCGTCGTTTTCGCCCGTGTCGAAGCGCAGCTCGCCGCGTCTCAGCGTTTCGCTGTCTGCGCGAACCTCGCACAGACGGCGATAGAATGCGAGGATCTCTCTGTCCTCCGCGCCCCACGGGTAGGTGCGGCGGTTGAACGGGTCCTCAAATCCCTGCCGTCCGGCCTCGTCGCCGTAGTAGATGGTCGGCGAGCCGGGCATGGTGAACTGAATGACGGCCGCAAGGCGCAGACGGCGCTTCGCGGTCTCCAGCCGGTCGGGCGGCAGCTCATAATGCGCCCGCTCGTCGCGGCTCTTCTTCCAGTCCTCGCTCATCACGCCCAGCACGGTCAGCGCACGCGCGGTATCGTGCGTGCCGATGATATTCATCAGATTATAGAACACATCGCGCGGATAATTCTCGCGCAGGGTCTCCATGGTCTCCGCAAAATGCTCGGCCGTGCCGCCGTTCAGATAGGCGAGGATGGCGTCGCGCAGCGGATAGTTCATCACGCTGTCCAGCTCTCCGCCTCCGAAATAGCGGCGGCGCTCGGAATAGGCGATCTTGTTGGAGGCATCCTCCCAGACCTCGCCGATGACGAGAGCGTCCGGTTTTTCCTGCTTTGCGGCGGCATTCAGTCCGGCGATAAAATCGTCGGGCAGCTCGTCTGCAACATCCAGCCGCCAGCCGGACGCACCGAGCCGCAGCCACCGGCGCACCACGCTGTCCGCGTCGCGGAAGATAAAGCTCTGGTAGTCCGGGTTGCGCTCGTTGACCTGCGGCAGGGTGTAAATCCCCCACCACGAGCCGTATTTGTCCGGCCACTCGCTGAATTCGTACCACGGGCAGTACGGCGAGTCCTTGGACTGATGTGCGCCGAGCGAGTCATAGCGGCCGCGGCCGTTGAAGTAGCGGCTGTCGTAGCCGGTGTGGTTGAACACGCCGTCCAGCACGACGCGCATGCCGCGCTTTGCCGCCTCGCTGCACAGCGTTTTGAAGTCCTCCTCGTTTCCGAGCAGAGGGTCGATGCGCTTATAGTCGCCCGTATCATAGCGATGGTTGGAGTACGCCTGAAAGATCGGGTTGAAGTACAGCGTGCGCACATGCAGGCTCTCAAAATAGTCGAGCTTGGACAGCACGCCGCGCAGCGTGCCGCCGAAAAAGTCGTTGTTCAGGATCTCCCCGTGCTCATCCGGGCGGTAGACCGGAAGATCGTCCCAGTTTTCGTGCAGCACACGCGGCGCGATGCCCTCACCCTCCGGCTGCACCGGATCGCGGTCCCGGCAGAAGCGGTCGGGGAAAATGTTATAGGTGATGCCCTCGCCGAACCAGCGCGGCGGCCGGTACGACGGATCGTAGACCGTCAGCTGAAAGCGGTCTCCCATGCTGTCGAGCACCTCGCAGCGTCCGCCGTAGCCGCGCGCGCAGAAGCGCGGGCCGTCCGCCGTATCGAAGGTGAACCAGTACCAGTACAGACCGGCGTGCGGCGGCGTGAAGGACGCGCCGTATTCATCCCGCGCCCCGGCGAGACCGAACCACCGCATCGGATACGCCTCGGCCTGCTGTCCGTCCTCCCCGACCCACAGCGTCATGCGGGAGATGCCCTGCTCCCGGCGCGGATAGGCGGCGAACTCGACCTTCATCCCGGCCGGCGCGGCGCCGTATGGCTTTTTGCACGTGAGCGAGCGCGAATGGAACATACACTCCGGAATTGACTTCAACAACGTTTCCCCCAGACTTCGCCAGCAGTCTGCTGACAGCGATACACTATTATTATAGCACAGCCTGCCTTTGTTGTGAAGAATTTGTGCAAAGCGCGAAACACATATGGCTGTCAGACCGATATGAAAAAACCGCCCTCTTTTCAGAGAGCGGTTTGAGATGATCGAAATCTTTTAGCCTTCGATTGCAGTGTAGTCGTCCGGAATGGTGATGCCGAGCTTCTCGCAGTTTGCCTTGTTGTACATCTTGGTGAAGGTCGGAGCGGCCTGAACCTCCATGTCGCCCGGGTTTGCGCCCTTGACAAGGATCTCATATGCCATCTCGCCGGTCGCCTGACCCAGCTCGTTGTAGTCGATGGACAGCGTAGCGACGCCGCAGCCGCTGCAGATGCCCTGCTCGCCTGCGATGACCGGAACCTTGGCCGGGATCACGACATTAGCGATCGCCTCGGTGCAGGATGCGGCGGTGTTGTCGGTCGGGATGTAGATAACGTCGCTGCCGGAAGCTGCGTTCTGCGCAACAGATGCAACATCGTTCGAGTCGGTGAACGCGAACTCGGTGCAGGTGTAGCCCTGCGCCTCGAGCAGCGGCTTGATGGTGTCGATCTGGTACTTGGAGTTCGGCTCAGCCGAGCAGTACAGCAGACCTACGTTCTTCGCATCCGGGAACAGCTCCTTGAGCATATCAGCCTGACCGTCGAGCGGCGCGAGGTCGGTGGTACCGGAGATGTTGGTGCCGGTCTTGCCGGTCCAGTCGGAGATGCCCAGGGCGGTGCCGTAGTCGGTGACCGAGGTGCCGAGGACCGGAATATCAGAGGTAGCGGCCTGTGCAGCCTGAAGCGCTGCGGTCGCGTTTGCCATGATGAGGTCGTCGCCTGCGGAAACAAAGCCGTTTACGATGGTCGAGCAGTTCGCAGACTCGCCGGAAGCGTTCTGAACATTGATCTCAACCTTGCCGCCGTCTGCCTCGACCAGCTCGGTCAGCTTGTCCTGGAAGCCCTTGGTCGCAGCGTCGAGCGCAACGTGCTGCATGAGCTGTACAACGCCGACCTTGTAGCTGCCGGCCTTTGCGGAGTCGCTGCCGGAGGCCGCATTGCTGTCGTCGCTGCCGGAGCTGCTGCCGCCGCATGCGGTCATGCTCAGCGCCATGGCGCCTGCCATCAGCGCTGCGAGTAATCTCTTTTTCATGGAAAGCCCTTCTTTTCTAACGATTTTACGCATTCAGCGTATTGCAGCGGACGATTTTCCGTCCGTTACTTTTACATTTTATCAGTTAAAAGCGCCGCGGTCAAGAGCTGCCGCCGCTTTTTTTGAAAACTTTCCGCGCAGGCGGTCATGTTCCACAAGAGAGCCGTGTCAAATTGTAAATAAACTGTAAGTATTGTCCCTTTCCGGTTGACCTCATTCGACCTTCATCGTAAAATATAGTCAAGAGAGTATGGCCCTGCCGATGCGGGCCGGGTAATAGAGCGGGCGGCTCCGGGCCGCCGAGAGGTAACGCATATGAACGTATCCTTTTTTCTCAAGCCGAAGGCTGAAGTAGTTTATGTTTACGACACCGATCCGGTCAGAACGGCGCTCGACCGGATGTTTGAGAGCGGTTTTACCGCCATTCCGGTCCTCAGCGCCAAGGGGCGCTACGTCGGCACGATCACCGAGGGCGATTTTCTGCGCCTGCTGCTCGGGCACACGCCCGAACAGGCCGGAAACATGCTGCTCTCCGAGGTCACGCGCCGCATCCATCACCGTTCGGTCACGATCGACGCGCGCATGGAGGATTTGGTCGAGTTGGTCGCCGGACAGAACTTTGTTCCGGTCACGGACGGCCGCGGCATGCTGTGCGGCATCGTCACGCGGCGCGACGTCATCTGTCAGCTTTCCGAGCGCTGCAAGGCGCTGGAGATCCTGAAGGACGAGCAGTAAACAAATCATACAAACGGGGGAATACATATGGGCAGATCAGGCGGCAGCGGCGGCGGCGGTTTTTCCGGAGGCGGTTTCTCGGGCGGCGGACGCTCCTCGGGCGGCTTTTCCGGCGGCAGCCACAGCGGCGGACGAAGCGGCGGAGGCGGCTGGGGCGCACCGCCTCCCCCTCCCCGCAGACCATACCGTACCGGTCCCATCATCATCGACAACTCGCGCCGTTACTCCGGCGGCGGAGGAAACGGCGGTGGCAATGGAAACGGGCAGAACAACAGCGGCGGCTCGGGCTGCGGCACGACGCTCATCGTCGTGCTTCTCGTGCTGTTCCTGTTCGGCGGCATCGGGTTCTTCCTGATGGGCACGCCGTCGAGCAGCATCGCGAAATCCACCGTCGCGCGTGAAGCGCTCCCGTCGAACGCCGTCACAGAGACCGGCTACTATACCGATGCTGACGGCGACTGGATTCATAATCAGGGCGAGCTGACCGCCGGACTCCGGAAATTCTATCAGGAAACCGGCGTGCAGCCCTATGTGTACATCCTGCCGAACGGCGAGAGTACCTCGGTTCCCGACCTTAAGAGCCGCGCGGAAGCGCTTTATCCGCAGCTGTTTACCGATGAAGCGCATTTCCTGCTCGTGTTCTGCGACGACGGCCGCGGCGGCTATAACTGCGGCTATACGGTCGGTTCGCAGGCGAAAACCGTGATGGATGATGAAGCGGTCAGCATCCTCGCGGACTACCTCGACCGCTATTACAACGACTCCTCGGTCAGCGAGGAGGAGATCTTCTCGAATGCGTTCGCCAAAACGGCCGACCGCATCATGACCGTGACCCAGTCGCCCGTTGTGCCCGTCGCGGTCTGCATCGCGGCCGTCATCGTCATCGCGCTGCTCGTCTTTTCGCTCCAGAAGCGCCGCGAGGCGAAGGAGCGGCAGCGGCAGGCGGATGAGAAGATGTGGAGCACTCCGCTCGAGAGCTTCGGCGCAGACGAAGCCGCCGAACGCGCAAAAAAATACGAAAATACAGACACACATACACAATAAAGCGGAAAGGAACGAAGAAAAATGAGTATTCTGGAACGTTTCTCCACGATCATCAAGGCGAACATAAACGACCTGCTTGACCGTGCGGAGGACCCGGCGAAAATGATGGACCAGTATATGCGCCAGCTGATGAGCGACCTCGCAGACGTCAAGCGCGAGACCGCTTCCGTCATAGCGGAGGAAAGCCGCATTCAGCGCCAGCTCGAAGAAAAGCGCCAGGAGAGCGCGAAAAACGCCGATCTTGCGCGCCGCGCACTCCAGCTGAGCAACGAGGATGACGCGCGCGTATTCCTCGCGAAAAAGCAGGAGCTCGAAAAGCGCATCGAGGAGCTTCAGAAGATGTACGACGTTGCGCATGAAAACTCGATGCGCATGCGTCAGGTGCACGACAAGCTGGTTTCCGATGCGGAGACGCTGCGCCAGCGCCGCGAGGCCATTCAGAGCAAGATGGCGCTCGCCCGTGCGCAGGAAAAGGCCGCGAACGTGATGGGCAGCCACACCGGCACCGACGAGAGCAGGCTCGGCGACGCGATCGCCCGCATGGAGGACAAGGCCGACGCGATGCTCGACCGCTCGAACGCGATGCAGTCGCTGAACGAGACGCCGCTCGACCCGGCTGCTGAGCTGGAAAAGAAGTACGCGGACGCGACCAAGAACGCCGCCGTCGAGGATGAGCTCGAAAAAATGAAGAAAGAGATGGGACTTTAACCTCCCATCAGACAGCAAAGACCGGAGCAGAACGCCCCGGTCTTTTTCTTTATTTCTTATTTTTCTGCCGGTTTTCGCGGCCGACACGGCAGCAGTCGAGCGGTTCACTGCCCAAGGCAGCCTTGTTCTGGTTCGCCATGCGGTTCAGCCAGTCCGCCCACGCCTGTTTCATTTTTTTGAACAGCATATCGGATACCTTCCCTGCTTATATTCCTACCAATATTATAGGCTTTCTCCCGTATGTTGTCAAGAACCGCCGCCGCTCAGTCCAGCTCGCCGTACACGCCGTAGAGGTAGCCCTGCTCCTCCGCCTGCGCGTCGGTCAGCACCTCGCCGGTCAGGCTCGGACCAGACGTATCATCCTTGTATTCCACGCCCAGCTTGCCGGTGTGCAGGGTCATCGAGCGGGTCTGCTCCGAACCATCGTTGAAGGTAATGGTGACGGTCAGCTTTGCGCCCTCAAAGCCGTCCACCGACTTATGCCGCGAGTCCTGAAGATCGTCGTCCGCGTCCTCCTGCCGGCTGGGCAGCCACAGGCCGTAGCTGACGTCCGGGTCGTACTCGTCGGTGAAGCCGTTGTCCAGCTTCCAGCACAGGTCGGCGTACATATGCATCTCGTCACTGCCCCAGACCATGATCCGGTCTGCGCCGTCGATGGCGGGGTTCGTGCCCTGATACATGGTGCGCACCCATTCATCGCGGTCAGCCGAGGTATCCTTGACGGTCTTTGTGCGGTACACCGCGCCCCTGTCGATGGTCGCGGAGACGGTTTTGATATTCTCGCCCGTCACCTTGAACAGACAACCGGAGTAGAAACCCTTTTCCGGGTCGTCTGCGCCGCTGCCGGTATCGAACACGATCTTGCTGTCCTTCGGCTGACGCATCTCGCCCGTATCGGCAGCATATGCCACCAGACCGAACGTGTGCGCGATGTCCGTCACGGGATCGCTTCCGGTCTGTCTGCCGTGCAGGGCCGCGCCGCCGAGTACGACCGCAAATGCGCACGCCGCCGCGAGCAGCCGCTTCATGCCGCCTCTCATGCTGCGGACCGGCTGCCGCGCTCTGCTTTTTTCCTCACGCACCGCCGCGCGAGTCCGCGCCTTCAGCTCGTCCGGCGCCTTGATATTCTTCATTTCGTCCCACATGTTCATCATTCAGCTCTCCTTTCAGTTCGGTTTGCAGTTTTTTGCGTGCGCGATGCAGCCTTGTCCGCACCGTCGCCGGACGGCAGCTCACGATTTCCGCGATCTCGTCCGTGCCGTAGCCCTCGACATAGTGCAGCCACACAGCGGTACGCAGATCGGTCGGCAGCGCTTCGACCGCCTGCCAGAGCGCGCCCTTCTCCTCGCCCAGCGGCGCGGCGGCATCTGCGGCGGCTTCCAGAGGCGCGGTGCGCTTCCACCACGCCGAGCGCCGCAAATCAATGCAGCAGTGCAGCGTCACGCGCAGCAGCCATGCCTTGAGATGTTCACCGTCGCGAAACGCCGTCGTATCGCGCAGCAGACGCAGAAAAACATCCTGATAAACGTCCTCCGCGTCCGCGCGGGAGCCGAGACGACAGAGTGCGAGCCGATACACGGCGTCGCCGTATCGCTCCATCGCATCCTCCAGAAATGCGTCCTCGCGCAATCCATCTGACATGTCGCTCATCCTCCTTTCACTCATAACACGGCTTTTCCCCCGAAAATGTTCCCATATCCCCATATTTTCCGTCAAATATCCAGTATTTGTGCTTTACTTACATTTTGCATCTTTTTAATTTGTGCTTAATATACAAAAACCAAGTGATTTTCTTTGATTATATTAAACAAAATCCGAATTGCATTTTTATATAAAATAACTATAATAATACTTGTCAAGGGAAACCGGACAAAATTAAAAGAATTCATTGAAACGGAGGTCAAACCCTTATGAAGAACACTCGTGGTTATTTTGAGACGCTTGCAGCGATGCTTTCCAATGGTTATCGTGTAGATTCTGCGCTGATGGGCCGTGACCGTGAGGAAGCGTTCTACAACCGCTTCGCCCGTTAATCTGCTTATATCTCTCATTATTTTTTCTTTCTTTACTCTTTTTACCTACTCTTTGTGGAAAAGGCCGTCTGTGAATGCAGGCGGTCTTTTTCCGTGCCTGCGGGCTTCCAGGGGGACGCTGTCCCCCCTGGATACGTTTCCGGTTCCGAAGAAACCGGAAACGA
>ERZ773109.2100-NODE-2100-length-11041-cov-13.982978_pt1 | contig 11041 bp, 7 predicted proteins | sample MGYA00580569_ERZ773109 | MGnify/ENA primary metagenome ERZ773109 (study PRJEB29015, sample SAMEA2737852) | human gut metagenome | biome: human gut; feature: human-associated habitat; material: faeces | place: China | collected 2012 ...
TGACAGAAGGATTAAGACAAATAGCATAAAGAAATATATAGGGCAGGGACTGCCCGAATTAACGCCTGTGGAGATAGTAGGTTACGAGGTCGATGAAGCAGGAAGCCCATTGGCTTAAGACAATGGGTAGTTCACCAATGATAAGGTGGAAAAAAGGACAAAACATCGTTACTGCTCAGGCAGTATCTGAGCACTTTGCTGTATCATACATATCAGTTACCATATTTACCAGATTAAGGTTGACGCTCTATCGTGAATTACATATAATAAGCATGATTTACTGTGCCTTTTTAGGGGAATACCGAAGGCATCTGGAGGAAAAATGAGAAGAAACCTTAATATAAAACAGAGAAAATGGCGGAGCTTTATCTTTGCAACGATTTTTGGTGTGACAGCAGCGACTGCGGTCATTACGGTAAAACCGTTGGAAAGTTATGCGTATACGGAGACGGCGGGTGTTTTGAATGATGGACCGGTACAGATGCGAAAGACTCCGGTAGATGGGGACAAGATCACATCTTTAGCTGCGGGTACAGCAGTCCGTGTGATAGATGAAGTGGATGGCTCCGATGGAATGAAATGGTACAAGGTACAGATTTCCTATAATGGAATGGCATCCACCGGATATATCCGGTCAGATTTTATCACGCTTTCAACAGAAGATACCTCTTCCGGAAGTACGATCACAGATAATTCAGCACAGGGTGCAGCCGGAGTTGTCACTAACACGAACGGCAATGTCTATGTGAGGACAGGTGCGAGCACGGCATATTCTCCGGTCACGACGGTAAAAAGAGATCAGACAGTCAATGTACTCGGACAGACAACCACAAATGGAACTGTTTGGTACAATGTGACATTTAATAAGAATGGTGTGGATTATGCAGGTTGGATCTGCGGAACCTATCTGGCAGTAACCGGACAGACTTCTGCGGATGGATCGCAGGGAGACACCACAACGGTGACGGATGAAGAATATGTTGCATCGTTAAAATCAGCAGGATTTCCGGACAGCTATTGTAACTCACTTCTGGCATTGCACCAGAAGTATCCAGACTGGCAGTTCGTTCCGGTACAGACAGGACTAGACTGGAATACCGTCATTGCAAATGAGAGTGTTGTCGGAAGGAATCTGGTGCAGAGTTCTTCCAATGATGCGAGAAAGTCAACGGAGATGGGGGCTTATGACTGGGCGACCAACAAATGGTATGGTTATGACGGAGCAGGCTGGGTAAGTGCCTCCTCCAATTACATAGCATATTGCATGGATCCGAGAAATTACCTGAATGACACGTATATTTTTCAGTTTGAAACGTTAGAATATGCGCCATATCAGAACGTGACAGGAGTTGGAAATATTCTGTCAGGCAGTTTCATGAGTGGAAACTATAGCGATACAGACGGAGCATCGCGAAGCTATGCAGATACTTTCATGGAAGTGGGACAGAACTTGAGTGTCAGTCCTTATCATCTGGCTGCAAGATGTAAGCAGGAGCAGGGAAATAAGGGGACAAGTCCTTTGATCTCTGGCAATTACTCTGGCTATAATGGATATTACAATTACTTTAATATCGGAGCATATACGACATCGTCTGCGTCTGCGACGGTCAACGGATTGATTTATGCGAAAAATAACGACTGGAATTCTATTTATAAATCAATTAATGGTGGAGCTGGTATCGTTGGAAATAATTATGTGAAAAAAGGGCAGAACACCTTATATTTCCAGAAATTTAATGTGGTGAATATGAACAGCATATACTCACATCAGTACATGACAAATGTGCAGGCGGCAATGTCAGAAGGAAAAACAATGAGCACGGCTTATGCGGATAAATCACAGGGATTTATATTCCGTATTCCGGTGTATAGCAATATGCCGGAGTCAGCAGTGACGTTTTCAGACAGTGGTAATCCGAATAACTGGCTCTCTTCTCTCAGCGTAAGCGGATATGGACTGACACCGTCTTTCCAGGGAGCAGTAACCGATTATTCCGTGATCGTTGGAACCGAGGTAAGCTCGATCAATGTAGGTGCTTCGGCAGTTGCACCGAAAGCGGGAGTTTCCGGAGCGGGAACTTATGCATTGAATTATGGAAATAATGCGATCAACGTAACTTGTGTGTCACAGAGCGGTTCGGCAAAAACCTACACGATCAATGTGGTAAGACAGCAGCCGGCAGCAGACAATACCCAGACACCGGAAAGTGGTGGAACAACGGTTGCGGACGGCGTATCCGTTTCTACCTCCTATAAACTGGGTGATACCGTGATCACAGGTATTACACCGGGAACAGGCGCTTCTTCTGTACTTGCCAATATCTCAGCGGGAAGCGGCACGGTCAAAGTGCTGAAAGCAGATGGCACAGAAAATACCGGTGCAGTCGGAACAGGTAATAAAATTGCAGTATATGCAAATGGAACACTGGTGAAGCAGTATGACGTTGTCATTTACGGTGACATCAATGGAGATGGAAAAATCTCTGTGGTCGATCTGGTCATGATGCAGAAACAGATTCTTGGAACATCACAGCTTTCCGGTGCGTATGCAGCGGCTGCGGATATAAGCAGAGATGGAAAAGTTTCCGTAAAAGACCTTGTGCTTTTGCAGAAACATATTATAAATGCAGCACAGATTGAACAGTAATAGGGCTGTGTGGATAGAAAGAGTTATTTTAGTGAGAAAATACAATTTTCACACATAAGAATGGAGAGTAAAATGAAAAAGAAATTAGGTGTGATCATTACACTGTTAACATTATGCATCTGCCTTATGACACCGCAGATGCATGCCAAGGCGGCTTCCGGAAAAACAACGATCGCTGTGTCTGCCGGTTCCCTGAATATCGGACAGACTGTGACGGTAACGGCAAAAGCATTAAGTGCATCCGGGGACAGTGCATATGCCAATATGGTTTTGACCTATGATGCCGGCATTCTGGAGTTTGTGAGCTGTAATGCAACTTATGGCGGTGGCGGCGGAAGTATTTCGGTAGCGAGTGACAGCTTCAGTGTGACATTAAAAGCAATCAGTGCGGGAAAAGCTTCTATTTCGCTTTCTGCTACGGATGGTGTTATTTACGGTACCGAAGAAGAATTGGATTCCATGGCAGGCAGCAGCACTTCTGTAACGGTCAAAAACGAAGCAGCAGGCAGCAATACAGGAAATAACAGCAGTGCCGGTAACAACGGAAGCTCCGGCAGCAATGGAAATGCGGGAAATGGAAGCAGTTCTGGAACAGGAAGTAACAACAATACTGGAAGCAATACGGCAGCTTTATCCGCAGATAATTCCTTAAAAGCACTGACAATCTCACCGGGAACATTGTCTCCGGCTTTTAAGGGAAGCACAACAAAGTATACGGCAGCTGTGGATAATTCTGTGACAAGCATTGCGGTCAGTGCAACGCCTGTAAATGAAAAGGCAACCGTTGAATCGGTTACCGGAAACACGAATCTTGCCGTCGGAGCGAATGTTGTGAAGATTGTTGTAAAGGCAGAAAACGGAACAACAGCCACTTATAAAATCACTGTGACAAGACAGGCTGCAGGAACCACCGGAAGTGAGACGACAACTACAGGCGGTGAAAACGGAGACGACGGAAATGGTGACAGCGAGACTCCAGAAGATACTGAGGAAGTGGACACAACGGAAACTCCGGTATCAGCGGCAGATGTTGTGATCAATAACACGACCTACCATATCGCAGACAATTTTACAGAGGAACAGATTCCGGCTGATTTTACAGAAGCAACAGTTAATTTCCGTGGAACGGAATGCAGAGGTCTGACGTTTGACAAAGGAACAATTTCTCTGATCTATCTGGAAACAGACAATGTGGACGCAACGACCGGCAGATTCTTTATTTATGATGAGACCAGGGATGTTGTCTATGATTTTATGAAGTTTACTGCAGGTGAGAGCAGTTATGTGATTCCACTTTTGGCACCGCTTGATTCGGTACTGCCGGAGAGTTATGTGCAGGTGTCCCTGCAAATGCCGGAAAATACCGTGATGACCGCTTACCAGCTTCCGGTAGAGGATGGAGAGGAAGCATCTGATTTCTATATCTTTTATGGAGTGAACCAGGATGGAACCGAAGGCTGGTATCAGTATGATGCAGCAGAAGGCACTTACCAGCGTGTCAATGGAAATATCACCGAGACAGCGGATTCTTCTTCGGATGATCTTGCAGCATTGCAGAGCGAGTATGATGAACTCTCAAAGAAATATAAAGATGCAAAATCCTTTTCCAGAAACATGATCGCTGTGATTATTTTTGTATTGGCGATTGCAGCTGTGGTCATACTGAATATCGTTCTCTTTGGCAGAAAGAAAAAAGGAAAAGACGAACTCTCAGAGGACAACGATCCGGAGCTTGACGAGCCAGAGAACGAGGACGACGAAGCAAACGAAGAGACAGAAACCGAGAAAAAACCTTTCTTGGGAAAATTCCGTGGATTCCGAAAAAAAGAAAAAAATGAGGATGAGGACGATTATTTCGATGACGAGGAAGAGTACATCGAGGAAGAACATCCAATCAACAGGGCTTACCGCGAATGGAATGATTATGAGGATGAAATTCCATCCACTTCTGAGAAATCAGTGACAGAAGAAAAGTCCGAGAAAAAATCATCTACTGAAAATGAAAAAATGGATGTGCCGCAAAAAAATGAAACTTCTGTGAAAAATGAAAAAGGAATGGAAGTTTTCGACCTAAATGATTTATAATATAAAATAGAATGTAGGTAATTGCGAAAATCATTCATAACGTAAATTAAATTGTGAAAAATCAACAAAAGCTTGAGAAAACACTGTGGAACCGCCGGTACTTAGAAGGCAGGTGCGACATTTTTTATCAGGTCTGTGCATTTACTGCACAGACCGTGCGAAGATGATTCAAGAGTGAGCAAATTCCTATCTGCGAAGCAGATTTTAAATGAATTTGCGAAGTACTGCGAAGAATGAGCAGTACCGCTGCGAGTGACACGTAGCGGAAGCGTGTTTTCGAAAATTTTGTTGATTTTGAACAATTTGAGATAGATTAAGGAGAGTTTGCAATCACCTAATAAATAACATGAGGAGACAACATGCAATTACCATACACTGTAAAAGCCAAAAAAGCGATTGATATCGCCGGCAAAATGTCAAAATCATTACATCATAATTATATCGGAACCGAGCACTTACTGATTGGGCTATTGAAGGAAAATTCAGGAGTAGCGGCAAAAATTCTGAATGAGAATGGTGTAGAGTTAGATAAAATTGTAGATCTGATCAAAGAATTGATCGCTCCGGCAGAGGGAACAGCAGTAGCAGAATCAGATGGTTATTCACCGAGAGCAGCAAAAGTTCTTGAGAATGCAGAGAAGGAGGCAGTCAGATTCCATGCAGATGCCATTGGAACAGAACATATTCTGATTGCCATGATCAAAGAGACAGACTGTGTTGCATCCAGATTACTGACAACGCTGTCCGTCAATATGCAGAAAGTCTTTGTGGACACTCTCATTGCGATGGGGGAAGATGCAAATCTTTACCGCGAAGAATTTCAGAATGGCCGTCCGGGAAAAAAGAAAAATAATGAGGGAACCCCGACGCTGGATCAGTATTCCAGAGATCTGACACAGCTTGCAACGGAAGGAACACTGGATCCGGTGGTTGGACGTGAGGAAGAAATCCAGAGAGTAATTCAGATTCTAAGCAGAAGAACGAAGAACAATCCATGTCTGATCGGAGAACCGGGAGTTGGTAAAACGGCTATCGTGGAAGGAATCGCAGAGCGTATCGTATCCGGCCTTGTACCGGACTCTGTTCAGGGAAAAAGAGTGGTATCTTTAGACCTATCCGGTATTGTGGCTGGTTCAAAATACCGTGGAGAATTTGAAGAGCGTATCAAAAAAGTGATTCAGGAAGTGACAAAAGCAGGAAATGTTTTGCTGTTTATCGATGAGCTTCACACAATCATCGGTGCCGGTGGCGCAGAGGGCGCGATCGATGCCTCTAATATTTTAAAACCTGCACTTGCCCGTGGTGAGATTCAGATCTTGGGAGCAACGACAATCACAGAATACCGCAAATATGTAGAAAAAGATGCTGCACTAGAGCGAAGATTCCAGCCTGTGACGGTGGAGGAACCGGGCGAGGAACAGACAGTTGCAATTTTGAAAGGGCTTCGAGGTAAATACGAAGCACATCATCATGTAAAGATCACGGATGAGGCAGTCGAGGCGGCAGTCCGCCTGTCAGCGCGCTATATCAATGACCGTTTTTTGCCGGATAAGGCAATTGATCTGATGGATGAAGCAGCAGCAAGAGTGCGGTTTGGCGTGTCTAACCATACAGAGAAACTTGCGGAATTGAGAAATCAGATCACAGAAAAAGAATTACAGTTAGAGGATGCTCTGAGCAATTCCGATATTGCGCTTGCAAAACAGTGCAAGGAAGAAAAAGAAGCATTGGAAGCAGAGCTTGAGAAGCAGACAAAAAAAGCGCAGCGTGAGATCCGCAGAAAGAATCTGTCTGTCACAGAGGATGATGTGGCAGATGTTGTTTCCGGCTGGACAAAAATTCCGGTGAAGAAACTGGCAGAAGGCGAGGCAGCCCGCCTGAAAAAATTAGAGGCAACGCTGCACAAACGTGTCGTTGGTCAGGAAGAAGCTGTGACGGCTGTGGCAAAAGCGGTGAGACGTGGACGTGTCGGTTTAAAAGATCCGAGAAGACCAATCGGTTCGTTCCTGTTCTTAGGACCTACAGGTGTAGGTAAAACGGAGATTTCCAAGGCGCTGGCGGAGGCTGTTTTCGGCAATGAACAGGCGATGATACGTGTTGATATGTCAGAGTACATGGAGAAACACAGTGTTTCTAAAATGATCGGTTCCCCGCCGGGATATGTCGGACATGAGGACGGCGGTCAGCTCAGCGAGAAAGTGCGCAGGAATCCGTATTCCGTGATTTTGTTTGACGAGATCGAAAAAGCGCATCCGGATGTATTTAATATTTTACTCCAGGTGTTAGACGATGGACATATCACGGATTCCCAGGGACGCAAGGTGGACTTTAAAAATACGATCATTATCATGACATCAAATGCAGGAGCACAGTCCATTGTGGAACCGAAAAAACTTGGTTTTGCATCTTCTGATGATGAAAAGCAGAATTACGAGCGCATGAAAAACAGTGTGATGGAGGAAGTGCGCAGGATTTTCAAACCGGAGTTCTTAAACCGTATTGATGAGACCATCGTATTCCGTTCACTGAACAAAAATGATATGAAACAGATCGTCACATTAATGTTGAAAGATCTGACAGACCGTTGTAAGAGCCAGATGGATATCACACTTCATGTGCGTGACAGCGTGAAAAATTATATTGTGGAAAAAGCATACGAACCGAAATATGGAGCAAGACCACTCCGCCGCAAAATCCAGAATGAGATCGAGGATCAGCTTGCAGAAGAAATCTTAGACGGCAAGGTGAAAAAGGGTGATGAAGTGATCGTCACTACGAAAAAGAATGCAGTTGTTTTTGAAGTAAAGGAACAGTAACACAAAAATAAAAAAATCCTTAAAAATGATGAAAATGCTGGCAATCGAAATGTAGTTGAGCTATAATGATTTTACAAAATTTTTACGGTGCAGCAGGCAGAGAAGGACTGTACCACAGGAGGAAAAGATGAGCGCTATTAGTGAATTAATTCGTTCAGAAGCAGATGGAACGATCAGTTTTGGAGATTACACTCTGGATGCAAAGGCAAAGCTTGATAACTTCGGGCATCAGGGAGATCTTTATAAGGTAAAAACTTACAAAGACATCACAAAGCTGGAGCGTAATGGTATGTTTGTTTATGAATCCGTACCGGGAACAGCGGCATATCATTTGAATGCAACGGACACAGGAATTTCTTTTTCCGTGGAAGGACCGGAAGATGCTCAGATCACACTGGAGTTAGAAGAAGAGACTGAGTACGAAATTACAGTGGACGGAGCAAGCGCAGGTAAGATGAAAACAAATCTCGGTGGCAAGTTAACCGTCAGTGTGGAACTTGGAGAGAAACCGGTAGAAGTTCAGATTCAGAAATGCTAAGAAATGATAAGGGGTTGTCAGAAACGGCAACTCCTTTTGCTGTCAATAAAGGAAGGTTTTATGGCAAAAGGAAAAACAAGTATTTTTTTCTGCCAGTCCTGCGGATACGAATCGTCCAAATGGATGGGGCAGTGTCCGGGATGTAAGGAATGGAATACATTTGTAGAAGAAGTGGTGGACAAAAAGAGTGCGGGCACACTGGCAAAGCAGAAAGCAACAGCGTCAGCGGCAAAGGTACTGCCACTGTCCCAGATCGAGATGACCTATGACAAACGTGTGTCAACCGATATGAAAGAATTAGACCGTGTACTTGGCGGAGGTATTGTGCAGGGTTCCATGGTGTTAGTGGGAGGCGATCCCGGAATCGGAAAATCCACATTGCTGCTTCAGGTGTGCAGGAATCTGTCGGAGCATAACATAAAAGTGCTCTATATTTCCGGGGAGGAATCTTTGCAGCAGATCAAGATCCGTGCAGAGCGTATCGGAAATTTCGGGGACAGTCTGAAACTGCTGTGTGAGACAAATCTTGACACCATAAAGGCAGTCATTGACCGGGAAAAACCGCAGATCGTTGTAATCGATTCCATCCAGACGATGTTTAACGAAGAGGTTTCCTCGGCACCGGGCAGTGTATCACAGGTGCGCGAGTCCACAGGTGTTTTGATGCAGATCGCAAAGGGAATGGGAATCTCCATTTTCATTGTGGGACATGTGACGAAAGAGGGAGTGGTGGCAGGACCGAGGGTGTTAGAACACATGGTAGACACCGTGCTTTATTTTGAGGGAGACAGGCATGCGGCTTACCGTATTTTAAGAGGTGTAAAAAACCGTTTTGGCTCCACAAATGAGATCGGTGTGTTCGAGATGCGGCAGGATGGTCTTGTGGAAGTGGAAAATCCGTCTGAATATATGTTGAGCGGCAAGCCGGAGGGAGCGTCCGGCTCTGTTGTGGCATGTTCCATGGAAGGGACTAGACCAATCCTTTTGGAGGTGCAGGCACTTGTATGTCACAGTAATTTTGGTATTCCGCGAAGAACAGCGGCAGGAACGGATTTTAACCGCGTCAATCTTCTGATGGCAGTTCTGGAAAAAAGACTGGGCTTAAAGCTGGGTGACTGTGATGCCTATGTGAATATCGCAGGAGGAATCAAAATGAATGAGCCGGCAATCGACCTTGGCATTGTTCTTGCATTGATCTCAAGTTACAAGGACAAACCGATCGATGAGAAAACCATCTGTTTTGGCGAGGTCGGATTAAGCGGTGAGGTCCGCGCGGTAAATATGGCAGAACAGCGGGTGCAGGAGGCAAAAAAACTTGGCTTTGAGGTCTGTATTCTACCGGAAGTCTGCAGAAAATCCATGACAGAAGTAAAAGGTATCAAGCTGGTCGGTGTGAGCAATCTTTTAGATGCCATGAATTATCTGAAATAAAAAAATTGTATGAATTTTATAAAAAATAAAGGAAATTGAAAAATCCTGCCGAATAATAAAAATATGGAGATTTTATTGAAACGATTTTTATACGGTGCTTCGGGAGAGACTGTCAGATATCAGAGAGGTGATACATATGACAATACGGGAAGAACTTGAAAAAATGGAGCGGGAGACATTAAGCCCTTATGCGACGCTCAGCGTGAACACGAAAGGCAGGGAACGCGAGGAAGAACAGTGCGATGTCCGGCCTGTTTTTCAGCGAGACAGGGACAGAATCCTGCATTGTAAGGCATTCCGGCGGTTGAAGAATAAGACACAGGTTTTTCTGACACCGAAGGGAGATCACTATAGGACAAGACTTTCCCATACCTTAGAGGTATCGCAGAATGCGAGAACAATTGCAAAAGCGCTGCGCCTGAATGAAGATCTGGTGGAAGCAATTGCACTGGGACACGATATGGGGCATACGCCGTTTGGCCATGCCGGAGAGTATGTGTTAAACGAAATCTGTGAAGACGGATTCCGGCACAACGAGCAGAGTGTCCGTATCGTGGAAAAACTTGAGAAAAACGGTATGGGATTAAATCTGACTTGGGAAGTGCGGGACGGCATTTTAAATCATCAGTCCAAGTCAATGCCCCATACTTTAGAGGGAAAAGTTGTCCGCTTATCAGATAAAATCGCCTATGTTTACCATGACGTGGATGATGCGATCCGTGCAGAGATCCTGACGGAGGATGATATTCCGTTAGAGATCCGGAAAACATTAGGTTTTACCACAAAACAGCGTTTAAATACACTCATACATAACGTGATCATGAACAGCATGGATCAGGATGACATCCGGATGTCAGCAGATATTCAGGAAGCCATGTTTGAACTGCGCCATTTTATGTTCGATCATGTATACACAAATCCAATTGCCAAGGGTGAGGAAGTGAAGGCTAAGGCAATGATCCGGCAGCTCTTTGGATTCTACAAAGACCACATTGAGTTTCTGCCGGAAAAATACCTCGCCATGCTTGATGAAGGGGAAAAGACGGAGCGCGTGATCTGCGATTACATCGCAGGTATGACCGACCAATATGCCATCACCAAATTCAGCGAATACTTCCTGCCGCAGGCATGGCAGGTAGACGGATACTAATACGAAAATTGCTAGTACCGCTGCGAGCGACACATAGCGAAAGCGTGTCTTGAATGTTTTTGTTAATTTTGAACAATTTAAAGAAGACTATGAGGAGTTTCGCAATTGGCTAATAGATATTAAAACGAAAGGAGGACACGCAGCATGCCATATTTTTCGGATGATATAATTGAAGAAGTGCGTTCCAGAAATGATATCGTGGATGTAATCGGACAGTATGTGCATCTGACGAAAAAGGGAAGCACCTATTTTGGACTGTGTCCTTTTCATAATGAGAAAACAGGATCGTTTTCTGTTTCTCCGAATAAACAAATGTACTACTGCTTCGGCTGTGGAGCCGGAGGGAATGTTTTCACATTTATGATGCAGTATGA
>ERZ773109.2102-NODE-2102-length-11037-cov-10.316973_pt1 | contig 11037 bp, 9 predicted proteins | sample MGYA00580569_ERZ773109 | MGnify/ENA primary metagenome ERZ773109 (study PRJEB29015, sample SAMEA2737852) | human gut metagenome | biome: human gut; feature: human-associated habitat; material: faeces | place: China | collected 2012 ...
GCACCGTTGCAACCCTTCAGGAGATCGGCATAGCGGGCGAATGGGTCCTGACCGGCAAGGAAGCCGTGGAACGCTGCGCGGCGCGGCACAAGACCGGCCGCGACTATTTTGCGGTGATCCTGGACTGGAAGATGCCGGAGATGGACGGCATCGCAACGGCCAGAAGGATTCGGGAATGCGTTGGGGAGGAAGTCACGATCATCATCCTGACTTCCTTTGATTTCAGCGAGATTGAAGAAGAAGCCAGAGCAGTGGGCGTGAATGCGTTTATGGCAAAACCGCTGTTCCGTTCTCGTCTGACGGCAACTCTGCGACAGTTTACATCCGGGAAGAAGGAGAAAAACGCCCGGAACTATCTGGAAGATTTTGCGAAGGAAAACTATGCGGGCAAGCGGATCCTTCTTGTGGAAGACAATGCGCTGAACCGTGAGATCGCAACCGAGATCATAGGCATGACGGGCGTGACCATTGACATTGCCGAAAACGGAAAAATTGCAGTCGAAAAGGTGATGGAAGCGCCAGAAAAGTGGTACGATCTCATTTTTATGGACATCCAGATGCCCATCATGAATGGTTACGAAGCAACTGCTGCGATCCGTTCGCTTGCCGGCAGCCGGGGCAAAGTGCCCATCATTGCCATGACGGCAAATGCCTTTGCCGAGGACGTGCAACTGGCAAAGAACACCGGCATGAACGAGCATATCGCCAAACCGCTTGATTTGAATAAGCTGAACGATGTGCTGAAACAGTGGCTGTGATCTGTGCATTGCAGTAAGGCGCGTGATACTGTTGACCGGGCAATCAAAAAGCATGAAATGAAGAACGCCGAGGAATCCCTTCCCATGTGGGAGGAACCCTCGGCGTTCTTTAGTTTATATAGCAGCGGTCCTGTTTTATAAGCCAATTTTCACACAGCCGCTGCGCTTCATCCTTTGTGCAGCAGGTGCAGTTGAAAAGTTTGCCACGGATGGAACAGTAAGTGTAGTGTACTCTCGGGACTCCATTGGCATCTCGAAAATCAACGCAGCGTTCCTCACCGGGCAGCAGATAGATCGTATCCACGTTCAACAGCTCCTTTTCACTATGTTCGTGTGCAAACCGCACAACACGCAACGTCTGCTATTGTACCATGAACCATCAAATTCTTCTATTGACCCTTACGCCAAAAAGGAACTGGATTTTTCGTAGGATGTGCCGATTGACATCCTCAAAAGCGTCCCGCCGGGACGCGCAGCCTGCATTGAAAATGCAGATCAAAGGGGTTTGGGGTGTTCCCCAACAAGCATTTTGCAACGCAAAAAGTGTTTTTGTATAGACGAAAACATTGCTTGCTGGGTCACTTTTCGTCCGGGGCGGAGTCCGGGGCGCTGCCGCTGCCGGAGTTCAGGATCGCCACGAACTGCTGCAGCTGCTTGAGGGAGCTTACACCCAGCTTTTCGTAGATGTTCTTGTTGTGGAAGCGCAGGGTGCTGTCCTTGATGTCCAGCTGCTCCACGATCTCCCGGGTGCGCAGCCCGGCGGCGTAGCCGTCAAAGATGCGGCGTTCGGTCTTGGTCAGGGTGGGGATGCCCGCCACAAAGGTCTGGAAGGCATCGGGCACCGACTCGTTGCGGCACACGTCCGCCAGCCGGGACAACTCAGTCTGCATCTGCTGGCGTTCCAGCTGCAGCTCGTCCATCCGCCGCCGGGATTCCCGCCGGTCCTCCTCGAACTGCCGGAACGCCGGCGAGAGGATGCGCCGGTGGAAGTTCATGCAGCAGAACACCACGAAAAAGGCGATGAACAGGCCGATGAGCAGCATCTGCAGATTGCCGGAAAAGACCAGTCTCCGGTAGTCTGCCATGGGGATGCACACCGCCAGCCGGTAGGACTGGCTCTCGCTCAGGCGGCACAGCTGGGAGATGCCCGCATAGGCGCTGTCGGGGCCGGTCAACTGGGTCAGCCCGCCGCCCATGCTGCGCAGCACCAGCGTGTTCCGGGGGGCATGGTAGTAGCCGCCGGTGGTGCCGCTGCTGAGGGCGGCATCGGCGGCAAGGCCGTCCCCCGCCGGGGCCAGCAGGCAGCTCAGCCGGTCAAAGCCGGTGGGCTGGGCAAAGTTCTGCTTGAAGTAGCTCTCGCTGATCTCAAAGCCGCACAGCCCGTACATCGTGCCGTCCCGCCCCTGCAGGGGCAGCAAAAACAACTGCACCTCCTCCGAAGTGCCGGGCAGCTCGAACCGCTCGGTCAGCGTGTAAGACTGGTACAGCGGGGTGCTGCCGGGGGTCATCCAGCGGTCGTAGTCCGGGAACTGGTCGGTCTGGAACTCCATGCGCCATTTGCGGTGGGGCATCACGCTGCGGGCCTTGCCCACCTGTGCACTGCCCCGGTACAGCAGCAGGGGCACGGTGGGGGTGTCGGCACCGCTTTTCTGCACATACAGCCCGGCGCGGGAATGCTCTGCTCCCTCCATGCGGGTGTTGACGGTGGCATCCAGCAGCACAAAAGCGCCGGAACAGCCGGTCTGGCGCAGACGGCGGCACAGCGGCTCGATCATTTTCTCCTCCAGCGCGTTCAGCACCTCGGGGGAGTCGTTCAGCTGGGCAAAGGACATCTGCCGCAGAGCAAGCTCCTTGTCCACCTCTGCGCTCATGTCCTCGGACAGGTTCACACCCATGACCGCCAGCTGGTCAAAATAGCGCTCCATATCATTCTGGAACACCGAAAACTGGATCTGCAGACTGCGGCTGATATCCTTTTTGGTGTTGTGCAGGCTGGCAAACAGGAACAGCGCCGCACCAAAGGTCAACACCAGCAGCACCACCAGCAGCAGGCAGGCCCACAGCAGCCGGCTGCTCATGGGGCTTTGGCGGATTTTTTCACGGTGCCGGTCAACAAAGTGCATCAAAGTCCCTCCTTTCCGGCTGAGCGGCAGGCTCAGGCATTGTCACACAGCAGCTGCCATGTTTCCTCGGCAAGGGCTTCCAGCGTTTCGCCGTCCGCAAGGCGCTGGGGGTAGTCCTTCTGACGCTGGCGCAGGCTGTCGTACAAGGCTTTGGCCTTGGCGTGGTACCCCACGATGCCCGGTTCGGACAGGGGGGTGTTCTGGATGCGCATTTCGTTGTAGACGTTGTACAGCCGCTGATAGCTCTGCTGCTCAAAGGGATAGTCCGCGATGGCGTCAAAGGCGGCGCTGGACACCGGCATGTAGCCGGTATCGGCGGCAAATTCCAGATTGCGCTGCTGTTCGGTGAGCCAACGCAGGAACACGGCGGCGGCGTCGGCTTTCTGGTCGGTGGTCTTAAAGGCGCACAGGCCCACACCGGCCTGCGGCATCAGGGGCGTGGCGGTGCCTGCGGCGTGGGGCAGGGGAGCCAGCAGCAGGTCGGTGGGCTCGGTGGTGTTGTCCGGGTAGGTGACGAAATCATTGTAATAAAGGATGGCCGCAGAGCTGCCAAGGCCTGCCAGCGTCTCGCCGGTCATCACCTGCGTGTTGGAGTACAGGTCCGACACCAGAATATCGCCCTGCACCAGCGCCCGGGCAAACTCCATCCACGAAGCGCGGAAGGTCTGGTTGGTCAGATCGTACCAGCTGCCCTTGTACAGCTTGCCGCTGCCCTGCTCCAGCGCGTTCAGCTCCACCAGACGCAGGGGGTAATCCAGCGCGCAGAAGGGCTTGCCCTGCGACCACTGCCGGTAGGCACCCGCCATTTCAAAAAAGCCGTCCCATGTGGCAAAGGTGGAAAGCTGCGCCCCGGTGTCTGCCGCAAACCGGGCGTACTGGGAGCCGTTCAAAAAGATGAGCTGGGTGGATTTGGACACCGGGAACACCACCTGCCGCCCGTCAATGATGCCGTCCTGCACAAAGCCGGGCACATAGGCCGCCATGTCCTCGGCGGTGAACCAGTCGTTCCAGTCCACAAGGTTCTCAATGCCCAGAGCGCTGGCGTCCGCGGGGTGGGCTGAGAACAGGTCCGGCAGGTCCAGCGCGCCGGGCTTGCCAGCCTTGGCGTCCTGCAGCTGGCCGCCGATGGCGGCACTGTTGGTCATGTTGGTCACGTTGAGCAGGATGCCCTTCTCTCTGCCCACCGTGTCGTTGAACTCGGTCAGCAGGCGGTTCATGGGCGAGTCCGCCTGTTCGCCGTACACATGCCAGATGCTGAGCATGGTGGGGTCCTTGGGAGAAAGCAGGGTCTTGCTGCCGCCGCAGCCCGCAAGCGCCAGACCGGGGACAAGCGCCGCAAGCTTTAAAAATGTCCTTCGTTCCATTTTTCATGACTCCTTTCCGCACATTGCAGCCAGAGGGGGGAAACCGGCACAGGCAGGGCTGCAGCTGCCTGTTTTGGTGGGAAACCACCCCAAAATCCCCCCAATTTTGGGCTTTTTGGGGGGATTTTTTGAGGGGGAAGCCCAAAACCCAAAAAATTTTTTTGGAATAGCCCCCCAAAAACGGCTTTTCTGAGGGGGCAATTTTTTCCCGGGTATGATACAGTACAAACAGAAGAGGTCCCGCGCCGGTGCAGAAAGCCTGTCGCTGTGCACAAAACGTGTCAACGGGCAACTGCGGATTCTATTCATAAGGATAGCATAAGATGGAGCGGACTGCAAGTGCAGAGAATACCAAAACCAGAGCCCCCTAAAAAGCAGGGGGACCAACAGAAAGGAGCACCCCCATGAAAAAGATGAACAGACGCGAATTCCTCACCCTCTCCGGCGCAGCCGTTGTGGCGCTCTCGCTGGCAGGCTGCGGCGGCGGGCCCTCCACACCTCCGGCACCTCCGGCCTCTGAGAGCAAAGAGCTGGCCCTGTTCAAAGCCATCAACGAGGTCTGGTATGAAGTCAACAAACAAGTAGCCCCCAATCCCAACCTTGATATCTGCAAGTCTGTGGTCTACTGTCAGGAGGCTGCCGACCTCGCAAAGTTTACAGCCAGCCCTTTTGAAACCTATGACCCTGAAATGGACGAGGAGGATTTCCGCAAATGGAACCTGCCTGATGATGTATTCTACGAGTACAAAGACCGTGAGGCTGAAATGATAGCGGAAATCGATAAAAAATATGGAAGCGGAAGCTATCGGGGGACTGGGGGAGTTTCTAACAGCACCCATGACGGTATGCAATTAACGAAACTGTATCCTCGTAGTCAGAGCGAGGTCAGGGAGTTTGTGCGGTATCTGGCCGGGCCTGGACTGGTGAGTCCGCATCCCGAGCAGTGGATGATCGGGCTCTACTGCCCCACCATTAAGGGCAAGACCTATGCGGTGGCGGTAATGGTAAACTATTCACAGCACTGAACCGGGGCAGTGATGCACGGACTTCCCGCAGATCCCGAACCGTAATCTATAATATACTGTATTGAAAGGAGCACCCCCATGAAAAAGATGAACAGACGCGAATTCCTCACCCTCTCCGGCGCATCGGTCGCCCTGCTGGCACTGGCTGCCTGCGGCGGTGCACCCTCTACGCCCGTAGTGCCCGCAGGCAGCAAGGAAGCCAAGGTGCTGGAAGCCATCAACCTTTTCCGTAAAGAAAAGGGATGGGGTACGCTCAATCAGGATGATGGACTGAATGCTCTGGCAGAGAAAGCCGTTAATTGCGCCTTGGGCAAAATTGGGGCCGATGAATTGGTCGCTGAAATGGTTAAAAACTCAACGTTGGTCAACGGCCCGTATCAGACATTTGGACAGCCCATCGGTGTGGTCGAGAAAGGCAAACCTACTATGCACTATGACGAAGATGTCAGCGAGATGAAGAAGGCACTTCTGGCGTTGAGTATGGTAGATATAGAAGATAATCTCGCGCGGCCAAATCTCAAGATCATCGGCATCAAGGTGTTTACCGGAAATGATGGCATGCTCTACTGGGTCGCAGTAGCCGCCAACGGCAAAAAGTAACCCCTTAACCACAACCATTCCCATTTAACCCCCTATTGGCCCCGGGCACACTCCCCCTGTGTCCGGGGCTTTATAGAAAGGAGCACCCCCATGAAACGATACGACCGACGGACTTTCCTGAAGCTCTCCGGCGCATCGGCGGTGATGCTGGCGTTGGCAGCCTGTGACGATATCTGCTCCTCCGGCTCCACAAGTTCCGGCTCTGCCACAGAAACGCCTCCCTCGCCGCCGATCCCTGTGATTCGGGACGGGCAAAAGATTTTGACCATTTTCAACGCAGAGCTGGCCCGGCGAAAGGTGGAGAACATCAAGTTCGAGTACAGCAAGGGTCTGGAACACGCCATTCAGGCAGATGTGCAGATGTTTGTGGATAACGGCAGCCCGGAGTTCCCGTCGGACGAAGGGCTCAGGCTGCGGATGGAGGGCGACTATTCCGCAAAGATGTGGGAAGGTCTGAACGAAGCCGGTTACAGTGCCGGCTCCACGGCTATCTTCGGTATGCTCAATCAGTACCGGGTAGGCGTGGATTTTGACCACGAAGGAAAGCACCTTTACAGCATGGATCGCCTTTACCCCGCCACAGAGGCCCAGTTCCAGCAATTGGTGGATGAACTGATCAAGGGCTACGGCGGTGTGCCGGGGCTTCATGAGGACGACCCGGTGGTGAATAAGGTAGGCATCACTGTGGTGGATATCAACGACAAGACCTATTGGGCCGCCTACATCATCGACAAGTGGCAAGGCATAGGAGACGGCTGAACCATACCATAGAAAAGGAGCCCGCCATGAAATACCAACACCTTGTAAGCCTTGCTTTGGCTGCCGCGCTGCTGACCGGCTGCGGCGGCACCCAGAGCAGCCCCAGCGCCGCTGCCGACCAAAGCTCCGACAGCAGCCGAAGCACCCCCGGCGCGGTGACGCAGGCCGCCCAGACAGACCGCATCACCGACCAGTACACGCTGGAAAAGAACGTTTCGGGCGTGTGGGGGGAGGAAGCGGTGCAGTACATTTCCGTCCATGTGCCGCAGCTGGAATGCGACAGCCCGGATGCCGCCTACATCAACGATGAACTGAACGCCATCTATGCGGCAGATTTCCGGGAGTATGAGACCTACGAAGAAGCCGAACTGCCGGACGGCGAGGTTCCGCAGATCGGTGTGAACTGGGATGACTGGTGGTACGGCGATTGCGTCAGTCTGGTGGTGCGCAGCCGCTACGGCGGCACCGCCCCGTGGCGTTACAGCGGCTGGTGCTTCGATTTTGCCACCGGCCAGCAGATCACCGTGGCTGAAATGCTTCAGCGCATGGGTCTGGACCCGGACGAAGTGCAGGAGCAGGTGCAGCGGCTGGCCATGCAGGCCTTTGACCGGGAGATGGCGCAGGGCGCGTATTACGAGGGCCTGCGTCTCGGCGGAGAGCTTTCGCAAATGCGGATGGATACGCTGGAATACAATGAACTGGAAAACCTGTGCCTGCTTTTGCCGGAGCAGGATCAACTGGTGCTCCGGGGTAAGTACAGCTGCGAAGAAGGCTGGCAGCAGCTGGATATGGAGCTCTCGCTGCCCCCCGCTGACACCCCGGTGCTGACCGACACCTACGATGGTGTGCAGGTGCAGCTGGAGGGAACGCAGGCAACCATCACCCTCCGCCCCGCGCCCAAGACCGATCAGTGGGGCACAGACCTCAACGTCTGGGTGGAGCAGGAGCACAGCTACCCCATCCTTGGCGCTTACAATGAATATGTGGACGTGTGCATCGGGGAGCAGGAGGACGGATTTTTCCGCCCGGTGGTTTATCTTCTGACCAAAGACGGCGTGGTGGAGTATGTGGACGTGCTGCGCTGCCTGCTGTACGGGGATGCTATGGTCTGCCAGGACCCCATCTACATTGCCAACAACGGCGTGGCGCTGGAACTCTGCGGCAGCGAGGTGAACCTGCGCCGGGCGGATGGCTCTGTGCTGGAACTGGCTCCCCTGTCGGCAGAGTGGAGCGCGCAGGAGATCCCCTATTCCGTCACCGGCTCCTACAACTACACCGCCGAAACCGGCTGGAACTGGCTGGATCTGACCAGAGACGGCAGCGTTCAGCTGGGCGTGCAGGACAACAGCCACATCTACCGGGGCGACGCCGCGTATCTGGGCGTGGTGCCGGAGGGCGTGGTGATGGGCATCGCTGCCGATGAGGAACTCGAATTTGTGGCGGCGTTCAAGAACGACCTGTACAACGAGAACCTGACCATGACCATGATCGCCGGGCAAAACCCCTTTGCCGAGGGCGAGACCCAGCTGCAGATGACCCGCAGCTACGGCTGAGAAAACAAGGAGAAGGACCATGAAATACAAACGCCTTGCCGCTGCGGTGCTGGCGGCGGCTCTCTGGCTGACCGGCTGCGGCGGCGCGGCGGCTCCCGCTGCCCCCGCAGGCCCCGGCACAGCTGCCCAAAGCGCTGCAGACACGGCGGTGCAGACGGCACAAAATGACCGCATCACCGAGCAGTTCACGCTGGAAAAGACCATCCAGCTGTACGAGTGGGGCAGCGCACAGAAGCTGACCATCCATGTGCCGCAGCTGGTGTGCGACGGCCCGGACGCTGCTTATCTCAACGATGAGTTTGCCGCCATGTATGCGGCAGAATTCCGACAGTACGAGGACAGCCCGGAGATCGAGCCGCAGCAGGACGAGTGGTGCCCGGAGATTTATATCAACTGGGATGCCTACTGGTACGGCGACTGCGTAAGCCTTGTGGTGTTCCGCTACGACGGCGGTACCGACCCGGGGTATTCCCGGGGCTGGTGCTTCGATTTTGCCACCGGCAAGCAGGTCTCCGTGATGGAAATGCTGCAGCGCATGGGGCTGGACCCGGATGCCGTGCAGCAGCAGATGCTGCGTGGGGCCATGCAGACCTTTGACCGGCGCATGGCGCAGGGCGGCTACTACGAGGGCCTGCTCAGCGGCGGCAATCTGGCAAGCATGCGGATGAACACGCTGGAAAACAACCAGCTGGATGACCTGTGCCTGCTGCTGCCGGAACAAAACCGGCTGGTGCTCCGGGGCGGGTGCAGCTCCACCGCCGGCAGCGGCTGGCGGCAGCTGGATGTGGAGATCCCGCTGCAGGCTGCTGACCCGCAGCCGCAGACGGTGCTGACCGATACCTACGGCAGCGCTTCGGTGCAGCTGGAAGGAACACAGGGCACCATCACCCTGCGCCGCACGCCGGAGACCGCCGCATGGGCCGCAGATTACGGCATCCGGCTGGAACAGGATCATACCTATCCCATCCTTGGCATCTATAATGAGTATACCGACCTGTGCATCGGAGAGCTGGGCGCATCCTTCCACCCGGTGGTCTATCTGCTGACCAGGGACGGCGTGGTGGAGTACGTAGACGTGCTGCACTGCCTCATGTTCGGCAGCGCTCTGGTCTGTCAGGACCCCATCTATATTGCAAATCAGGGCGTGGCGCTGGAACGCAGCGGCAGCGAGGTGAACCTGCGCCGGGAGGATGGCTCTGTGCTGGAGCTGGCTCCCCTGACGGCAGAGTGGAACGCGCAGGAGATCCCCTCGGAGGCTGTCGGTGCCTTCAACGACATGTCTGACAACCAGTTTGACTGGATGGACGTGGAAAGCAATGGTTGCGTCCAGATGGGCGTGCAGGACAACAACGTTTTCTATCAGGGCTACGCCGACTATCTGGGCGTGGTGCCGGAGGGCATGGTGCTGGGCGTCTCTACCAGCGAGACGGCAGACGGGATGCCGGGCATCACCTTTGTGGCGGCGGTGAAGTATGACCTGTACAACGAGACCCTGAACCTTACCATGATCGACGGGCAAAACCCCTTTGCCGAGGGAAAGACCCAGCTGCAGCTGATCCGCTGCCCGGATCCCTGACCCCGGCGCAGCCGCTGAGAACACAGGAGAACCACCATGAAACACAACGCGTTCCGCTGGATACCGGCAGTTTTGCTGGCGGCGCTGCTGGCGGGCTGCGGGGCAAAGACCGCAGCCTCTGCCCGCCCGGCTGGCAGCCGTGAGCTGAAATTGACCCCGCCGGATTCCATGCACGCCACCGCGGCGATCACTGAGCAGTACACCCTTGAAAAGGTGGTGCAGGCAGAGAACGGCGGCAAGGTTCGGCTGAACATCCATCTGCCCCGGCTGGAAAGCGACAGCGCCGACGCCGCCCGCATCAACGCCGAGATCGCCCGCTACTACGAATACGATGTGCAGGATTATGCGGACTGCCCGGAGGCAGCCGACCCGGAATCGTGGGACATCTGCATTGAGATGAACTGGAATGCCAGCTGGTACGGCGACTGCGTCAGCCTTGTGGTCAGCAGCTGCTACGGTGGTACGGATGCACCCTTCTATCAGGGCTGGTGCTTCGACTTTGAAAGCGGAAAACAACTCACCGCCACCCAGCTGCTGCAGCGCATGGGGGCAGACCCCGCCGCGCTGGAAGAAGCGCTGTACCGTGACGTGAAGCGCCGGGATGAACAGGACCGGCAAGCCGCCTGTGAGCGGGGGCTGCTGCCTCCCGACAGCCTGAAAGAGGGCAACACTGCATGGTGGGCCACGCTGGATGAATTGCCGCTTTCGTTTGACGAAGCGGGGAACGTTTCCTTCGTGGTCAGGCGGTCCAGCGCAGCGCAGGAGCAGTATACAGACGACAAAGTGACCATCCCGCTGGACGCGTAGCCGCTGCCGCAGGACTGGGAGCAGCAGGTGCTGGCCGAGTGGATGGCAGTCACGGCGGTGACGCAGGGTGAAAGCTATGCCCCCGCCGACCGCAACGAAAGCTACACTCTGCGGCTGGAAAAAGCTGAGATCACCGGCACGGTGACCGTCTCCTTCATCCGGGAAACATACGGCAGCCCGCAGATCCAGTCCGCTGCCGAGACCCGCACCGGAGAGCTGAATGTCGGCGCTGTGACCGGCTGGGACGGGAAAAGAAGTCAGGGCTGGAACCTGACATGCCTCAGCGAGGACGGCAGAAGCCGCTGGACCATCTCCATGATGGAGGACCGCTCGCTGCGGATGCAGTCCACCGGCCTCAAAAAGGGCAGTGAGGTCTGGTACGTTTTTCAGCGCACCGAGGCGTGGGACGACATCGGTTTCACCGCCATCCCCCGCAGGCTGTGGGGCACTTACCGCGCCGGAGACGAGGCCG